>Ga0115012_10000797_pt1 | contig 17922 bp, 17 predicted proteins | sample TroAtlMetagenome_FD_88706 | JGI IMG/M metagenome (GOLD analysis project Ga0115012, IMG submission 88706) | Marine eukaryotic phytoplankton communities from Atlantic Ocean - Tropical Atlantic ANT10 Metagenome | ecosystem: Environmental > Aquatic > Marine > Oceanic | place: Tropical Atlantic...
AAACGTACAAAAACTACCTGTTAAAGCCAATGGAAAAATTGCTACTGAAAGTTTAAAAGCAGGTGTTATTTATACAGATGTGAGTAATGCTACAGGAGGTCTTTATGTTGTATTTGCAGAAGACGGAGAACCTATAGTTACTAATAGTTATACTGAAGCAAGAAACGCAGCGGCAGCTGCAGCATAGGAGGTTATTATGGTTGTCCCATTAGCTGCGAGATTAACCGCACTGGCTGCTAGGCAAATGCCAATATCTAAATTAATAAAAGGTGCTGAAAACCCAAATAAACTTAAAAGTATTTTAACTAAAATAGTAAAGTCAAATAAGGACAAAACCAAACCTAAACCAAGTCTTTCAACAGAAAAATTAAACCAAAGATTAAAAGCTATTGCTTTTAAATATAAAAATCCTGAAACACCTTACTCTGAATTAAGTAAAAAGTTTAATGTAGATCGTTCATCTACCGCAAGAATAGCAAAGGATTTTGGATTAGAAACTAAAGGATATAGTGGTGGAATAAAAAAAGGTGTTCAACCTAAAACGTTAAAAGAGATAGAAAAAATAAAAAAAGGTTTTTATAAATACAAAGAAAAATATGGAACTGAACCAACTAAAACTCAATTAAGTGAGTTTCTAGGTTTAAAAGTTGTAAAGGGAAAAGGCAAAGAACATAGAAATAAAGTAACTGAAATAGAACAAAAGGTTGATAATGCATTTGATGATTTAAGTTTTAAAAGAGGCAGAGGCGAAGGAATTGAGGGTGAAGCACAATCACTTAGAAGGAAAAGAGTTGGTTTATCTGATGCTGCAACAGGCACAGCAAAAATGTCTCCTGCTGTTAAAAGTAAAGCAAAAAAAGTTTTAAACGTTGATAACCCAGTAAGACTACAAGGTGGACATACACAAATAAAAAAAATGCGCGATTCTGATTTTTCAGTAGGCCCTGCGGATATAAAAAAAGGAATTGATCCTGATATGTTTACTTCTTCTGGTTATTTAAAAAAGAGTTTTGCAACTACATCTCAAAGAAATGCTTTTCACAGAAGTAAAGAAAACGAGTTAAAAAAACTTTTAGACAAACGAAAAACTATTGTTGAAAAATATAAAAAAAATCCAAATTATTTTGATGATGAATACCTTGTAGATTTAGAATTTAACAGTCAACAAATAAAAAAAATTGATAAAATTATGACAGATCTAAGAGTTGAAACTATTTACAAAGATCCTATAAATCAAAAAATAAAATACATTGGTCAATCTCCAGAAAGTGTTTCTAAATTAGCTAACTTGTTTCAAGGTAGAGCTGGTACTACACCCAAAGCTATTACAGGCATTAAAGACGGTGGCATTGTAGGTTATGCAAAAGGTGGAAGAGTCGGTTATTCAAAAGGTGGGGGTGTAGATATTGGTAGTTTAGCAAATATAAAAGACAGTAGTAAGGTTGGAACTTTCCAAAGTGTTCTTGCGGGTATTGGTTCCGGTCTTATAGATATTCCAAAAGGAGCATTTAGTTTAGGTGCTGCTCTTATAGATATGGGCTTAGGCACTAATCATGCTGCTCAAGTAGAAAGTTTCTTTGATGATTTAACGACATTGGACGAGAAAGCGGAAGCCACAACGGCTGGTAAGATTACTCGTATCATGACAAACCTCGGTGTTCCAGGTACAGCTGCATTTAAGATAGGTTCACGTTTAACTAAGCAAGCTATGGCTGCTAAAGATAAAGGAAACTATTTTACTATTACTAAGAACACCGCAGGTGAGTTAGAAAAGGTTTTAACTACTAAAGGTAGAATGTTAACCACACTAGGCGGCGTGGCTGGTGTTGGTGCATCTGATGCTATATTCGTTGGTGATGCTGAAAATGTAGGAACACTAGGGGATGCATTCAATATAGGACCAACTCAGCTTTTAGAAAATGACGAGAACATCGCTTCGCGAACCGTGATGAATAGGATCAAGTTCGGAATTGATAGCGCTATGCTTGGTGGATTGATTGGCGGAACGGGGACCGCGATTGGTTTAGCTGTTAAAAGAAGTAAAAATCTAAAAAGAAATAATGACTTTATTGATAAAATTTTAGATTACACAACTCCACAAGGCGCTAAGTCAAGAGAGTTCTTTGATCTTGAAAGAGGTATGACAGGACAACGGTCCGCGGACCTTAACAGAGCACAGGAAATTCAAAGACAACTTGATAAACATGTAGATGGGTTATACCCATTTATCTCAAGAGTCTCTTCTTTTGGTGTACAAAAACAAAGAGAAGCTGTCATGAAAACAATTAACGAAGCTTTGACTTCTACAGTTAAGGGGCCAAGAGGATTAAGAGTAGAAGGATCAGTACCAACAAAAGAAATGTTAGAAAGTGGTGAAGAAATAATAGCTCCTTTATTTACACTTGGTGATATGAGCCCAGAAGCTTTAGCTGCTGTTAAAAAAATAAAAGGAATTAATAGTGATGAAGTTATCAAATTATTGACTCACTCAAGAAAAATAATGGATAATTCTTTTACAGATATTGCTTCAAACATATATAGAAGCTCAGCTAAGACAAGTGAAGCACGAGCAAACGTACTAGAAAAGTTCGCTGCGTTTAAAAAAGGTTTTGAAACTAAAGCTGTAGACTACATAAATGACACATGGAGAATTTTTGGAAATAAAAACGTAGAAGCACTAAAAGGTTTTAAACCAACAGAAGAAGCCGTTACTAATGCTAAAGAACTGTTTAAACAATTAGCTATAAAAAGAACAGGCAAAACAATGACAGACCAAGAAGCTGCTTATCAAGTAGACAGGCTTATAGAATCAGCTAAAAAACAAAATAAATTTTTAGTAGAAGGATCTACGGTGCCTTTAATTAATGATGAAACAGGATTTCTTAAAGATATCGCTATTAAAGACTGGAAGCATGCCCAACTGCCTTTGAATAAAGTTATGGGTGAAATAACTAAAGACGGAGTTCCTTTAATAGGTAAAGACAAACTTACTCCTAGAAAAGTTATTGAAGATTTGTTTGGTAAAGTAGATGATGCCTCTTCTACAGTGTTATCTGCTTTAAATAATTTATCTATCATAAGAAGAAAGCATGAATTCTATGGAAATTTCCATGACCAATTCTTTGGAAAACAATTATTTAATACAAGAAGAGAAGCAGCTCAAGTATTTGGTGAAAAAAATGTTGGAGAAAAAGTTATTAGTATGAATCAAACAGGGCACGGCGGTAAACTTTATTTAGGTGATGCTGTTAATCCTCTTGATGGAAAGTGGACAAGTAAGGGTATTCAAGATGCATTAGAGGGAACAAATAGAAATTTATTTTCCTGGACAGAAGATGGAAACTTATTTTCTAGTTTATATAACAACCTTATTTTATATCCAAAAGCAACTTCACAACTAGCTAAGACTGTTCTAAGTCCTATTACTCACGTAAGAAACTTAATAAGTGCAGGCGCATTCGCTGCTGCTAATGGAATTATGCCTTTAGTTAATAAAGAAGCATTAGATGAAGCCTTTGGTGCTATGCGTCAAGTTGGGGCAAGAGGTAATGAGGCAGCTAATAAAAGATATAGAGAATTACTTAGACTAGGTGTTGTGAACAGAAACGCAAGACTAGGAGATCTTGAAGACTTATTAGCTGATGTTGATTTCGGATCTAAGTTTTCTCAAATAAGAGCGCTTAGAGGTGTTACTAAAAAATTAAGTAAGTTTAAACAAACAGCAACAGATGCATACACAGCTGAGGACGACTTCTGGAAAATGTTTACTTTCTCTGCTGAAAGACAAAGAATAGCTAAAGCCTTAAACAGTGCTGGAATCGACAGAACAGCTTTTGCACAGTCAGAAAAGAATGATTTAGGAAGAGCGTTTGGAACTTTTGATGAATATTTAGATGAAGCAGCAGCAAATGTAGTGAGAAACAACGTTCCTAACTATGATTATGTTAGTAGATTTATTAAGGACTTAAGAAGAGCCCCAATGGGTAACTTTGTTTCATTCCCTGCTGAAATTATTAGGACTAGTATAAATATTGTTAAAAAAGGATTAGACGAAATTCAATATGTTGATCCTATAACAGGAACCAAACCATTTAAAAATATAGGTATGCAAAGATTACTTGGTTATGGTCTAACAACTGTAGCTGTTCCTTACGGAACAGTAGAAGCTTTTAAAGCTGCTTACAATGTAAGTGGAGTTGAAATGGATGCTCTGCGACGTTTCGTTCCTGATTGGTCTAAAAACTCTACTCTAGTTCCAATTAAGGATGATGATGGAAACTTTAAATATATAGATTTCTCTCATGCTAACGCATATGACACAATGATTAGACCAGTTCAATCAATTCTAAATGCTGTTGCTGATGGTAGAACTGATACAGATACTGTTATGGAAGACTTTATGCAAGGTGTTGTAACTGCAACCTCTGAGTTAGGACAACCATTTATCAGTGAATCAATATGGACACAAGCTTTAGGGGATATATTTGTTAGAGGTGGCAGAACTAAAGATGGTAAAAGACTTTATACAGATCAGACTCCTTTTGGAGATAGATTTTGGGAAGCTTCAAAACACTTAGTTGAAGCTCAAACTCCATTAAACCTTAAGCAGTTTGGTAGATTAACTCAGGGTGTAACAGGTTCTCCTGATGAGTATGGTAGAACATATGAATTGCCGGATGAAATGTTAGGGTTTGCAGGTTTAAGAGCAGTTAAAGTTGATCCTGTTACCAGTATGAAATTTAAAATTGCTGACTTTACACGAGGACAAAGTGAAGCAAGAGCTGAGTTTACTAAAAACCTATTAAAAGGTGGTCCTGTAACCGCAGAAGAAATTGTAGATAGATATAAAACAGCTAATGAAGCTATGTTTAATGTTCAAAAGAATTTGTCTCAAGACTACTATGGAGCTTTGGTACTAGGTGCTGGAGCTAAAGCAATTAATAATGAGTTTGCAGACAGGGTTTCTAGGACGCAACTAAATAGTATTATTAGAGGAAACTTCCAACCATTTATCCCATCAGAAAATGTTGAAAAAGCATTTAGTGATAATGCTAAGAAACTTGATTTACCAAACCCATACAGGGAAGCTGCTGCAACCATTAAAAAAATGGCAAATATGTATAAGAAAATGAAACTATTCTCACAAGTATTTCCAGATATACCTAATCCATTTTCTGGTAGTAATGTTTCTTTACCAACGGCAGGCATGAATTTTAACAATCAAGTAATGAACTTAGGTAAAACAGAACAACCACTCTTTGGTCAATCAACAAACCAAAACACACTGGCTAAAGGCCAACAGGTTTTTGGTCCTAATGATACGGTTTTTGGAGCTTAATTATGCCTATACAACCTAAGACACAAAGAGAACACATTATAGCGTTGCACGGTCATATAACAGGTGTTAAAAAGGATATAACAAACGTAAAGGAGAACCATCTTAAACACATGAAGGAACAAATTCAAGATTTGGGCGGTAAGATAGATAAGATCTATTGGGTTGTTTTGACTACGGTGGGGGCCGTTGGTTTAGTAATCATAGAGGCTTTATTGAATAGGATGGGAATGTAATGAGCATACTTCAAACCTTACTATCAGATAGATTCAAAGCAGCTAGAGAAAATCTTATGTCACAACAAAGAAACCCATACGCTCAACAGATGCAATCACTACAAGAAGGCTTTATGGGTACAGATCAATTTAAAGCTTATGATGATTTTAGGCAAACACTAGGCCCAACACAAGAACAACAAATGCAAATGCAAGAACTACAAAATTCTTTTGCTCCAACACAAGAACAAATAACACACATGCAAGGTCTAGAAACTGCTTTTAAAGACACACCTGAATATCAAAGTTATTTAGACGCACAGCAAGACCAATCACCATACAAACAAGGACTTCTTGGTCTATTACCACAGCTACCACAAACAAATGCTTTCCCAGAACTGCCGGAGACTCCACCATTACCAAATAGTGATGCTCTTCCTGGTCAAAAAAATACACAACAAATGCCAACCGCAGATGCAACAGGTCAATTTAATTTCGGAAATGCTTTTGATGAGTTAAATAAAAACATAGATAGTTTACCCAATGAGATAGGTGCTCAAATGTCAAACTTATTTGAATCTAAACAAGCCCTGGTTCCAAAGTTTAAAGAAGGTGGTCGTGTAAAATATGCTGATGGTGGTGGCGGTGGTCCTATAAAGAAAGCTAATCCTTACTCCGATGCTGGATGGGAACCTGTACATTCACAAGATCACCTACAAGGTGGATGGTCTAAAGAAGCAGACGAAGTTTTAAATCTATTCCAACCAAAATGGGGACAGGGTGGTAAATCTGGATGGAGTGATGGAGAGCATGCAACGGATTGGTACTCAGGCCCAATGGGTGGATTGAATTACGCTTGGGGTAATCTAGCAAACCCAAATATTTTAAAGGACGATTTAAGAAAGGAATATGGATATGTATCACAAGGTGGAGCGTCTGAAAGACCAAATGACGTTCGTGCATGGAATGAAGCTAAAAATGCAATAACACAGAGATATATAGATGAGGCTCGCAACATGGAGAGAAATGAGTATGGATTAAATATTAGTGATGATGAAAGAACTCAACTAATAGATACTCTAAAAGCGGTTCGCCATCCAACTGTTTATGACGCAAATCCAAACAGACCTTTTGGTGGAGCTTCTTTACCTGGTTTTAGTGCAGCGGAATCTTTTGATATAGGAAGAAGCAACGCATCTATGTCAAGAAGAAGCCTAAGTGATCTTTTATATAATACTAACCTAGGTGGTAGATTAAAAAAAGCATACAGAAATTATTCTGGTTACGCTAAAGGTGGCCTAGTAACTTTATTTGGAGAAAAAATATGAAACTATCAAACAACTTTTCACTATCAGAGATGACTAAATCTCAAACAGCGGTCCGTAAAAACATTAAGAATGAACCGGGGACCGAGGAAATTAATAATCTTATTCACCTAGCGGAGGCCGTCCTGCAACCAGTGCGAATGCATTTTGGTAAACCGGTCATGATATCCTCAGGCTATCGCAGCCCAGAGTTGTGCGAGGCTATCGGTTCTTCGTCTAAGTCACAACATGCCAAGGGTGAGGCAGCAGACTTTGAAATTCATGGAGTAGATAACAAGGAACTCGCAACGTGGATTACAAGAAACTGTGATTTTGATCAATTAATACTAGAGTTCTATGATGGTGTTGATCCAAATTCTGGATGGGTGCATTGCTCAGTGAAAAGAGCACCAGATGTACCGCGCAAACAAGTATTGCAAGCGAAGAAGATAGAAGGACGAACAGCATACGAGCCGATAATTCTTTCTTAGATCCAATCCTTAAGGTCCTCTCCCATAATTTCATTTGCGATGTCGATTTTACTCCTTAATGATTGTACAATTTTCTCATCTATAGTCTTTTCAGCCAACAAGTCAACATAGGTAACACTGCCAGTCTGGCCGATACGATGTGCTCGGTCCTCAGATTGTAGTCTTTGTTCAAGATTATAATTGTTGGAATAGTAGATTACTGTATTAGCAGCAGTTAAGGTGATTCCATACCCTCCAGTTTGGGTGTTTCCGACGAAATAGCGCGTAGGGCTGTTTTTCTCTTGAAATAGAGCAATGTTGTCCTGGCGGAGGGTAGAGTCCACTCCACCGTGATATTCGACTGTAGAGGCCTCTCCGTAAGCTTTTTTTAGAGCTTCGACTATAATTTTTATATCTTCAACATAATTTGCCCAGATTATTACTTTACCTTCTACTTCATCTAAAAGATCCATTAATTGAGTAAGTCTATTATTTTTAAGGTGCTGAATTTTACCATCATCGGATTTAAAATGCCCACATGTTATCTGATGAAGACGCATAAGTTGTGTCATAACATTAACAGAGCTCATAACTTTACCTTTAAGCTCAGCTAGTGCTATCTCCTTCATCTGATCATATACTTTTCTTTGTTCTGGAGATAACTCAACGAAACGTTTCATATATATTTTAGGTGGAAGATCTAAACACTCTTCTTTAAGAACTCTATAAGAAAAGTTTTCTAGCTTTTCAGATAATTCATCTAGCCTTCTATAGCTACCTACAATTTGTACTCTACGCCCACCAAAATTTCTTTCAACCATATTTGCATACCTAGTTCTAAAACTATAGTACGATTGATGGTCTAGATGGAAAGGGTCTAAAAACTCACACTGGCTATATAAGTCTAGTGGAGATTTAGTAACTGGAGAGCCTGTTAATATTCTACGGTACTTCGCGAGATCCGCTATTGTTAAAATATTTTTAGTTCGCTTTGCTGTCGGATTCTTGATCGTCGTAGATTCATCCACCCCTATCAAAGCTCTTCCACTAAATATGTTAAGGAAAGAATGTGCAAAGTCCACTCCTTTATTTGTAGAAAATGCTTCTACGTTCATTATCAATATCTTAAGATCGTCTTTATCATCGAACAATGTATCAAGTTCGAACTGTTTTTTCTTTGTCAAATTTGCTTCCCACAAAACCTTAGTATATTCAACATGTTCGGCAAGATGAACCGGGAACTCTATATTATCCCAGTTTTTGTACACTCCTTTGGGTGCGACAATTAGCGCACCGCGGATCGCGCCTCGATCATAGAGCATAGATATGTTATCTACGAGAACTTTTGATTTTCCTGTACCCATTTCCATGAATAAAGCGAAGGTTTCTGCACCCCAAGACTTCTGTAAAGCCTTGATTTGATGGTCATATGGCTTAGTTTTAAATTTATAATTTTTTATCATAATATATTTTACTTTCTTACTTGACAAACATATAAGGACTCCTATATAAAAAGTCAATAAAGAAAGTTGAATTATGAAAAATATATTATTTGAATTATATAAACCTGATCAATTGGCTCAATTCCTCAAGTTTATGAAGGAAAGGCCAGACGAAAAATTTGTATATGTACTGCAACACCCGCCACAAAACATAAATATTTTATCCGCAAGTGATTTCGGATATCTAGTTATTTGTTTACCAGAAAATTCACAACTATTATACAGCCCTGCACCTTTCATACGTAAAATGAAAAAGAACCTGCAGGATTTTAAACCTAGAGATTTCATTTTATGTACAGGAGATCCTTCTCTTATTGGTTTATCTACTTCTATAGTTAGTGATATTACCGGCGGTGTATACAACATGTTGAAATGGGATAGACAAGAAAGAAGATATTATCCATTAACTATAGATTTGTATGGAAAAATAAAAATTGAAGATAGCGAACAATGGAGCCTAGAAAGTGAAGGAAAACATAGAGACACAGGAGGAAGAATGGCTATGTCTCAAGGAGGCATGGTTGGTGCTGCAATCTCTAGGTTTGAAACACCGGTGTTCAACGCTAAGGGAAGAAGAATTGATAAAACAATAGAACAAATAAACAAAAAACTAATAGAGGATGAATACAATGACAACACTAACGATAGCTGATCTTGAAAGAGATCAACAAGAAATTATAGAGAAGACAGATATACAACAATTAGCTTCTTTTTGCTTAGAACTTAAATCTTTAGAAGATCAAATAACTTCTAAAGAAGACGAAACAAAAGCACTTAAAGAAAAAGCAGACAAGATTGCATCAGAGATCATACCCAACATGCTCGCGGAGCAGGGATTATCTTCTCTGAAACTAGCTGACGGCAGCTCTGTAGAAGTAAAAAAATCTTACAGCTGTACGGTTAAAAAAGACAACCTAGAGTCAGCATATGAATGGCTTCGAGAAAACGGACTGGGGGATCTTATTAAAAATGAGGTCTCCGTTACGTTCGGTAAAGGCGAAGATAACAAGGCTGAGCAATTGCTCGACCTTGCAGTGTCTAATGGTTATGAACCTCAACAGAAATCAAAAGTTGAGCCAATGACTTTAAAGGCACTCTATAGAGAGCGTATCGAGGCCGGCCTCGATATGCCCTCGGATTCTTTCAATTTGTTTGTAAAGGATCAAACTAAAATTAGCCGGAAATAAATGAATCATGAAACAAGGAGAAAATAACCATGAATCAAGTAACTAAAAAAGCGAATACAGACGTTGCTCTAGCGAGCATGTTTGAAGAAGACAAAGCTGGTGGCATGGAGGGAATGGATCGCGATGATTTTGCGATGCCTTTTCTTAGAGTGTTAGGACAGTTGTCACCCGAGACAAACAAACGGGACGCCAAATATGTAGAAGGTGCTGAACCAGGTATGATATTTAATACCGTGACTAAGCAGACATATGATGGTGAAAAGGGACTTAACATAATTCCTTGCGGTTATAAGCGAGAGTATGTTGAGTGGAGTGATAGAGGCGAGGGCACAAGTGCTCCTGTTGCTATCCATCCAGTTAGTAGTGGCATTATTAAAGAAGCTACTAGAGGAGCTGACTGGAAAGATAGATTACCTAATGGTAACTATCTAGAGAACACAGCGTCTTACTTTGTGTTGACGGAGGATTTGCAAACAGCATTGATCTCTATGAAATCTACACAATTAAAAGTAAGTAGAAGCTGGAACTCAATGCTGAATAGTATAAAGATCAAAGGCTCCAATGCTCTATTCACACCGGCTGCTTACAGTCATGTGTATAATCTAAAGACAGTACAACAATCAAACGATAAGGGAACTTGGTTTGGTTGGAATGTGTCTTTAGTAGGTCCTGTACAAGATAAGAACTTGTATGAGGCCGCTAAACAGTTTGCTTCTAGCGTTGGTAGCGTTGAAGTGAAGCATGGTGGAAGCGAAACAGAGTCTAAAGCTAAGGACGACGTACCGTTTTAATCATGAGAGGGCCCCGTAAATAGCTCCCCCATGTACGGGGCCCACGAATTAAATATGCCAAAATATATACACATAGCAAGAGTTAAAGAATGGATGAACCAATTAGGAATAGAAAGAGGGTTCGAACAAGATACTATAAGGAGAAAAAGAAGACTAGGTAAGTTCGATGTACCCTGCATTAAGGTAGGAAATACGCCATATTTTAAAGAAACTGATCTATTAATATATTTAGAAAGAAGGACACAATGATGACAAAATTATGCGAGACATGTGGTAAAGAATTTAGTATAACTAAATACCAGACAACAAAAAAATATTGTTCTGCACAATGTAGTGGTGGTTATTATCAAACCGCTAACGCAAAGCGAAACAAGAAAAAGAAATAAATAGAAGAAATTCGCAGGAGAAAGAACCTGTTTTATAATTGAGGAGAACCAATGAGGTTTAAACATATCTTTGAAGGCAATAAAAGCGCCTATGGAATAATGAAGCTAACCGGAGAGGTAAGTGAAAAAGGTAAAGCCGTTTCAAAAGCTTTTGTAAAAAGACAACCTGTTACAGATAAACTTTGGGAAGACCATATAGAAGGAAAAGATCCTGCTCTTGGTATAATTCCAATTAACGAAGAGAACATGTGTAGATGGGGTTGTGTTGATGTTGATGTATATAATCTAGATCACATGGCTATCATGCGTAATATTAAAGGACTAGGTTTTCCTTTAGTAACTTTCAGATCTAAATCCGGTGGTGCACATTTATTTTTATTTGCAAAGGATCCTATCCCTGCATCATTAATGCAGTCTAAACTAAAAATAATGGCTAAGGCTTTAGGTTATGATGATAGTGAAATATTTCCTAAACAAACTGAAATTTTTGTAGATCGTGGAGACACAGGAAACTTTTTAAATCTTCCATATCATGGAGGAGTTAGAGGTCTACGTTATACTTTTAAAGCAGGTGGAGAAGCTGCAACACTAGAAGAGTTCTATGAAATATATGATCAGTGGGTGCAAACCAAAGAACAGATAGAAGAAATAAAGGTTAAAAAAACTATAGAGGAAAAGGATGTGTTTAAAGACGGTCCACCATGTTTAAATAAATTAGCAAAAGAAGGTTTTGGAGAAGGCTCAAGAAATAATGCTCTATTTAATTTAGCCATATATAGACAGAAAGCTAATCCAGATAATTGGCAAGATAAATTAATGGAAGATAACCAAAAATATATGGTTCCTCCTTTAGGCTATCAGGAAGTACAAACTTTAATTAAATCTATAGGTAAAAAAGGATATGATAAATATAGATGTAAAGAACAACCTATTGAATCTTTTTGCAAACCAACTGCTTGTAGTAAATGTAAATTTGGTGTTGGTTATGGAGAAGAACAGATGCCAGAATTAGGGCAGCTATCAAAGATATGTTCTAATCCATCACAATATTTCTTAGATGTTGATGGTAAGAGAGTTGATCTAAACAAAGAACAATTACACAATCCAAATTTATTTTCTTTAGAAGTTATGGATAAAGCAGGAGTAGTTGTTCCTATTCCTAAAGCTAAGGATTGGAGAGAAGAGTATTTAAAACCTCTACTAGCTAATATGCAGGAGATAGAACCTCTTAAATCATTTGATCCTAAAGAAAATCTAATAAACTTATTACAACAGTTTACAGTTAATAGAACACAAGCAAGAACAAAGGATGACATATTAAGTAAGATGGCTTGGACGGATGAAGGCCTCACTTACTTTAGAATGGATGACTTCTTTGCTTTTTGTAAAAGAAATAACTGGGAGCACAACAAAGTAGATACAAGTAATTTACTACAACAGCTCTCTGATATATTTGTTGCTGAGGTTAGAAGACCAGTGAAAGACCAAACACTTAGACTCATACAAATCAAAGCAATGAAGGAAACGAAACCAACAATAAGCCAAACACCGTACGAGGAGGTACCTTTCTAATGAGAAATTGGACAGAAGGAAACTTAACTGGGGATTATCAAATAAAATATGGTGATCTTAGTTACTCAGATTATCATACATGGATACCTGAGTTTGAAATAGTAAGCGCAACAGACAAAGCTATTAAGATTGCTATACCAAATAGAGTATTTAAAATCAAAGGAGATACTTCTTTTGATACAGTTGATATTTGGTTACCGAAGAAATGTCTTACCGTATCTCAATATAATACTAAGACTAAAAAAGGATGTGGTTGGGCCTGGGATACAGTTTTCCAGCCTAACATAGACAAAGCTGTTAAAGAAATAAAAGCTAGACAGAAAAAACAAAAGAAGAAACCTAACAACGTAGTTAGTTTAGAAAAAGCTGCTAAGAAATGAAGACAATAGTATTAGGCCCACCCGGCACAGGTAAAACAACTACCTTATTAAATTTAGTAGAGGAATTCTTACGCGCAGGTACTGATATTAAAAAGATTGGATACTTTTCTTTCACTAGAAAAGCTTCCTATGAAGCAGAGTCTAGAGCAGAAGAGAAATTTAAAATAGATAAAGACGACATACCTTATTTTAGAACCCTGCATTCACTAGCTTTTAGAACTCTTGGTATTAAAAAAGAACAAGTAATGAAATCTCAGGACTACAGAGAGTTCGGATTAAAGTGCGGAATTCCTATTAAAACAGCATGGTATAATGAAACGGATGGAGTATTTAGTTCTGATAATGAATACTTAAGATTAATAAATAAAGCTAGAGTTAAAGAAATAACAGTACTAGAAGAATATGATAATAACCAGCACCAACTAGACATTGAACGAGACTTATTATATTTATTAGATCAAGAACTTAGGATATATAAAAAAGAAAAGGGTCTAATTGATTATGAAGATATGTTGGAAAAATTTATTGAACAAGATGTATCACCATCTTTCGACGTATTATTTATTGATGAAGCACAGGACCTCTCACCACTTCAATGGAGAATGGTCAAACAACTTTGGAAAAAAGCAGGGAAAACATATATTGCAGGGGACGATGATCAAGCTATCTTTAAATGGGCTGGCGCTGATGTTGATACTTTTATCGCTCTTAAAGAAGAAGTAGACTATATAGATACATTAGATCAATCGTATCGTATTCCAGGGGGCCCGATCCACGAATTATCTCAACAGATAATTAATAAAGTTACAAATAGATATCCTAAAGAATATAAACCTAGACAAGAGATGGGTGATTTAACGAGATATACAGATGTTACTCAAGTTGATATGTCTCAAGGTGAATGGTTAGTTTTAACAACTGCAAATCATTTCCTGGATGAGATAAAAGACTTATGTGAACTCCAAGGTTGGTACTATTCGCATAAACACAGAAACTCTATAAAACTAGATTTATTATTAGCTATTCAAACATGGGAGAAGTGGAGAACAGTAGAGCATGCCTTGCCTATAGCCTCAATAAAAAATATCTATTCTTTTCTGGGAGAAAATGTTACAAAGGGATACCGTACCGGTAAAACTATGAACGAGAATGAAGAAGGATATTTTATTGAAGAGTGTATCGCGGAACACGGATTACAATCAAATGATGTTTGGTATAAAGCATTCGCCGGTTTGGATCCTGAAACAGAAAACTATATAAGAAACATGTTATCAAAAAGTGAAAAGATTTCACAAAAACCAAGAATAACTTTATCAACAATACACGGAGCGAAAGGAGGGGAAGCTGATAATGTCTTATTACTTCCTGATATTACTAAGTCTGCTCTGGACCACAACGATATCGATCCAGACGACCTACACAGACTATTCTATGTTGCTGTAACAAGAGCAAAAAAATCACTACATATTTTAGAACCAAGAAACTATGAAAGGGCATATGTTCTATGAAGAAAAAACACGATCCAGTAAATCATCCATCACACTATAATAAAGGAGACATTGGTTGCATTGATGCAATAAAAGCATGTCAAGGTTATGGTTTTAGATATTATTTACAAGGCTCAGCTATGAAATATATCTGGCGCCATGAGTGGAAGAAAAAACCTGTAGAAGATTTAGAAAAAGCTATCTGGTTTTTAAATAGATTGAAAGAGGAGTATAAATGAGACCATTACAAGCACCAATGTTCACACCGGAAACGGAGTGGGTCCCACCAACAAACTTACCTGACTTAAATCAACATAAAGAAATAGCAATAGATTTAGAAACAAGAGATCCTAATTTAAAAACAAAAGGTTCAGGTGCTGTTAGAAGAGATGGAGAAATAGTTGGTATAGCTGTAGCGGTTGAAGGTTGGTCAGGTTATTTTCCTATAGCGCACGAAGGCGGAGGGAACATGGACCGCGCATTAGTATTAGATTGGTTTGAAGAAATTTTAAATAACACTGCAACTAAAATATTTCACAACGCTATGTATGATGTCTCCTGGATTAGATCTCTGGGCTTTCATATTAATGGTGGCATTGTTGATACTATGATTGCAGCATCACTAGTTAATGAAAATAGATGGAGTTATGCGTTAGACGCACTAGGAAAAGAATATGTTGGTATGGGTAAGAATGAAAAGCTATTAAGAGAAGCAGCGGAGGATTGGAAAGTAGACCCTAAAGCTGAGATGTGGAGATTACCATCAGGTTTTGTAGGTGAATATGCTGAAAAGGATGCAGAAGTTACATTAAAACTATATCACGCTTTACAACATGAGATAACTAAACAAGACCTTTGGGATGTATTTAATTTAGAAACTAATCTTTTTCCATGTCTAGTTGATATGAAGTTTAAAGGTGTTCGGGTTGATTTAGATGTAGCTGGTTCTATTAAAGATAATTTAGTTAAGACTGAAAAGAAACTTAAAGAAGATATATGTAAAATGGTTGGGTTTGATGTAGAACTATGGGCTGCAGCGTCTATTGCTAAAGCTTTTGATAAAATGAAACTTCCATATGATAGAACTGAAAAGGGATCACCATCATTTACTAAAAACTTCTTAGCTACTCACCCAGCAGAACTTCCAAAACTAATAAGTCAAGCACGTGAAATTAATAAAGCTAACACAACCTTCATAGATACAATCCTGAAGCACGAACACAATGGACGTATTCATGCAGAGATTAATCAAATAAGATCTGATCAAGGTGGTACTGTTACTGGTAGGTTTAGTTATTCTAATCCTAATCTTCAACAGATACCAGCACGCCACAAAGAAATAGGGCCGCTGATTCGTTCTATCTTTATTCCAGAAGAAGGATGTAAGTGGGGTTGTTTTGACTACTCGCAACAGGAACCGCGGATCTTGGTACACTTTGCAGCATTAATGAAGTTAGAAGGTACAAGTACAATCGTCGATGCTTATAAAGATGATAGCGCAGACTTTCATGAGATGATTGCAGAGATGGCCGGTATTGATAGAAAACAAGCTAAGACAATTAATCTTGGTATTATGTATGGTATGGGTAAGAACAAATTAATGGCAGAATTAGGATTAATGAAAGATTCTGCTGAGAAACTGATAAAAAATTATCATTTAAAAGCACCGTTTGTTAAAATGCTATCTGAAGCTGTATCTCGTAGAGCAAATGATAGTGGAAAAATTAGAACAATAGGTGGAAGACTTTGTCATTTTGATATGTGGGAACCCCATGGTTACGGCATTAAGAAACCATTACCCCACGCTGATGCTCTCAGGGAGCACGGACCGGGGATTAAACGCGCGTTCACGTACAAAGCTTTGAACAAGTTGATCCAAGGATCAGCTGCGGACATGACTAAACAGTCTATGTTGGCCTTGTACAGAGAGGGGGTGATTCCCCATATACAGATTCATGACGAACTTGATATATCAGTGGAGAATATGGCGCAAGTCGAAAAGATTAGCGAAATTATGGAGTCGGCGATAGAATTACAAGTTCCAAATAAAGTAGATTACGAAGAAGGAGATAATTGGGGTGCCATACAGTAAAGAAGATCCAGTAGAAATAATACTGGGAGTGTGTGATCACTGTAATAGTTATGTACCTTTTATTAGATTGGTAACTAAAGAAGACCAACGAGTTTACCAATGTATGACCTGTAAGGCTAAGCATAAACAATACGTGAATGGTAAAGTAACATTTAATTATTTAGAAGAAGGGTTTTCAATTAAAAGAAACTAATGAAAAAAATAGCAAAGAATCAATTCATAGGTGAATATGAAATTCCACATTATATATGTGATGGCTTAATTGAATTACATAAAGCTACTCCTATGACACCACAACAAACGCTCGATAAACATCCTGGGTATCCTCTATTTAAAATTCCTGGAAGACTTGGTGACAATCTGTTTGTACCTGACTGGAAAGATTCTATAGATGTTTATATTAATGCAGGTGTAATTAAAGATCCAAAAATAGCAGGACCAAAATTTTATGAACAAGTAAAAATGCTTAATATATATTATATAGAGTTAAGTATGGTAATGCATAAATATGCCCAAGACTTATGCTATGAAGATGTAGCTATAGGTCATATGAAAGATGATGTATTTTCTAAAATAACTATAACGGAGGGGGTAAATATACAATACTACCCACCAGGTGGGGGATATCATAGATGGCACGCAGAAAGAGCTGGATCTCAGTTTATGAGAGAGTTCGTTTACATGACATACTTAAACGATGTTCCTAAAGGTGGCACTGAATTTTATTATCAAGAAAAAACGTTTGAGGCTAAAAAAGGTAAGACTTTAATATGGCCAGCCCACTACACACACATGCATAGAGGACAAATAACAAAAGAGCATGAAAAATATATTGCGACAGGATGGTTTAGTTACCCAAATAAATGGGAACCCGTCGCTACTGTGTAAAAATGACGCAGTTAGCTAAGTATTTGTTATTACAATAAAAAATGCCGGTAACTAATAAAAGTTACCGACATATAAAGGTGAAAAGATCTCATCATAATAAATTAAAATAAACTCTTGTCAAATATAATAATTGCCCTATATAGTCCCATAGAATATGTTAACCAAAGGAGAAAAACATGCCTGATATAAGTAGATTTAAATCAGTAAGTGTATCAACCGATACACACCAAAAATTAACTAATATGGCTGCAAAGAAATTTGGAGTTGCTGTTAGTGTACAAAAAGTAATAGACTATTTAATAGAGAAAGAATT
>Ga0115012_10000798_pt1 | contig 17897 bp, 14 predicted proteins | sample TroAtlMetagenome_FD_88706 | JGI IMG/M metagenome (GOLD analysis project Ga0115012, IMG submission 88706) | Marine eukaryotic phytoplankton communities from Atlantic Ocean - Tropical Atlantic ANT10 Metagenome | ecosystem: Environmental > Aquatic > Marine > Oceanic | place: Tropical Atlantic...
GCCGTTCGCCGAACACGTCCGGGTAAGTCTCGGCATAACCGATGGAGGTAATGATGTGCAGAATTTCCTCAATCGAGGCATCGAACTCGGAGGAGTTTGCATTGTGCGGCCCGCCCTTGGGCAGCGTCTCGGTGGCGAAAAGTCCCTGCAGTGCGTAGTCATCAACCTGATCGTCCAGTCGGTCATGGAGCCGATCCAGTTCACGTTCATTGTAGCCCATGACGACGGCTGAGCGCTCGCTCCAGAGGGTGTTGTTTACCTCCGGATTGTCCGGTTTCCCGTCGCGATTGTTGTCCAGAAAATCGGCGGCGATGTCGGCGGCGTGGAGCAGCTTGGCCTCCGGTACACGGCTGGTGGCGTGAATGAACAGCCCGAAAACTTGAACGTACCTCGGGAGGGCGGTGTTAAGCTTGGGCAGACGCCCATTTTTGCCTTCGCGAATCTTGAAATCCGGAGCGGTGTTATGATCCGCCTGGCCAAGCGGAGCTGCGGCCAAAAGAAACAGGGCCGTGCCAAAAATGGCACCGGCCCTGCGAAGTTGGTTTGAGACTGCGCTCATGGCGGCTTGGCCAAGCGCTTGGCCAAGCGGTTACTTGATCTTCTCAGTGGTGAACGGCGAGGCTGGCAGACCGGCTCCGTTGACCAGATTCGGTTCCGCCTCCTGGTTCCATCCGAAGCGGACGTTTTTCGGTTCGCGGACCGCCTTACTGGAGACGATCAATTCGTCCTCGTGGATGTTGGCGCCGGCAGGGAACCATTTGCCGTCCGGTCCCTGTAGTTCAAAGTGAGTGAGCGGCTTGTCGTTGCTGGACTTGATGCCCTTGCCGTGGTCGAACTTGACGATGATGCGGCGGTCCTTTTCCTTGAACGACTTGAACAACGGGCCGGAGTAAACGAGGTCCTTCTTGCCGTAATTCTTTGCGAGCGCCCAGAGTGCAAGGCGGCGTCCGACTTCCTGCTTATTCTTTGGATGAATGTCGCGGGTGTTGCTGATGTCGGTGGTCACAGCCATGCCTGTGTGCGGGATGTCGAGAGCACTGAGTTGTGCCTGCCAAATGCCGGCGAGATCGTTCGGATTGCGGTTGCCGTACTTGAACGGCGCGAGCTGCACGAAATAAAACGGCAGCTTCTTGTTTTTCCAGACGCTGCGCCAGCCGTTGATGAGGGCTTTTTTCTTCTCGTAATAGAGCATGCCCTCGCCGTTGTTGGATTCGCCCTGATACCAGATTGCGCCCCGGATGCCGTACGGTTTCAGTGGGGAGATCATGCCGTTGTAAAGCGCGAGCGCGGACTGGTGGTGAATGTTCCCGTTGCCGCCTTTCTTCGGGTAATCCTTGAGGTTGTCGGCGATGTCTTTCAGGGCGGGGACGGACTTGAATCCAGCGGGAGGTGTCCACGGCTCGATGCGCGTGCCACCCCAGTTTGAGCCAAGCAGGCCGATCGGCACGTCGAGTTCGCCCTTCAGGTGGCGGGCGAAGTAGTAGCCGACGGCCGTGAAGTTCTCGACTGTGTCCGGGCTGGCCACTTCCCATCCCCCGCGTTGGGGTGTGACGTCCTGCTCCGGTTTGTCGGAGGGGCGATGAGGAACCTTGATGTGACGGATCAGCGGGTGTTTGCCATTGGCAATCTCCTCCTTCGGGTTGGCCGATTGTGAGACGCGCCACTCCATGTTGGATTGACCGGAGCAGAGCCAGACCTCACCGACGAGCACGTCCTTGTACTCGATCGTGTTTTTGCCTTTCACCGAAAAGGGGACGGGAGTCTTGCTGGCCTTGAGAGGCTTGAGTCGTACCTGCCAAGCGCCTTTCTTGTTGGCCTTGGTTGACTTGGTTTGTCCGGCTACGGCCACGGTCACTGCCTCTCCGGGCTCGGCCCAACCCCAGACCGGGAGCCTTTGGCCCTGCTGTAAGACCATGTGGTCGCCAAAGACGGAGGGGAGTTTGACGTCGGCCTGAACAGCCGCTTGGCCAAGCGCAAATGCACCGGCTACGAAGACAATACGACGGAGAAAAGAAACAGAGTTCGCCATGTGCCGATTGAGCCGACTGCTGGCTGAGGCGTCAACAGTTTATTCTCCGGTGATGTGGAGGTGGATGCGGCGGGAGTGCGGGTGGGTGCGGTGTTCCCAGAGGTAGATGCCTTGCCATGTGCCTAGAACCATGGAGCCTCCGGAGATGGGTACGCTCAGGTTGACATTCGTTAGCGCAGTGCGGACGTGGGCCGCCATGTCGTCGTCGCCCTCGTAGTTGTGTTCGTAAACCGGGTCGGCATCGGGGGCCAGACGGGAGAAGATCGACTCGAGGTCGGTGCGGACGCTTGGGTCAGCGTTCTCCTGAATCAACAGCGATGCTGAGGTGTGTCGGACGTGCAGGGTGACTAGCCCGGTTTTAAAGCCAGCCGCAGCCACATGATCATCGACATCCCGCGTGATTTCGTAAAAGGCACGTCCGCGGGTTGGGATGTTCAGTTCGTGGGCGTACTGCCCGAGCATGGGTCAATTCTCCCCGTTGATGCGTTTGTCCAACGCATCGTCTTTCGGGTGTCCCGCCTGGAGAGCCTTGTTGTAGTGGAACTTGGCCAAGGCGACGAACGGTGGTTTTTGGGTGGCGTAAACCACAGCGAGGTTGAAGTGCGACTTGGCGTGTCCCGGTTCGAGTTGGACGGCTTTGCGTAGCGCGGTCTCGGCCGCTTTCGCTTGGCCAAGTCGCTGGAGGGTGGAGCCGAGAAAATGCTGAGTGACAGCGTCGCCCGGAATGAGCTGAACCGCTCTCGCGAGATTGTCCCGTGCCGCCTCGTATTCCTTTTTACGAAAACTCAACATGCCGATTCCCCTCAACGCGTAGGGGTCGTTCGGATCCTGTTGGAGTGCCCGATCTAGGCTGGCTTGAGCGTCTTCGTATTTTTCCTGTTCCATCTGGGCAATAGCCAGATTGGACAAGGTGAGGGGATTATTCTCGTCCAGCTTGAGGACGTGCATAAATTTCGCCTCGGCCTCGGCATACTGATGATCCCTGAAGAGATTGGCTTCTCCGGCCTTGAAGTTTTCGACTTGCCCAGCGGGGATGCTGGCGAGTCTTGCTTCAAGCGTATTTTCCGGGGCGGGCGTTACCTGCGGATCGGTGAGCAATTCTTGTTCTTCCGCAGTCAACGGAACCTTCTCGGCATCGAGTATTTCCAAACGGGCGCGGAGGGTCTTGACTTGGTTTTGCAACTCGGCGACCTGAGCGTTCTCGGCACGCTTTCTACCACGGAAATTAAACATGTCCCGGAAACTGCGCCTGCTTCTTGGCTGGTTGTTACCGGATGCCAGATTGGCCCGCTCAGCCTTGGCCAAGCGTTTTTCGAGTGAATTGATGTAGCTGGTGAGTTCCTTTTCGCGGGATCCTTTTTCGAGGGCCTTGAGTTCTTTTTCGAGGTCTGAGTTGGCAGTGGCGGCATCGCTGAGTTTGGTGGTGGTCTGCTGCAGTTCGCCCTGGCTTTTGTTGAACTGTTTTTCCAGCGAGGCCACTTTTGCCTCGAGATCCTTTTCGGCGGTGCCCTTGTCGTACGACTTGAGTTTTTCCTGAAGGGAGGCAACGGAGGCTTTGGCTGTAGTCAACTCGCCGCTGGCTGCTTCGAGTTCGGTTTGCCGCTCGGCGAGAGATTCCTGAAGCCGCTTGATTTCCTTGTCGCTGGCGTTTGCCTCGGCGGCCTTGATGCGGTCCTGTGCGTTGGACAATTCGAGTGCGACCTCGTCGGCCTTGGCCTGAGCCTTGGCCATGTCGGCGGTGGCCTTGGTTGCCTCAGCTTGCGCCTTGGCCAAGTCAGCCTGTGCGCTCTTCAACTGGGCGGTCGCGGTGTCGACGGATGCCTTGAGTGAATTGTTTTCCTGCTTCAAGCCTGCAAGGTCACTCTCGAGCTTGGCCAAGCGCTTGGTTTCGTCTGCGGAGGGGACTGCGGAAAGGGCTTCCTTGAGTTGGGCGTCCTTAAGCGTGAGATTGTTCTCGAGGGATTCGAGTCGGCGGGTCAGGTCGCTGATTCTCAGTCGCGCGGTCTCGGCATCGAACACAGCCGGCTTGGCCGCCGGCTTGGGAGTGGTCGGTGTATCCGGGTTGCTGACGTTGAGGGCCTTGAGCTTTTTGGTGACGTAATCGATTCGGAAATCGATGACGCCGGTTTTCCAGCCGGGATTACCTGACTTAAGCGCTTTCAGGGTGTTGAGTGCCTCCTGATATTTCGCTGCGGCTGAGCTGTTCTGGGCGCTTTTGGCTAGATTATCAGCTTGGGTGATCTGGATGTAGGCGCGGATGAATTCGTCGTCCGGCCCGGCGGCTCTTGGGCTGAGGACAACGCTTGCGGCCAACAATAGGGAAGCTAGAAATGAAAACCGTTTCACGGGGCCGACTTTAGCCAAAGCCGATTCCGGTTGGCAATCATGTAAAACGCGATGACTTGGCCGGCTACTGGCTGGCTTTCATCTCGATGACATCATGCGGGGCGGCCTCGCGCTGGCCGGCGGGACTGACCCGGATGTAGCGTGCCCGTTTCCGCAATTCGGGGAGGGAAGGGGCGCCGAGATAGCCCATGCCGGCCTGAATACCGCCGATCAACTGGGCCAGCAGATGGTCGAGATTGTCCGAGACCTCCTTGAGCGCCTCGATGCCCTCGGCGGCGACCTTGCGCCCGGCGTCCTTGGCAGCGTGGCCGTAGCGGGCGGCTGAGCCGGCTTTCATTGCCTCGAGGCTGCCCATACCGCGGTACTGTTTGTAGAGTTTACCGCTGATCTCCATCACCTTGCCGGGCGCCTCGGGACAGCCGGCGAGCAGGCCGCCGCAGATCACGCCGTTGGCCAGGGTTAGTGCCTTAACGATATCGCCCGACTTGGTGATGCCGCCGTCGGCAAGGAGGCTGACGCCCTTGGCTTCGGCGACGCGACTGGCAACGTACAGCGCGGTCATTTGCGGAATACCGACTCCGGCCACGAGGCGGGTGGTGCAGATCGATCCCGGCCCCTGGCCAATCTTGATGATGTTCGCTCCCTTGTCCGCGAGAAATTCAACCCCTTCTGCCGTGGTGACATTCCCGGCGGTGATGTGCAAATCGGGATAGGCGTTGCGGATCAACTCGACCGCCTCGCCGACGCCCTTGGTGTGACCGTGGGCCGTGGAGACGGCGACGACGTCTGCACCGCGCTCGACTAAGCCGCCGACGTGCGTCTCGATCCGCTCCCGGTCAAGCGTGCCATCCGGGGTGCGCGGTGTGGAGACCGCCGCGCCGCAGAGCAGCCGGAACTGGTCGTCCCGGGCCGGGCGAAACTGCGCCTGCTTCTCAAGCGTGATCCGCTCGATGTCGCTCAGGGTGAACAGGCCGCGGAGGCGATCCTCCGCGTCCACCACCAGCAGTTTGTTGATGCCAGGATGCTCGGTGAAAAACTGGTCTGCGATAGTGATAGGGTCGGCCCCCAGTTCTTTTTCCTGAATCGTTTGGACCTGATCGCGCGGGACGAGTGCATCCGTAATCTTTTTGGACGCATACCGTGGCTTGATGACGTTGCCTGAAAGCAGACCGACCAGTTTTTGATCGTCGCCGACGACCGGGAAGGTGCTGAAGGAGTAGCTCTTGGCGTCGATCCGCTCGAGCACCTCGCCAACCGATTGGTCTGGGGCGACCGTGATCGGTTCCTGGATCAAGCCGTGGATGTGGTTCTTGACGCGGCTGACCTCCTTGAGTTGCTGCTTGTCCGCCATGTTGTAGTGGATCAGGCCAAGCCCCCCGTTTAGGGCCATGCCGATGGCCATGCGCGACTCGGTGACGGTGTCCATGTCGGCCGAGACCATTGGGATGTGCAGGGTCAGGCCGTCCGCCAGCTCGGTGTCGAGCGAGGCGTTGCGGGGCAAGATCTCAGAGTAAAGCGTGGCGAGGGTGAGGTCGTCGTAGGTCAGCGCGGTGCCGGCCTGGCTGGAAAAGAAGGTGTCCGCTGACTGGTAAAATGCCGAATCGAGTGACTGCGCGTTTTGCTCTGCCGCCATGTCCAAGATTCCACGATACGGAAAGCGCTGACAAGTGTTTTCGTTTTTTTCTTGTGCGCTTACCTTGACAGGAGAAGAATTCATATATGGCCAATCCGTAAAGAGGCCTGCCAGGGTAAAAGCCGGCAATGGGCATGTCCGTCGAGGGATCACCCCGGCGTCCATTCCGTTTCAGTCGCCCGACGCGACGGTTCCCCGCTCGCCCAAGGTCGTTATTCCAAATTTGGGAACAGAGACGCCGACCCGCACGCTCAGTCCGGGGGACGATCAGCCGGAGGTGCACAGGGACGCCACCGAGCACACTGCGGAGAAGATTTATTTTCTTGAAATCGGCCAATTCGACCGCATCACCCCCGAGGATGAGGTGCGCCTGGCCAAGCGCATCCTGCAGGGCGATGACGAGGCGCGGCAGCGGATGATCCACGCGAACCTGCGCCTAGTCGTGAAGATCGCGCTTGATTACGAGGGGCTTGGCCTGCCGCTGCCCGATCTCATTAATGAAGGAAACATTGGCCTTATGAAAGCGGTCGAGCGGTTCGATCCGGAGTAGGGCGGCAAACTTTAGACTTACAGCTCGTGGTGGATCAAATAGGGCATCAAGCGCGCGCTGGCCAATCAAGCAAAACCATCCGCCTGCCGGTTCACTTGGTGGAGAAAATCGCGCGGATGCGTCGCGAGCGGATGCGGTTGCTCGACGAGTTTGGGCGCGAGCCCACGGATGCCGAGTTTGGCCAAGCGCTTGGCCAAGCGCCAAGGAAAGTCGCGCTCATGCGCTGTGTGGCCAAGCGCCCATCATCGCTGGACGCCCCGTTGAGTGCCGAGTCCATCACCTCGCTTGGCGAACTGGTGCCGGATGAGGAGGCGGTGATTCCTGATCGCGAATTGGTCGACAACAACATGAGCACTTTGCTTCACGCGCTGATCCGGTTGCTGCCAGACCGCGAGGTGGAAATCCTTACCCGGCGTTTTGGCCTGGACGGCAATGAGACGGCGACGCTTGAGGAGATTGGCAAACAGTTTGGCGTGACACACGAGCGGGTGAGGCAACTGCAAAACGCGACCTTGGCCAAGCTGCGCCACAAGATCGACGAGTTGGAAAAAGCCCCGCAATAGTCTCGACGCCGCTTGGCCAAGCGGGGAGACTGCGCCATGGCTTCAACCGACGTCACGCTGGAGGAACTGGAGGCGGCGATCCGCAACGTGCCGGATTTTCCGCAGGAGGGAATTCAATTCAAGGATATCACCCCGGTGCTGGGCAACGCCCGGTTGCTCGACGGCAGCATCAGCCATCTGCTTGGCGAGCACACTGCGGACACGGTGGACGTGGTCGCCGGAATTGATGCGCGCGGTTTTATCTTTGGCGCCGCTATGGCGCGCGAGTTGGGAGTCGGCTTTGTGCCGATCCGCAAGAAGGGGAAGCTCCCGTGGCAGACACACGAGGAGAGCTACGACCTCGAGTACGGCAGCAACACCATTGCGATCCACACCGACGCCGTGACGAACGGGCAGCGGGTGTTGCTGGTGGACGACCTGTTGGCCACAGGCGGAACGGCCGCCGCAGGCACCAACCTCGTTGCCAAGGCCGGGGGGCGGGTGGTCGAGTCGGTTTTCTTAATTGAACTGGGTTTTCTTGATGGCCGGGCCAAAATGGGCGACGTACCGTTGAGGGCGCTGGTCAAGTATTGAACTGGCCGCTCCGGACGCATAGGGTGTCCGGCCTTTTTGGAATGCCGAGCGTATTCATCAAGACATACGGTTGCCAAATGAACGAGCGCGACTCCGAGGCGGTCGCGGCGCAGTTGGTTGCCAAGGGCTATAGCATGGCGAACGATCCACTGAAGGCGGACGTCGTATTGCTGAACACCTGCAGTGTGCGCGATGCCGCTGAGCAAAAGGCCATCGGCAAGATGAGTCACGTCGCCTCCCAACTTCGGTCCAAGAACAAAAACGCCGTGCTTGGCTTCATGGGCTGCATGGCCCAGAGCCGGGGCAGGGAGTTGATCGACAAGTTGCCCGACGTGGATCTCGTTGTGGGCACGCAGAAATTTCACCGGGCCGCGGATCACATTGAGTCGCTCCTAGCCGGTCGATCGGAAATCGTGGTCGATACCGAGGAGGAAAAGGGTAGCGAGGCCACCATCCGCGAGCATTTGCTCGAGGGGGCGAGCGATAAAAAATCGGTCACTTCATTCGTCAGCATCATGCAGGGCTGCAACCAGTTTTGTACCTTTTGCATCGTGCCGTACACGCGGGGGCGTGAGCGGAGTCGCTCTATCGAGGACATCGTCAGCGAATGTCGTGACCTCGTGGAGCGTGGCGTGAAGGAGGTCACTCTGCTTGGGCAGATTGTGACGAGCTACGGCCGCCGCGAGATCGGTGACAGGGACGGCAAGTCTGCCTTTGTGCAGTTGATCGAGGCAGTCCACGAGATCGACGGACTGGAGCGAATTCGTTTTACCTCACCGCATCCCAAGGGCTACGGCGACGACTTGGTGGAGGCCTACGGTCGCCTGCCCAAGTTGTGTGAGAGCGCCCATATTCCGGTGCAGAGCGGCAGCAACGAAATGCTTAAGCGAATGCACCGCGGCTATACGCGGGAGCGATTTTTGGAGATCATCGACAAGTTGCGGGCCGTCCGGCCGGACATTGGGATCACGACTGATATCATCGTCGGTTTTCCGGGTGAGACAGAGGAGGAATTCGAGGCGACAATGTCCCTATGCCGGGAGGTCGAGTTCGATAATGCGTTTGTTTTCAAGTACTCCACGCGCCGCAACACCCCGGCGGCGGGGATGGATGTCCAGTTACCGAAGGAATTGATCGAGGAGCGTCACGCCAAGCTGCTCGCTGAGGTGGATCGCATCGGCGCTGTGCGTTACGAGAATCAGGTTGGAGAGACAATGCAGATTTTGGTCGAGGGTCCGAGTCGGCGAAATAAGGTGCGAATGGAGGGGCGCACCCGCTGTAACCGAATCGTGGTATTCGACGGCGGCGAACGGTTTCGAGGGCAGTTGGTCGACCTGAAAATCGAGCGCGCCGGTTCCTTCACACTCTACGGTGATCCTGCCATTTTGAATTAACATGTCTGCATCTTCCAAGGAATCCCCGGCCACGATGCCGCTATTCGCCCTGTTGCTGGCGTTTGTCGGGGCGTGTCTTTACATCGCTTTCGAGCAGAACAATGTCATCAGCATATCCAACCTGTCGCTGTTGCTGGGTGGATTTCTGGTGGCGGTGGCTGGCTACACCTTGGCCAAGCCAGCAGAAGTTGGCCAGGCGCTCAAGGCTTTTCCCCGTGCCAATGCGCCTGGTTATGTTTTGATGCTTGCCTCGACTGCATGGTTCCTCTGGAATATCAAAACCGAGGACATGGAGGATTATGTAAATCTTAAGAACTATTTTTACATCGGCTTCGGTGCGGTGGGGGTAGGGTCGTGCATTTACCTGCGCGATTTTCTGGCGGTACGAGGTTTGGCGGTGTTTCTCCTGCTTCTGGCCAAGCTGATCCTCGATACACAGCGGATTTATATGTTCTCCGAACCAGTGGAGACGATGTCGGAGTGGAGACTGATTTTTGCCGTCTGGGGATATGCCATTGTGATCGTGTCGATGTGGCTGATCATCTCGCCCTGGCGTATGCGCGACATAATCGACTGGATGACCGCCGAGCCCAGGCGCTTGGTTTTTAAAAGCGGGTTTAGGCTGCTCTTCGGCCTCCTGTTGATCGTGCTTGGCCTAACGGTGTTCAAGTCGTAGCGCTTGGCCTGAGGCTTCCGCGCAGCATTGCGCCTTGGACTTAGTCTCAATATCAAAGAAACTTCTTTTTTTAACTCCCTTACGTTGTATTACTACTAGTGCATGCTATATTTTCTCGAGGATTAAACTGAAATACAAAATAAGCAAAATGAAAGGAAACGAACAAGTAATCGAGGCGTTGAACGCAGGGTTGACCATTGAGTTGACCGCCATCCAAGCCGGTACGGATTGAAGTTGCTTAACTCTCGTTTTTTCACGCTAATCGGCCTTTTAGAGAGGAGATTGTGAATCAGGCCAAGCTAGATCAGGAGTTCCTGAAAGCCATCCAGTACAACAAACTGGCCTTGGTCAAGCGCCTGCAATCCGACGGTGCAAACGTGAATTGTCGCAACGACGAGGGACGCTCTCCACTGCACTTGAGCATCTACAGCGAGTGGGATCCAATCTCACGCTATCTTATCGCCTCTGGAGCAGACCTCGACGCCAAAGGCAAATTCGGCGGCACACCCGTTCACATGGCGGCGTTTAAGGGCAACATCGGCATCGTGATGTTGATGGTGAAAAAAGGGGCGGATGTGCGATCCAAGGATTCCAATGGCAATATTCCACTTCACTTGGCTGCGATGTACGGTTGGCCGGATATCATCGAGGTATTCCTTCAATCCGTCGCGCCGGAGGAGGTTGAACTGGCACCGTTAACTCCGCCGGAAGTGGAGGAAGAAAAGACGGATGAGCAGTCAGAAGAATCTGGGGAAGGTGAGGGCGAGGAGGAAATGCATTCGGACATTCGCTCCATGATTCAGGCGCGCAACAACGAAGGCGAAACCCCGCTGCACCATGCCGCGGTGAATTGCCACAAGAAAGCGATCGAATATCTGCTCCGCTTGGGTGCCGACCCGGAGGCGAAGGATAATCAGGACACGCCACCTCAACTCTATCAGCCTGGCAAACCGGAGAGCTACTTCAAGGTGCCGGCCTATGTTCGGTGCGCCCGCTGCACCGAGAGTATCAAGCTGGACGGAGAAGAGCAGCGTACCGGAGTTTATTTTTGTCCCTACTGCGAACAGGAAGTTGACCATCTTAACTACGGAAAAAAATCCGGCTCCAGCGGCGGCGTACTGGGTGCGGTGAGCGGCTGGTTCAGCAGCAGCGATGACGAAGCTAAAAAAGTAGAACCGGAACCCGAACCACAGCCCGAGCCGGTTGCTGAGGAAACGGCCGAGGAGATTCACCATGATGATGTGGAGATGGCCGAGAAGCTGTTGCCTGAGACGGTAAACTGCGTTCTCTGCCGCAACAGCCTCAAGCTCGACGAAGAGGAGCAGGATAAAGGCGTCTACTTTTGTCCCTACTGCAACCGTGAGGTTGACCACATACATGATGCAGACTAAAAGCCGAGAGCGCTGAAGGATTGCGCTGGCTTTTAAATTCAACGAAGATGAACACTCGATTTTTTACCCCGATAAACAGGCTGCTTGGCCAAGCGCTTGGCTTGGCCGTGGCGTTGGCCGGCCTGTCGCTTGGCCAAGCGCAACAGGTGCCGGTTGAGGAACGAACCCTCTCCAATGGCATGAAGCTGCTGATGCTCGAGCGGCATCATTCGCCGACGATTGCCGGCGGTTGGGTCGTGCGCGTTGGCAGCGTCAACGAGCGGCCGGGCATTACCGGGATCGCTCACTTGTTCGAGCACATGATGTTCAAGGGCACGTCGACGATTGGCACCAAGGATGCCAAGCGCGACGGGGAGATCATCGAGGAGCAGGAGAGGGTGCGCGATGCCATGCGGGCGGAGGAGGCTAAGATGCGGTTGGCTCTTCGGCGCGGCGAGATTGATGACATTCAAAAACCGGAAAACAAGACGGCCCGCTACCGGGAACTGGAGGCCGAATTCAAGGTGTTGCTCGAGGAGCAGCGGAAGATTCTGGTGAAGAACGAATTCGACCGAATTTACACCACCGCCGGCGCCTCTGGGATGAACGCCTTCACCTCAAACGACATGACCGGCTACTTCATCACCGTGCCGTCGAACAAGCTCGAGTTGTGGACGTGGATGGAATCGGAGCGCCTGCTGCGGCCGGTGTTTCGCGAGTTTTATGCCGAGCGCGACGTGGTGTTCGAGGAGCGCCGGATGCGCACCGAATCGACGCCGCTGGGCAAGTTTCAGGAATCGCTCGAGGCTCTTTTTTGGGAATCCCATCCTTACGGTTGGCCGGTGATTGGCTGGCCCTCGGACATCCCGGCCATCTCCAAGGCGCAGGCCGATGAGTTTTACTCAGTCTACTATTCGCCGCAAAACATCACGCTGATTCTCGTGGGGGATTTCAAGATCGACGAAGCGGTGAAACTCTGCGAGCGTTACTTTGGCCGAATCCCGCGCGGAAAGAAAAACCCGCCGGAAGTGGTTACGGCTGAGGTGGCGCAGAAAGTGGAAAAACGGATGAACGCCGAGGCGGAGGCCAATCCGCAGGTGGACATCCTGTGGCATTCGCCCGCGGCGGGGCATCCCGACGGTCATGCGCTGGATGTGCTGGCCGCGGTGTTGTCCGGGCGATCTGGGCGATTGCACAAGTCGCTTGTGTTGGGGAGCGAAGTGGCGACCTCGGCATTCGCCCACCAGATGCCCCGCAAATATGCAGGGATGTTCAACATCGGCGGCGAGGCCAAGGAACCAAATAAGCCGGGCGATGTTGAAGCGGCGATTTACACGGAGGTGGAGCTACTGAAAAACGAACCAGTCACCGAGCGCGAACTGCAGAAAGTGAAAAACAATTTTGCCGCGATGGCGGTCCGCCGTACGTCGTCCAACTTTCATTTGCTGGTGCAGTTGATTCAGGCCGAAGGAACCGGCGACTGGCGAACGATCAACACCGAGATTCCGAGCGTTCTCAAGGTCACCGCCGGGGACATTCAGCGCGTGGCCAAAAAATATTTGGTGAAGGAAAACCGAACGGTGGCAACCTACACGAGGAAAGAAGGCGCGGCCGTGCCGGACGACCCGGCGCTGGCGGGATTGAGCGCCGACCAGCAGGCCGTGGTGCGTCGCATCACCAGCCAAATCAAGGCGGAGAAAAACAGGGAGCGACTGCAACAACAGTTGAGCGCGATGGAGGCGCAGCTTAGCCAGGTAGACCAAAAGCAGCAGGGCCTCATGAAGATTATCATGGTGAAGATCGCCGAGCGCCTTGCGGAGTTGAGCGAATAGGGGAATCGGAATGAAGAAAGTGATGAAAGATTTGAACCAATTTGTTGTGCGTGTGTTTGCGCTTGGTTTGATGTTGCAGCTTGGCCAAGCGCAGGAAATACCGGACCGCCCGGAGAAGTTGACATTCCCGCCGCTGGTCTACGATCCGCCCAAGCCGGATGACTATCGCACGGTGCTGAAGTCGGGAGTGGTGGTGTACATTTATCCGGACCGCGAGCGGCCGTTGATCGACTTGACCATTCATATCAAGGGCGGGAGCTATCTCGATCCCAAGGGCAAGGAGGGCTTGGCTGGGTTGACCGGTTCGCTGATGGCGCGCGGAGGCATTCCTTCCAAGCCGGCGGATGAGTTGGACGAGGAACTGGAGTTTTTGGCAGCCCGGTTGAGCAGCAGCCTGAGTGGCCTCGATGGTAGCGTGAGCCTGAACCTGCTGTCGAAGGATGCGGATCGCGGTTTTGAAATCCTGCGCGCCATTCTCGCCGCGCCGAGTTTTCAGGAGGCCAAGTTGGCCCTGCGGAAAACGCAAATCCTGCAGGGGCTGAAACAGCGCAACGATAACTCATCGAGCATCGAGTCGCGCGAGCGCGCCCATCTCGCATACGGGGATCAGTTTTGGTACAACCGACATGTCACCGCTGCCTCGATCGAAAGCATTCGAAGGGAGGATTTGTTGGCGTTTCATCACAAGTGGGTTCACCCGAAAAACTTCATCGTGTCGGTCAGTGGCGACTTTGACCGAGACGAAATGCTTAAGCGGCTGGATGGCGTGTTCGATCGCTGGCCGCATGCCGGTGAAAAAGCGCCGCCGGTTCCGCAAAAAATCAAGTATGGTAAGCCGGGTGTTTACATCGTCGATAAGGACGTCAACCAGGGGCGCGTGTCGATCATCATGCCGGGCATTCGCTGGGACGATCCGGACTATTATGCAATCCAAGTCATGAATGACATCCTCGGCGGAGGCGGGTTTACCTCGCGCATCACCAACCGGGTTCGTTCGGATGAAGGCTTGGCGTACTCCGCACGTTCGGCGTTTCCGGGAGGGTCTCATTACCCGATCGTTTTTCGTGCCGGCTTTCAGTCCAAGTCGCGGACGGTTTCCTACGCAACGTCTATCGTGCTGGAGGAGATTAAGCGAATCATGGATGAACCGGTGACTGCGGAGGAGTTGCTCACGGCAAAAAAATCGTTCACCGACACGTTCCCGAATAACTTTTCATCCCCCTCACAGGTCGTGTCCCTTTTTGCCGGCGACGAGATGATTGGCCGCTACGACAGCCAACCGGGTTACTGGACAAAATATCGCGATCAAATTGAGGCGGTCGACATCAAGGCGGTACAGCGCGTGGCAAAGCGTCGACTTGAAACGACCAAGGTAATCGTCCTGATCGTGGGACAAAAAGAGGAGATTTTAAAGGGTCACCCGGATCACCCTGTCAAGCTGGAGCGGATCACCCGTGGAGGGGTGAAGGAGCTGCCAATGCGGGATCCATTAACGATGAAGCCGGTAAAATAGGCTCGAAAATACTTCTTTCGGCTTGCAAGCGTCTGATGGCCTTGTTATGAACAGCGCAACATGGCAGCAATCGGGCGTTTTCAGAAAGGGGATGATATCTTCTACGCCAAGGTCGAAGATGGAGCACTTTACAAGCTGAAAGGCGATGTTTTTGGTGCCCCTTCGTACCAGAAGAAGCCCATCCCCAAGAAAGGCTTCCGCACGTTGGTGCCGGTTCAGCCCTCAAAAATTATTTGTGTTGGGCTGAACTACGCCGATCACGCCGCCGAATCCGGCCTCGAAGTGCCGAAGTCCCCGCTTTTTTGGCTGAAATCCCCCGAATCCATCCTGCCCGACGGGGGTAAAATCGACATTCCTTTCCCCGAGCACCGTGTGGATTACGAGGCGGAACTGGCTATCGTGATCGGTCGGCGCATCCGAAACGTCACCGCCAAGGCGGCCAGTCGTTACATTCTCGGCTACACCACGGCGCAGGATATTAGCGATCGGACGATTCAAAATTCCGAGAGCCAATGGGCGCGGGCCAAATCGTTTGATACCTTCACGCCGCTTGGCCCGTACATCGAGACCAAGATTGATCCCGATTGCCTGACCATTCAGTTGTTCAAGAATGGTCAGCTTTGCCAAAACTCCTCCACGGCGCAGATGATTTTCAAGTGCTCAGACTTGGTGAGCTTCATTTCCACCAACATGACCCTGCTTCCCGGTGATATAATTCTCACCGGCACGCCATCCGGCATCGGGCCGATCGAGTCCAACGACACGTTGGAGGTGCGGATTCAGGGCTTGGCTCCATTGGTCAACTCCGTGAAGTAGCCGCTGCGGTTTCGATTCGACTTCCCTCAGTTTTTCTTGTTCGCTTGGCCAAGCGCCGACCAGCGGGTCGGCGAATCTATTTTAAGACACATGCGTTGGTCCCAGACATTCATCCCGACGATGAAGGAGTCGCCCGCTGAGGCGGAAATCATCTCCCACAAACTGCTGCTGCGTGCCGGCTTGGTTCGCAAGTTGACCGGAGGCTTGTACACGTTTCTCCCAGCCGGGCTGCGGGCGCTTAAAAAAGTTGAACAGATTGTGCGCGAAGAAATGGATCGTGCGGGAGCGCTGGAGGTGTTCATGCCGGCCCTTCAGCCGCCTGATATTTGGGAGAAGAGTGGACGACTGGAGAGCGCAAGGGACGTGCTGTTTCATGTGAACGATCGCGGACAGAAAAACTGGGTGCTGGGCCCGACCCACGAGGAGGTGATCACCACGATGGTGTCAGACGAATTCAGTTCCTACCGTCAACTACCGATCAACTTTTACCAAATCCAAACCAAGTTCCGTGATGAAATTCGGCCGCGCTTTGGCCTCATGCGAGCCAAGGAGTTCATCATGAAGGACGCGTACAGCTTCGACATCGATGACGAATCTGCCAACGCCAGTTACCAGCGGATGTACGATGCCTACAGTCGGATTTTTGCGCGCTGCGGTCTGCAGGCGTTTCCGGTGCAGGCCGACACCGGGGTGATGGGTGGCTCACATTCCCACGAATTCATGGTGCCGGCTGAGACCGGCGAAAACGACGTAGTGTACTGCGAGAGTGGCGACTATGCGGCTAACATTGAAAAAGCCACCAGCCAAGGGCCGACGGCAGCCACTCCCTCGGATGAATGCGGTGAGGTGGAGATATTTGAAACGCCCGGAGTCAAAACCATCGAGGACTTGGCCAAGCGATTCGACGTTGCCGCCACGCAGCAGATCAAGACTCTTGTCTACATTGCCGACGACAAACCGGTGATCGTCCTGCTTCGTGGTGATGATCAACTCGAGGAGGCCAAGCTGGGTGGGGCGCTTGGCACTTCGCTCTTCCGGGCTGCGACTGACGGGGAAATTGTTGATGCCCTCGGCGCGCCCCCGGGCAGTCTTGGAGCAGTTGGGGTTGCGGATATCCCAGTCTTGGCGGACGAAGTATTGCGAGGCGGTTCCGGCATGGTCACCGGCGCAAACGAGGACGGCCAACACCTGCGAAACGTGAACATCGAGCGCGACATCAAGGTGAAGGAGTGGCGTGATTTTCGAAAAGTACAGGCCGGCGAATTGTGCGAAGAGACCGGCAATCCGCTGAAGATCCGCCGGGCGATCGAGGTTGGTCACGTTTTCAAACTTGGCACCAAATACAGCGAGGCACTCGGGGCGACGGTGCTCGATGAAAACGGGGCGAGCAACGCCTGCGTCATGGGCTGCTACGGCATCGGAGTGACCCGCACATTGCAGGCAGTGATCGAGCAATGCCACGACGAGAACGGCGTTGTTTGGCCGACCTCCGTGGCACCGTATCAGGTATGCATCACGGCGCTCGATGTTGAGCCGGAATCCGAGGTCATGAAGCTGGCCACGCGCATTTATGACGAACTTCAGTCCAAGGGCGTGGACGTGATTCTGGACGATCGACCGGCCCGCCCGGGGATCAAGTTTAAGGACTCGGAGTTGGTCGGCTTCCCGCTGCGCATCGGCATCGGCGAACGCTCGCTGGCAAAGGGCAACGTGGAACTCAAACCCAGGGTGGGGGAGATGATTCTTTGCAGCCCGGACGAAACCGTTGGCCAAGCGCTTGGCTGGCTCGAGGAAAACAAGGTCGGCTGATTAGTCCGCTTGGCCAATCTCTTGGTATTCGGCACAGCGCTTGGCCCACCAACGATTGAGCATCGTTTTGAATTTCGCAGCGTAGCCGTCGTAATCCATCAACGCCGATTGTTGCAGCATCCCGCGAAGGTTTTGGCGCAACTGCAAAAGCAGGTCGGCGTTGTTGCTGATCTGCACTGCCTTCTCGATAAACTCCCCGGTGTCTCCGGCAATGAACGCCTCCAGTCCAAGGCAGCGGTTTTGCATTACGCCCTGCCGTGAGACGTACGTGTCCCCCTCGAGGCACAGCACCGGCACTCCCATCCAAAACGAATCCCCGGTGGTCACACCTCCGTTGTACGGGAACGGATCAAACATCAGGTCGATCTCATTGTGTAATTCAAGAAAATAGGTGACTCCGCCTTTGGGGCGAATGTCGGCCTGTTCGGGTGCGACGCCTTCTTCTGAAAAAAACTGTTTCAGTAACTGGCCGTGATCCGGGTTGAGTTCAAACAGGATGATCCTTGAACCGGGACGCCGCTTCAGAACCTCAGCCCACAGCCGGATGGAGACCCGACTGGTTTTCGCCGGATTATTCAGGCAGCCGAATGTGAACGGTTTGCCGGCGGTCGATGGGGGCGGCGTAGTCTCGGCTTTAAATTCGAGCGGAGGCATATATAGCCACGGTGTATGCGGCATGTACTCGAGTTTCTCCTGCCAAAGCGATTCTGTTGTGCCGGCGGGATCTGAGTGGGGATCAGTCACGCGGTAATCAACAGCACCCAGCCCGGTGGTGTTCGGATAGGCAAACGAC
>Ga0115012_10000801_pt1 | contig 17896 bp, 4 predicted proteins | sample TroAtlMetagenome_FD_88706 | JGI IMG/M metagenome (GOLD analysis project Ga0115012, IMG submission 88706) | Marine eukaryotic phytoplankton communities from Atlantic Ocean - Tropical Atlantic ANT10 Metagenome | ecosystem: Environmental > Aquatic > Marine > Oceanic | place: Tropical Atlantic Ocean...
TGGCGGCACGCCGCGGGCCACGATGCAAAGCGCTGGGGCGAGCCGAGCGGCGTGCAGGGCAAAGAGCTGAAAAAGGAGGGGAAGAAGTGGCCGGTGAAGGCGGTGTACCCGCGTGTGTAGAGACGCGGTTGCGTTGTTTTTTTTTCAATACCGAACTCTAAATCATGTGAGTAAACGTCCGCCTCCCCCTATGGAACGGTCCGAACTGGAGCGTCTGCTGACGCAGCTCAGCCCCCTCTCCAAACGCGTGACCGCTCATTGCGCAGCGCGCCGTGCACCTACAGTAGGTTTTGAATCCTTGCACCTTGCAAAACTCCATGGGCGTCGGCTCGAACGTGTCGTAAATCTTTTCGGTGGCGTTCGGACGGATCCGCGTGCGTGCGCGCATCGCATGGAAGCCAGTTTGAAATCCGGTTCTGAGCCAGAACAGGCCTTCATTCCAGAACCTTTGGACGTGTCCTGGATGGTCGTAGGTAGGGGGGCAGTGCGCGATATCGATGAACGATTGCACGGCGGCGGCGTTGACGTCTTCTAGCTCGAAGATGCCGAGACTCGGTCCCCACGCCGGCATTTTTATCCAGGAGCAACGCAATATCTGCTCGAGCGCGTAGAGTCGCCGGAGCTTGCGCTGTTCGGGAAACGTGAGGTGCTTGTAATGAAACGAATCCGTCGCAATTTCGCACGCCTTCTTTGCGCGCAGCAGCCACTCGCGTCGGTTTGCGGGACCAAAGAACGCCTTCTCGCGCTCGTCGAGTACGTTGAGGTTTGCCCGCTGACCGCCGACGACTATATTGCTGTGATGGTCGTGCCACGAGAGCAGCTGCTTGATGCGTAGTAGTCCCCTCGGCTCGTACCCCGAATACCAGCCCAGCACCGTAGGCAGACACGGAAGCGGGATCACAAAATGTATGCGCAGGTTCTCAGAGCTTAGGATGCTGCTCTCACCAGTGTAGGCGGAGAGCGTCAAGCCGACGCCCAGCGCGCCGTTGTTTGGGTACCGATAGTCTTCGGGCTTTGGTCGGAAGGGTCCCTTTGAGTCCGCGCTGACGTGAATCGTGTGGATCCGCTCGAAGACGTGCGTCGCCTCGATTTGGATTGTGAACGCGTCGTCGAGCATCGCTTTGATCCACAAGCCCAGGACGATGTTCGGATTGTTAAGCTTCAAGCTCTGAAGATCCCACTCGCTGGAAGTCGCGCTCTTCGGCTGCAGCGGAGTCGGCCTATGCGTCTGCGCCTGTTTCTTCCATAGCCTCTTCAGAATCGTCGAGATGCCATCGAGCATGCGCCCATGAATCGTACGCACGCGCGCCACAGTCGGCACTGGAATGGGTCGAAGGACTGTGTGCAGCGAGCGAAAGTGATACAGCGCGCATTCGACGAAGCGTTTGCGCCGCAAACCTGAAGTCTCCGCGTTTAGCCACTGAAAGAGGGCCTGCAAGTCGCGCCCCGCGTCTTTGCCAAGCTCGACCGGCTTGACGAGTGCGCGTCCCACGTTGCGGTGCTTTCCGTTGATATTAATCCGCCAGCTCGTAAGCAAGTCCGTGTTCGGACACCAGAACCCTCTGAGCTTATTCTCGGCCGGTTCGCTTATCGGCGCTTTTGCAACGTAGTAGGAGTTCAGGTCGTCGTCCGTAGCGCCAATCGGCGCGTTGCGCCAGAATGGGCCAAGGGCAGGATCGCGGCGCAGCGCGTCGACGAGAACGTGCAACCACATTTCGCGCCGCCCGTTTACGGCGCGCGACTTGTGCTCCGCCCGCGCCTTCTCGCGCTCGCGTTCCGCGCGGATGGCGTCCGTGGCTTGCTCATTCGACATGCACAGCATGTCGGCGACGCTGCACGGCGCGTCTCTGCGCGCAAACAGCGCCTGCGGAATCAAGCTTTCGATGAAGCCGTGCGTAAGCACGGGCAGCGACATCCTGAAGATCACCCTATCCGTGTTCAGCGGCAAAACGCCCGTGCCTCGGTCCATGGTGGCGCGAACTTCGTCAAACTCCTTATTTGCGCTCTTGGAGTAAACGTCCGCCAACGCGCGGAAGACGCGTGCGAGCGACCGGAAGTTCTCGGGGTTGCGCAGCTGACTCGCAAAGAGGTAGAAGGCGTCGTTCTCGGCTGAGGTCCGCTTCGACGCTGGCGCCGACGCTTCGGTTAGGTGACAAACGATTTTGAAGTTGCAGTGCAAATCGCCGCATCCTTGGAACAGTTCGGCGAAATCGAGGGATGCGCCCAAAGTCGGGCATTCTTGCACTCCGGTATTTGTCCGGTCGACCTCCACCTGGATCGTCACCAGGTGCAGAGCGCTCGTAAACTGTAAGTCAATGACGCATTTGTGAATGAACGGCACGACTGCGCCATTGGCTCCATGGTCCCCGCCGCTCTTGATCCTGTATTCTCCGCACCATGGCATGTCGAACTGCGCCGTCGTACTCGAGTACGGTTTCGATGCGTACCCGTTATACTCGACGCTGATCATCGACTGCGAGGTTGACGGCAACGAACTTTTACAAAGCTTGCACGTCATGGACTTTCCTGACTTTGTCAGGCAAAGGAGGCACTTTCCTCCGAGCGCAGCGTCGAGCTCCTGCGCCGTCGTTGGTAGATGCCGCTGATAGATGTAGTCCGTCAGCTTCCGAATCGCAATATGCTGGCGCCCTTGGGGGAGTTCGTCGTTCTTGATGATGTTGGAGATTAATAGCTTCAAGTCGATTCCGTCGGACATCGACGATTGCGACGTTCGAAAACACCGATCGTAGATCAGCTCTTCTATGTGATCGGACGGGTCGTGGAATCGGTTCGTGGAGGTCAAGTCTCCCGAGATGAGATCCTGTGTGTACAGGGCCAGCGCCATGGCCATCTCGTGGCGTGACGCTCGTACGCGCAGATGAACCTCGGTTAAGACGCGCCCTTCGGCGATGAGCCCGACGCGATCGCCCATTTTGTTGACGTTTTGGACGACGCCGATCATGCGCAGCTTATTCCTCGCGCTGAGCCGCGCTGCGGAGCGCCACGCGTCACAGTAATGCTCGGGGTGGCCTTGCCCCACGCAGGGCAGCGGCAGTAAGCCATCCAGATAGACTGGGAACGTCTGCGTAGGCGGCTCCGGTGGGTTTCTCAGCGAACAGTCCCACCCTTTGGTGCAATACTCGACTATCAGAGCGAATAGGTCCACGTTGCCAAAAACAGCGTCGCTGAGCGCCCGCGAAAGCGGTGCAGCGCGCTTTGGGCGCTTCTTGCTCGGCGCCCTCATGCTTGTTTGAGGAGCTCGGCGCGAGCCGCAGCCGCGAGTCGAGGGGAAGCGCCTTTTTACACATAGTGCAACTCTTTTTTTTTATTCGAAAACACGCACACGCTCCTACATTTTGCGGCGTTTTCCGCCAGTGTTTTCAACATACGTCTTGCAAATCTCCTTGATGCTCGCGCTGCGCGAGGAGTCGTATTGCTGACGCTCGTACAGCCGCTGGAGCACGGTGTCCTTGGGAACGAGGGTTACAATCTTGATCTCCGAGCGCTTCTGCTTCTCGCGCGTCGAGCGCATGCGGAGCTGTTCAAGCGTGTTGACGTTTCCGGACGTCGGGAGCCAGATCATGCCGCCCAGTCGTGGGAGGTCGACGCCCGTCATCCCGAGTGCGAGACCGACCACGACTCCCGTCTTTCCGTCGTGGTTGCTCGTCAGCGGGTCGTAGAACGCTGCAAACCCACCGCGTTTCTGGTTGATGTACGCGATGCACTCTGTGGCCTCCGCCTTGTTTTCGACTGCCAGAAGAACGCCGCCACCCTCGTTTTCCTTGCGATCGTCGAGCGCCATCGCAATCGCCGCATCGCACAGCTTTGGCTTCATGTAATCGCGTACGACCTTGTTGGCGTTTCGCCAGTCGCCATTCTTTGCGTGGTTGTTGCTCGTCTCGCTCACGTGGATGTCAATGGCAATCGTATACGACACGTTGTTCGTCTTGACCTTGTTCGCAAAGCTCGCGCCCAGGATCCGCGACGCCGCGGCGTGGACGTTGCCTTTGTGGACCTCGAATGGCGTCACGAGTTGGATCCAGCGTTCGGCGAGGAGCTGGCGCGTACCCGCCGTCGGCGTCGCCGTGGAAAGCAGCACGTGCATACAGCGCTCAGCGATCGAGATGGCGTACGTACCGCGCAAGGTGCCCGGATTGTAGAGGAGGTGGGCCTCGTCAAAGCACGCAATGCACCGAGGCGCAGACTCGCGTAGGATGCGCACGAAGCGGGCACGCTCTTCGGTGTTACCGTAGGAGCTAAAGTGCTCGTAGCCGATGACGAAGATGCGAGGCAGTACCGCCTTCTTTTCCGCACTCTTCCGCGCCTTCAGCAGACTGAGCTCCAGAATCTCGCAAGCGTCGCGTTTTTGCGACTTGTCGGTGTTGACGTGCACGATGTTCGGAAACCCCCACTCTTGCGTGAGCGACTGCACATGCTCGGTGGCCGGGCCTTTTCCGGACAAGGTCGTCGAGCTCGTAAACCAAAGGATTGCCTCGACTCCCGGAACGTTCCGCGCATACTTAACGAGGTAGGACATGCCAGTGATCGTCTTGCCCATACCGCCGGAAAGCGCCAGGACCTGGCCACGACCGTCGTTTCCGCCGCGCACGGTTTGCCAGAGGCGGTCGATGCACGCCAGCTGGTGCGGCCGTAGCGCCAATGGCGGCTCTTGCTTTGCCATGTGCGCCTTCGCCTCCGACCACGTCGACGACCAGCCCCGTTGATAGGTTTCGGACAGCGAGCCGACGACGCCCTCGTCTTCCTTGTGCGCTTGCCCGACCCACTCGGCGACGACCTTGAGCGCGCGCGCCGATACCACGTCGAAGCGCGGGATACGCTTCGATGGCTTCAGCGCGCCGGGCACGATCCGCGCGATGAGGACGAGCGCGCGCCACACGTCCCAGTCGCCCGACTCGGCAATGGCGAGTTGGTCGGAACCGACGCCCTTTCCACTGCGTGGAGCCGTCGGCATCACAATGGATGTATACGCGCCGCGCAGCAGCGTGAGCATGCGGAGCCGCTGATTTGCCGGCAGAGCTTTCGTGATATTGACCACGGAATCGAGAGCGGTTTCGCGGCTTCCGACAATTCCGGCGGGGCCGTTGTATGCAAGGCAGGCGAGGACGGTCTCATCACAGCGCAGAGCGCCCGCGCACGGCTTTTCCTCACGCCACTCCAGACCGTCGGCGGGAAGCTTCAGCAACTCCATCTCGGTGTGGATTTCGAGGGGCGTCTCGGCCGGATCCGAGGACTTTTTGCGCGGCAAGCCAGTGTGGTGCCGAGTATCCGGGCCCACCAGCACCCACTCGCCGCCCTTGGCGCCTTCCGCCGCGGGCACATAGTGCAGCGTCTTAAACTGCGGCAGCTCGCCACTCGAGAATTTCAGTCCCGTCTTTGACGCCTCGGCGTAAAGCTTGGCGTTGGCCTTCTTGCGCGCCGTCTCCGTGATGCGCGGCTTCTTTGCGGCCTCGGCAACGTGCGCCGTGGGTTGCCACGCAAGGTTGACGTTTTCGAGCGTTGCATCGAAGCACGCAATGAGACGCCATTTGACCGACCGTGCGAATTCGCCCAGCGTCAACCCGTCTCGCTTGTTCTCATCCGCCGAGGTATCGACCTCGAGTTTGATGTCGCCGACGCCGCCGGAGACCGCCCCAATCTGCACACGGCAGAAGAGCTTGACGGTTCCCAAGGCGCTAGGAACCTGTGGCTCGTCTTCAGCTTGCGTCATGGCCACGAACACGGCGCGCTGCGCGCTGCGCAGACGCACCACCGCCTCGTCCGCTTCGTCCAAAGCCACGCCGCGCGTGCGCGTATTGTACCCTGTGATCGCCCACGTGTCACGGAACCGACGCTCGTAGCCGTTGGGATCGTCGCGCTCTGCATCGTCCTTCGACGCTGAAAAGTGCATGACTCCAGGCGTCACGTGCTGGTCGATGGCGTGGATCAACGGCATCGTATACTCCAAGGGCTCAAATTGATCGGCGATTTCGAGAACCTCGACTTCGACGTGCGTGCACATCGTATGCTCAAAAGCCGGGTTCACGAACATCGGAACTGCCGCACGAAGCATATCGAAATCGCCGCTCATACCGCCGACGGACTTGAAGAGCGGTAGGACGAATTGGTACTGCATGGCGTGGAGGCGCTCCACGCTCATCGCGCGCTTTGCAATCAGACCGTTGGCAATGTTTTCGGTCATCTCCTCTGGAGAGCGCCACAGGAGCAGGTTGTTGGCGATTTCGCCCAGACTGTTACCGCAGAGCAGCTCCACGATAGTCTCCACGGTTCCATCCAAGACTGGGTGGTAGGTCGTGCAGCGCTCGGTCAACAGCGCCATGCCGAGCAGCCATGGCACTTGCTCAAAGTCCAGCGCACCGTCCTCGATCATGATGATCGCCGCGCGCTTGAACGCCGCGGTGCAGCCGCGCACGCTCTTTCCAATGTCCGGATTCCACGCGGTGCCATGGGTCGAGAGGCAGAGCGCGACCGTGCAAAACATGACAACGTACGGTGGAACCTTGGTGCGCTGCAAGTCGGGAAGCTCAACCGACTCTGGCATCGTGCGGACGATCTTCTGCATCAGCGACTTGTACAGCGCCTGGCTTCCGTATTCGCGGAGGAAATCGAAGCACAGCTGGACTTTTTCTTCGTCGTAGCCGAGGGCGGAGAGCTCTTGGGTGCAAAAGGTCTCGGCCACACACTCGTTGACCACTTCCCTTCCCAATGGAGCTTCCACAAACACGTGCGTCGGGTACTTGGCCGAGGCGTCCTTTGGGTCGCGCCAACCCCCGGCCCAGTCGCCTCGCGGCGGGTCGAGATCGACATTCCACATCTCCGTGTCACCATTGAGGCCGCAGCCGCGAAACGAAGGCGGGAAAAGCAACACGTCAAGGTCCCTGTTGGGACCGTTTTGCTTTGCGTACAATGCCTTGGCGTCTTCCAATTCGAGCTTGTGCGTAGCCACGGTATGCGTCCACAGAGCAGGGCGCAGGCCGAGCGCGGCGGGATGCTTCGGATTCTCCGAATTCGCTTTGTTGAGCCGCCACGCAAGGTGGTTTGCGTCGACCACCTTGCCGACCAGATCGTGCAACAGGAACCATCCGTCCGTGCCATCGCCAACCGATAGAATCTTGAACGAACACGTCGAATTCGCCGCGTCGTCGCGCGCGGCGTTTTTGCCTTGCGTCAACAGTCCCATGACGGGCCGCTCCGTGCCGCCTTTGCGCGACGGCCCGTCCATGGAGCAGACGCGCTCCGCCTGTTTGATGAGCGCATCCGCCGCCGACGGCCGAATGCTAAACTTTTTCGCCAACAGCTTCGCCCAATCGTTCATGTTCATCCGATCCCTCAGCGCCTTGATCCGGTCGGCCTCCGGCCGCATAAACCCTTTAACCACCTGAATCCGAACCCCGGCCGTACCCTGTTCCGAAGACGTGCCGTCGTAATTCGCACGGCCGTGGCTAATCCTAAGCTCGTCGATTGTGAGACCCCGCACAATCGGACACTGCGCCTCTTCAACTGCTGCGACGGCGCCTAGCACCGCCGCCGAAAAAAAGTCGACGACTTCGAGCGTCGACTCCTTGCGAGCCATTTAGTTTTATCCTTCTTTCTTCTACAAGAGCAAGCCGAAGCGCGACTCTGAGCGCGCGCTCGCCTATTCGGAGCGCGCACGCGCGCGCACCGTTGCGCGCGGGCCCACCCATGTGCAAATTCGGCCGCGCGTCCGATAGTGCAACTCGCCAATCGAGCGGCAGTTTCTCGGCTGCCGCTCGTGCGGCAATCCTCCTCAAAAGCAAACAATGCCCGGTCCCCCGAGGAAGCAAACGACGTTTGCAGACATTCCCGCCGAGCTCCGCCAGCTCATCTTGCAGGGCGGGAGCATCGAGCCAGACCTCGACTTTTTGGTGTGCACTTCGATGCGCCGCAGCGACGACAGCGCAATGCCGTTGACGGGAATGGGCACAGAAGCGGACCTGGTGGTCCGTGGTATGGTGTGCGGAGGCACGCTCTACATCAAGCACATTTACAGCCTGAAGGAAGACGAACGCGTCCCGCAGTTTGACCCAAACAAGCCGCACCCAGAAGTGCGTACGGGAGGCCCAAAGAGCGCCATCATCGATGCGGAGTGGTGCGATACCGTGCATCGCTCCGAGGATGGATCGGTTCGCTGGGCGCGTTACGGGGATAGGAATAGTGTGGGCACAAAGCCGCTGAGCGACAGGCTCCTGCGCCGCGCGGCTCTGCATCGGGGGGACCGCGCCATCGTCAACGAAGCGCCCATTGGACACGTCTTTTACGCCGACGAGACGACGCGCAGGCTTTACCTTTCGTTGTCCTACGACGAGGCAAAGCTCCTTTACGACCGCCACCGGCTCGCGCCGCTGCGCGACGAGCGGGAAGCGCCGTGGGTCGAGACCGAGGCCAAAATGATGGGCCGCCTCCAGACCCAGCTCGACTGGCGGTACGAGGACATCGTCGATTCCGACGAGTTCATGCTCCGGCCGATCAAAAACGGGCGCGCCAAAGCGGGCAGCAATGGCACCGATCTGCTTTTGGCACTTTCAAAGGACATCAAGATCTACACGGACGGCAATATCATCGCCTCTCTTCCGATTGTGAGCAAAGTCACACCCGAACAGCCCAACGACGAGTTCATGTCCAATCCGATTTGCGAGGCGCAGCTCAAGTCCACAAACGGCAAGTGGCTACTCTGTGTTCCCATGGACTGGATCTACCACTTTCAGAAGGAGGTCACGGACCACAACGCTACCATGAACAAGTGGTTGCGCACCAAAAAACTGGACTACGGCGACACGCCGTTTCCGCCAATCGACTCCACGGCAAGCCGCATCGACCACCTGATCGCCACTGGCTTTTTTGATTACCGTGATAACGAGTGGCCCGTTCCGAACGCGCACTTCTCGCCAAAGCTGCGGCTCACGAAGCGGGGCATCCCGCAGCAGCGCGCCACGTCCCACCCGCGCAGGGAGGCGCGCAACTCTGCGACCATTCCGGGAACCTCCTTCGATCGCGTGGCGCCGCTGCTCGTGGCGTGCTTCCTCGCGCAGAGCTCGCCGGCGTACGATGTCAAGGACCCCGCCACTCACGAAAAGCTAATGCACCTTTCTCTCGACGAGGCGTTCCAGGACACCTACGGTCTCAACGGTCCCCACGTCGAAGAGACCTCCGACGTCCTGCGCGGTCGGCCGGCGAAGGAACTCGAGGCGCTCGCCTCCGGATGCACGGGCATTCCGGAGCTGGACATTTTCGGAGGCGCCGCGTTGTTGCGGTGAGAGTGTTTCAGTGTACACCAATAATAACAAAAAAGAGCTCCCTACTCAGAAGCTGTATTCCGTCTCAGCCTCCATGTCCACGTCCCCCGAGGCTTCGTTGTAGACCGCGGGGCCAATGCTGAGCTTTGCGTAAGGCTGAAGCGACGGGTTGGCCCTGTTCGCAAACCCGTCGCTGCTGTATGCGGCGGCGAGGACCTCCAGTTGCTGCATCAGCGCACTGCGGTACGTCGCGAGCCTCGTCTTCATTTGGAAGATGAGCATCGCCTGAGCGGCTATCTCCTTCTCAAGCTCGCTTTGGCCCGACTGCGAGGAGCCTTGGCCGTCTGTCTTCGCCTTCATCAGTTTCTCAAGGTGGAACTCCGCGCGATCCAGCACGCTGCTCGAGGAGAACATCTCGATTTCTTGAAGGTCTGGCATGGCGGCGCCCGCTCGTTCTTTTAGTAGGCCTTCCTCGGCTGCTTTTTTCTCATCTTCTGCATCCTTCAGCTGTTGCTGCGTAGCATGCGGGTTGCGCAGCAAGGCCGAATATGCCCTCGTCGCCTCCGCCAGGCGAGCCTTTGACCTCGACGCCTTGGGCTTGTCTTTTGTGCGTTGGGCCTTGACCGCCTCCCGCACCATCGCATCTAGCCGGAACCGCTCTTCGGGAGCCGGGTCGATCTCCGCGAGCACCTGCTCTTTCGTCGGCAGATCCCCCGTACCCGGCGTACCGTACGGGGTGGCGTTGCCGAGTATCACGTCCACAAAGTAGATCTGTCGCTTGACCTTGGCGATGGCGTTTGCGAATGAATCTTTGACTTGGTGGAACGTGTTTGGCTGCCGCTCAAAGGGCATCCCCCAGTCGATCACCTGCCTGTACTCGCGCCACTGCTTCTCGAGATCTGCGATTGAGGCTTGCAGGATTGCGATTTGAGGAAGATCTTCGGGCCTTGCGTAGCTCAGTGTTTTGAGCTCCCCGACCGCCTCGTAAACGTCGTACTCGATCTTCTGAACTTGCTCGGCGACGCGATCGACCCACTCCTCCTGCGGACGGCCATACGCGTCCTTTCCAAAGTGGACCTTCCGGTTGACCACGCGCTTTGTCACGTTGAGTGGCTCTTTCAAGTGCTCCGGGTGCTCCCAGTCTGCCAGCACGGCCTCCGAGACGTCCGCTTCGTGTTTGAGCTCCTTGACCGCTTCCAGGACTTTGGACAGCGTAGTGCGCTCAGCCTTAACCTCAGCCTCGTGATCCTTGACGAACTGGCCGGCCGAAAGCTGCCGTCGCATCGGATCGGGAGACGTGGATTCGAGACTCTCCCGTTGCCTCTTGAGGGCCCCACTGCGCTTCTCGAGACCGCGCCGGCGAGCCTCGATCTCCATCGCAAGCTGCATCGGGTCGACGGGCGTCGGCTGTGGGACGTTGTCGATGCTAAACCCCTTGACGAACATCAATTCATCGTCAGTCAGCTGTTCCCCACTCGCGAGCCGACCCTGCAGCTCCTCGAGTTCCTGCAGCTCCTCCCACGCTTTGTACTGCTGCCGCTGCGTCACCTCGCTCGCCAGCTCCCTGAGCTCTTGCGTGCTGTCGTCCTTTTTCAGAACGACGATGCCTTCTTCAAAGTAGGTGTTGAAGCTGTCCACTATGTCTTCGACATATTCGCGGCAACCTTCATCGAACAAAACCATCTTGAACTGATCGACGTCGACGTTCTGATTCTGCTCAAGCCATTCGTTCCACCACTTTCTGCGCATGTTCTTTTCGATCATGTCGGCAATCTTTGCGCGACACTCCGCCCGCTTCTCTTCGAACGTGCCGAAGCGAATGGGGTCGTGAATCGAGTCGCGTTGCAGAGGAATGGTGGCGTCGGGGTCCGCAAATTTCGCCCTCTTCTTCGCGGCAAGTTCGGCCCGTTTCCTCGCTTGTTCGTCGTCGGAATGTGCCGCCTCCCCCTCCGCCTGCCTCTTCCTCTCCGCCGCCTCCACCTTCTCCGCCGCCCAACCCTCCGAATGCTCGTCCCAGTACTGGAAAAGCGACTTGCGCTTTGCGTAGGTGGTATTTTCCCTCAGCTTCTCTTCTTGATCGAACAGGGCCTGGATCATACTGTCCAGCTCCTGTTGGTACTCTCCGTCGGCGACTTCGTACTCACGACGCCGATCTTTCGCCTCGTTCCACAGACGATCCGTTTCCACCCTTGCTTCCGCGAGATTCGCTTTGTTTTCGTCGGTGGGGTTTCTCGCCGTTCCGTCTTCAAAGCCTGCGAGTAGCGACTTGGACCTGCTGTGCTCTAGGAGCACGGCTTCGTACCTAGCCTTGGCCCTTTTGCGTTCCTGCGCCTTCTGGGGGTCGGTGAATCGTATCTCGGGAGCGAGCGGGCGACCCGTCTCGGGATCATACTGCGTCCTCACGCCCGTCTGCGCGGAGATGTCGCCCTTTGCGATTTCATAGAGCTTTGCCATTACAGACGGCGGCGCCTCGGGAATGATCACGTAGTTAGGAATAGAGCCGAGGAGTTTCTTCTCACGTTCAAGCGCTTGCTCGCGGCGTTCTTCCATCGAACCCATTTCGTAGCGCATGCGGTAGACGTCTATTTGCGCATCCTTGAGCGCAGTCAACAAAGCCTTTTGCACTTGCGGTGTCAAGGAAAGCCTTGCTCCGCGCTGCAGATCGTTAACGATGGCCAAGATCTTCTGCTGAAGCCACGTAAAAACCAGGTTCGATCTCTTCTTTTCCATTTGGTCCAGAGGAAGCCGGCTGTCCTGCGCTGTGAGCCAGTACTCAGGTTCGAAGAAGTTTTGGGACGTCATCTGAAGAGTGGCATAGTGCTGCGCGACTTTCTTCTCGTATTCCTCTTGCTCCTGTGTTGTGCTCTCGGGTCCGGGCGCCTGTGCAGGAAACGGCGCCTTGGTCGTCGCAACAGTCTTGATCCGTTCATCGACGGCGTCCTTGATACGCCGCGCCACCATTACAGGATGCTGGAGTCCGGGTATCTTCGCAAGCTGATCGGCCAGTATGTCGTACCCGACCGCTTTGTAGGCGCCTCCGCTCGAAGCAGCTGGACCCAGGTCCAAAAAGCCCGCCGCCCACGGCCGTTCTAACGCCGTCTGGGGAATCTTCTTCGCCCGTGCAAGGACGCGCTTCTTCCAAAGCTCTTGGGCGTATTTGAGCACGTTTCGCTCTTCGATAAACTGATCGTGACCTTCCTTTCGAATGCCGGCCTCCAGTCGTGCCACCGCCTTATCCGCCGCCTGCTGCTTGGCCCGTTCAAGGGCGTCGCTGTTCTCGTACGGAACCATGCTGTCCCTTCTTGTGATGGCTCGCATGGCGTTCGCCCTCTCGGTCGCCACCTCCGCGTTCCAAGCGGCCTCGCCCATCTTCTGCTTGTACTCGTCAAAGTAGCGGGTTTCCGCCTGGGCCGTCGCCTCTCTAGCTTCTCTGCGCGCCCGAGTACGACCCTGCAGTTCCTTATCGAGATCATCCTTCCACTCGCTGCCCGGCGCCATTTGATTCCAGATCCAGAGCGCGCGGAACGCTTCTTCCGGCGTGTACATTCCGAAGAGGTTCTCTCCCTTCATGAAAAGGACGTACTTCCCAAACTGCGTCCTAGGCGCGTACATGTTGTCCTCGCTTTTCTCCTCCGTGCTGACCACGCCAATGTCGCAGAGAAACTCCAGCGACTTCGGAAGAGTCCTGCCGCCGGCGGAAGAAAAGATGCGCACCAGCCCAAAGGTCGTTCCGATCTTGTCCTCCTTGTCCCAGCTAACTGAAAGCGCTTCCTTGGGATTCAGCGTCGACCTCCACAGACGGCGCGCGAGGTGTTTTGCGAGATCCCACTCCCCCAGACCTCTTGGCATGTCTGCGGCCGCCACCTCCTGATGGCTGACGCCCATGTTCTTGAAAACTTTTTCAAAGTGCTCTCGCCAATCCGCGTTAGCCTCCTCCACGCTCACCTGTGAAAGATTCTGTTTGTACGCGATCCAGTCCTGCGCTTGATCGGGGTCGTCCATTCGGACGAGCGTTGCCGTCTCCGAACGCTCCATCGACTCGGAGACCATGCGCTCGACCATGAGCTCCAACGCAGCCGCGCCAACCCCACGCTGGATGACATCGTTGACTCGACGGAAGAACTCCATGAACTTCTCACCACTGATTTCGTACTTGCTCTCGTTTTGCACAAGCATCGACTTTATCAGGCAGTCTTCCATTTGCGCACCTCCGGGAAGCAAGGTCGCGTTGCCAAATTCGATGTCAAAGTGGTCGTAGATGTTCTTTTTGATGAGCGCATTGTCCTTTGGAAGCGTGAGCACGCCAATGGTCATCGCCTCGATCGCACGCGCGCGCTTCTCCTGCGTCATCCTTTGCGTTTTCGCCAACCATCTGCGCTCTTCGGTACCTGCTCTGTATCGCCGTAGCGCAGTTAGCTCCTGGCGTGTCTTCTGCCTGTCCTCCTGGACTAACTCGTCGTAGCGTTCCTGCGTCGCGGCGTCCATCTTCGCTTTCGTCATCTTTTGCTCATCCCGCTTGTCCTTCTCGCCCTGCGACAGGATGTAGTCGTATTCGAGCCACGGCGGCCTAGGACGGTTCAGGGGAATGACGGGCGCGCCGGCGCGCCCCCGTCCGCGCGTCTGCATCGCCTGCGGAAGCATCAATGGCAGCGTCGCGCCATCCTTGTCGAGCTCCTTCAATTTGCCCTTGTACCTTAAGAGCTCGTCCTTGATCCTCCCAATCTCAACGCTGAGCGCATTTCGGTTGTAAAACTCCTTCTTTGCGTCGTATATCGCCTTCTCCGCCTCGAACCGCCTTCTGTCAAAGTCCTCCTCGTGCTTGTTCCCCCACCCCCCTCCCTGGTCGGGTGCGATTTCTTCCCAGACTTCTTGGTACTCCGTACCGTCAGAACGTTGTTTCACCGGGCCGTAAAGGTAGGTTTTGCCGTCGCGCTCCTTTTTTCCTACTCGCGTGAATTCTTTGCGCTCCTTCTCGAGACGTTGCCCCTCTTCTTGGGCATCCTTGACCCTTTCAAAAAGCTCAAGCTTGCTGTTCAGCTCAAGCTCTAGCTTCGTAATCGCCTCCTCGAGGTGTTTTACGTTGTCGGTTTCCAGACGCGCCCTGCGCATCTGCGCCACCAACGTTCCCTCCCTTTGCGGCGCCTTTCTGAACTTCGGATTTTCCGCCAGGAACTCCGCGAGTCTCCGCGACGTCCACTTTACGAGGTCGTCCAGCTCCCTGTACTGGCGCTTGTACTCCGCATCTTCCTTCACCGACTTTTTCGCCGCCACCACCGCTTCTGCAGGAAAGCCCGCCGCACTCGCCTCCGTCGCCCTCCTCCCCGCCTCCTCTTTCCCCTGGTTCACAAACCTCTTCCGATTGTCTAAGGCCTCTGCAAACGCGTTGCGGCGCGCCTGGAAGATGAGAGTTTGATCCGGCGGTTGTCTGGCGTTGGTATCGCGGGGCTTGCCCCAAGCCGCGGCCTTTCGCTCCCGGACTTTCTGCCATGCGGTGCGAAAAGTGCTCCTGTCGTACGTCGAAGGCCACGCTCTCATCGGCTTGCGCCTCTCGGCGACCAGGCTGCCCTTCCTGTACCCGGGGTCTTTCTTGTTCATGGATTTGCGCTTGAATCTCCAGATGACCTTTGCCTGTCCGTGCGTGTCTGTCGAACCTAGAGCGCCGCGCGGCGCGAGATTGACGTCAATCTTCTTTGTGACGCCTTGGCTTGAAGATCCCCCTTCTCCCCCACGGGATGCGCTGTTGGCGGCCTCTTCGTTGGCTTCCAGCCTCTCCACGTCGACATCAACCCCGTCGACTTGCATCGAATTGTTTTGAGCGGATTGATCGTCGTACACAATTTCGCCTGGCCCCTCCTCCTCTATGTCCATCGCATTGTCTGCATCGACTTGCATCTGGTGCGACTCCTCCTCGCCTTCGGCGTAGCTCGGTACCACGTAACGCAGCAGGCGCTCCACCACTTCGCGTTGCACGACGACGTCCTCTGAAATACCGGCGGCAGCCGTCGTCGCCGTCGCCATTCCCTGCTTCTCGGCCATGTCCAGGTTGAGCATGCGCATCGCATCCTCGACCGTCGTGAGTGGTCCGAGAGCCTTTTTGATGAGTTCGAGCTCGTCTTTGGGCATCCGGTCGTCCCAGTAGGTCTTTTCGGAGGACGCAGACACCTTCCTTTGAAGGAGGTCGTTAAAGATCCGATCCAGAAAGCGCGGCCACACGGCATTGGAGCGCTTCGTCGTCGTGTGGTACAGGTTGCCAGCGTCTGGAAGCGGGCCCGTTCCGAGGTACAGCGCTTGGAGGAGATCCTTCTTCCACTTGAGATCCCCAATGTACTCGTCCTCCGCCGCTTCCATGGCCTCGAATGCCTGGTCGAGTGTTTTCATGTACTCCTCCTTTTCGACCACCGCTTCTGCCTTCTTCTCGGCCTCCCCGCTGATCAGCAGCGCCGCAATTCGTTCGCGCCGATCCCAGGCGTCGGGCATGACTTCCGAGATCGCACCCTCCGCCCAAGACTCGAGCAATACGTACTCCTCAAACTTGCTAGGTTGGGGCTCGGTGTTGCCAGGTTTGGGCGGCCGCTTGTTGTCGCCGAGCACCTCCTTCACCCAGTAAATCAGATTCTTGGGCCGGTCTTTGGCCTCCTTAAACCGGACCTTGAGCGTTGCGGACATCCACTCGTCCTCCAATTCCTTGAACACCCGCCGTTTCTGCACGGCCATCGCCCTGAATCCCTTCGCCGGAAATTCAAACGCGTTGATCGCAGACACTAGCCTCGCATTGTATTCGTCGATGCGCGTCTTGAGACTCCCCGTCGCTGGCACGAGTATCAGGTCGTGCTCGACCGTGTCCATGGACTTGATAAGGCTGACGGGCAACTCTTGGCGATCCCCGTCGGGTTTTGTCATTCCGAGAAGGTTGTCTCTTGTTCTTGGTTCTTGGAGGTACGAACCCTCGATCATCCAGCGCCCGCTCTTCATGTAAAACTCCGCGTACCCATCTTTCAGGCGCGTCATCAGGTGCTCCCACGTCCAAGGGCTCATCTCCGTCTTGAAGTTTATGAGCACGAGGTTGTTCAGGACTTGCGCGTAAACCAGGAATGTGCTGCTGAAGAGAGGGTCTGCTATCTGACCCCTGAGGAGCGCAAACTGCGGGGGCGGGTCCACCCAGCCCCTTCGGACCTGATCGGACTTCTTGCTGCGGGGATCCTTGCGCTTCCAATCGACCCACTGCTTGAACTGGGACTCTGCCTTTGTGTTGCGCTTCACGATTTCCTTCAGCGTCTTCTTTTCCCTGGCCTCCCTGGTGCCGGCGAGCTGCGGTTTGCGAATGCGACGTCCCCAAAACGTCTCTTTGTGCTCTTTGACAGCCTTGTCACCCTGTCGGTCCCCTTCCAAAGCTTGCACAAACTGGAGCGTCTGCATCAGCTTCTTGAGGTCGTCGATGAGTTTCTGAATGCTCTCGCCACGTCCCGGTTTACTTGCAATCCCGGACCGCGTCCTGCGAGCGCCTTCTCGGATCTCTATGATCCTCTTCATGGCATCCCTGAACGATTGGGCGGCCGCTTTTCGCCGATTCTCGAATGCGTTTCCGGGACCACGTCCAAAGATGTAGTCGTACACGGTGTCGGAACCCTCGAGTTTGTTCTTCAGTTCCTCCATCTTCTCGTCGCGACGCCGCTTGTACTCGTCGATGGAACTGTTGATCGCGTCAATATGCTGTTCGACACGGACGACCATGTTGTCCACCTGGTCCTCATGACCGTCGTCCTTCAGTTTTTGGATCGCCTGATCGGCGTCGTTGCTCACGGTTTCGATTTGCGTTTCCAACGCTTTGATGTGTTCTTGCGTCTCCTTGTAAAACTCGCCAATCTGGTCGAGATTGAGCGCTCCGTCTTCGCCAAGATTGCCGCGGAGAAAGCGCCCCTTTTCGCCAAGAAAGTTGTGGATCGCCTCCTTGATCTTCTGAAAGACTTCCCTTTCGCACTTTGTTTTTTCATCGTCGGTGTAGTAAAACTCGCCGCCTTCTTCGTCGAGCAGCGACTGCAAGCTCATGCCTGGAAGGTGCTGCCTCGGCGGCAAATCGCCCCACTCGCCCTTTTCCACGACCTCGTCGTGCGCCTGCTTCCTCGCAACGTCTTCGCCCTTTTTCAAAATCCTGCGCCGCCTGCGCCTGAACTCGGCTGTGCTCAAGTTGGCCTCGTCGAGCTGCTGGGTCATGCGCTGCAATTCCGTTTCATCATCGTACTCGTACGCGCTCCGTTCGATCTCGTATAGATCGCCGGGCTCCGCTTCCTCGAGCTCGAGCGCCGCGCGAACGGCGCCCGCCGTCTCCGCCCCGAGGGCGTCCATGCGACGACTCCGTTATCTCTCGTGTGCTCTGCAATAGCTTATCCAGACGGTAGCGGCTGCGGCTCGTGCCGAGGCGTATAGTGCAACTCCTCCGATGGGACTCGCGCAATTGCCGACCGAACTGTTCCACAAAATCGTCCGGCGCATTCGCCGCGACGATAAACAGATTACAATCCCCGGGCTCGTTGCCGATGCCCGAAACCGTCGCGTGTGCAAGCTCTTCCGCGACGCGTCAAAGGACGTTCCGGCGGAAGTCTTCGATGCAATCTTCGAGTTTGACA
>Ga0115012_10000804_pt1 | contig 17858 bp, 17 predicted proteins | sample TroAtlMetagenome_FD_88706 | JGI IMG/M metagenome (GOLD analysis project Ga0115012, IMG submission 88706) | Marine eukaryotic phytoplankton communities from Atlantic Ocean - Tropical Atlantic ANT10 Metagenome | ecosystem: Environmental > Aquatic > Marine > Oceanic | place: Tropical Atlantic...
GACAAACCACCAATATTGCATTAGATGCGGACTTAGAACAGGCAACAAGAATGCTTGCAGTGGCGTCACCAAGTCAAGGTTTCGACACTGCAACAGTAGATTTTTCTACTGTAACTGAGTTAATCTGGGGCGAAGCGATAAGGCCTGAAACGGGATGGATTGCAGCAGAAGAAAAGACACAAAGATACTGCGAAAACATTGAGTTTTGGACCTATTCACAATGGGATGAAAATACTCAACAAGAGTCTGCCAGAGTTGTGATTAGAGTTATTCATGAATCAGAGATCCACCCTTATCTGCCGGACTTAACACCTCCACCTAGCCCAGATAATATGCAACTATTCGATTCAGATGGTAATGTAATCCAACCGCTTCAGACGAGCGGAACAAGTTCAGAATCAACCGAAACCACTTTGACTTATGATTCATCTAACTGGGCAGAAGGTCAATCATTTACTTTCGAAACTAATACTGAATACGCATCAACAATAGAATTTGAAATGCTAGGCGATTCAATAGAGACAACCAATGAAAATTCAGGATGTAATGACGATTATGATTTGACAGATGGAGAAATATTCGATATCTTTGACCAGTACGTTGGCCGTCTATCTTCTATTGCTTGGGGCCAAGGTTCGAGTGCAGACCTTAGCCTACCTTACTTATCTTCTCCTCTGTCTGAGTACACGGTTATCGGGGTTGCTCAACAAGGCTCAGGAACATCTGCCACTTTGGTTTCAGCAGTTAGTACTACTCTTTCTGAAACAAATCCAGAGCCACCAGAACTTCAAAACCTAAGCTTGGTATTCACTCCGCAAAACCCCTCTCCAGGCGATATTGTTTTGGTAACAATAACCGACGAGGACAATAATCCAGTAGAGGGGCTATCCATTACCTTAGTTAGAGAAAATCAAACATTGTCCAGCCTTTTATCTAATGAAAACGGCCAAGGCTCTTTCGCAATACCGCTTGGAACTATTGTAGTTAGGGTTTCTGGAGGGCAGTACTATCCAGTAGAATTCACTATTGTAGTTGATGAAGATGGAATAGATGACGGCTCTCTACCTGGAGATATGGATGGCGATGGAGTTGGAGACGTACTGGATGCTTTCCCTAATGACCCTAATGAATGGACAGATACCGACAATGACAATATCGGCAACAATGCAGATACCGATGATGATAGCGACGGCCTATTAGATCTGGACGAGATAGCCTCAAACCCACAAACCAACCCTCTTGAAGCCGATACAGATGGCGATGGCTATTGTGATGGAGCAATCCGAGTACAGTCTGTTTGCATAGAAGGAGACGCCTTCCCTACCGATTCTAGTGAATGGAAGGATAGTGATGGCGATGGCATTGGCGACAATAGTGATGAGACTCCTTTTGGAGACATAGACGACCCAACAAACCAAACTGATAATCAAACAAATAATAACACGAATCAAACTTCAGATAGCGATTCTAGCGACCAGGGTGAAGATACTTCTGATAGTACCTCAGGTAACATGAAGGTAATCGGCGGGTCTATTGCAGCAGCCATTATTGTAATTATAGCAGGCCTAGTAATGTTCATGAGAGGCCGAGGCGACCCAGAGTCCAATAAATGGTTGGAATCAGATGATTCCCTTTTCGATGACCCAGGGCCAGTTTCTAGCCCGCCGGGGAGGCCCGCAGTTACCGAAAGAGGAGAAATGATTGATGGCTATGAGGCAATAGAATACCCGCCTGGTACAGGATTGTGGTTCTATCGTGACCCGAATTCAGGTCAATGGGTGGAATGGAGATAAAACCCTACTTACATTTAGGCAATAATGATGAAGCGTAGTATTCGAGGCGATGCTATGGAGGCACAGCGTGCTAAACAGGTAATCATCACATTACTTCTGTCATGCTGCCTTTTGGCAATTATAAATCCGCCAACCCCCTCACTATCCACAAAGGTAATTTTTGATGATGAAGCAAGTATTAGGATAAATGAACAATCTGATGGCGGGAAATCAAACCAGCAACTAATCATAACAATATCTCATGATGATAATGGGCCACTAACTGCAAACTTTTCAAGAGTTCAAGACTTACTTTCGATAGAACAAGACCTTCTTTCAGGAGAAAACCAGAATCTTTCTTATGATTCACCTACGACCTATATTACTCGCTTGGAAACTCCTTTCAACAGTTGGTCTGAGGCATTTGATTCTAAAGGTAGAGGCATCGAAAATGCATCTTCTTGGAGTGATGTTTTACAGCCTGCTATAGAGGAAGGATGGTGCGGTAAAAATTCAACAAATGAAGAACAAGCAGCCCTTGAAACGACATTACTTCTATTGCCAAAACAAACCAATCTTGGAGTTGCTTGCCCCTCTTTTTCCGGGTCTTCTCCAACCCAGCCTCCGCAATCAAACGAGATACTTTGGCTGGTATGGCTTGATTCGGAGTCCGTAATTACAGATTGGTCAGAATTGACAGTATGGTGTGAAAAAGCATCGGAGAATTCAGAATATAATTTTGAACCTGCTGGCGTAAATATGTTGTTTAAGAAAGCAGAAAATATCGCCGAAGACGACCTAAATAAAATGATATTACCTTCGATACTTATTCTTGGCACTCTTTTGTTTATTGGTTTGCGTAGTTTGAAATCCACATTACTAACTTTGGGGGGCGTTGGAATGGTCTTGATCGCTGAAGTAGGATTATTATCGACACTAGGGCATAATTTTTCAGTTATTGATGGTATAGCGATTCCAATAATTATGGGCGTCGCTGTTGATGGCGCTTTTTGGTATACCCACTCATCTAAAGCCAAAGAACAGGTTCGAAAGATATTATTTATTGCTATGCTAACTACGGTTGCCGCAGTTTCAATCGCCCTTTTCTCCCAAATAAAAGCACAAAGGAGTTTAGCATTGGTCATGATTATCGGTATAGTTTTGGATTGGGCGATGACTAGATATATTTTAGAAGATATTTATCTAAGCGAAAAGAAAGCTATCAAAAAACCGGTGTTGAAACCAACCATACAAAAACCAATATCGGTTTTTGCTTGGTTTTGGCCAGCTAGCCTAATTGTACTGCTATGTATTGCAATTACAGCACCTGCCGGAGTCGAAGTTTTAGACATACAACAATTCTTACCCGAAGATGAAGGCTCTTTAGATGACTTACAAGAATTAAGGGATAACTACATGATTGCTTCAGGAACTATTGTATGGATTGTAGTTGATGTACAGGGAGACGACCCTCAGGCCTTACAAGACATTCTCGATTTGCAGCAACAAATATCTCAACATCCTAGCATTATTTCCTATGACACCGGTTTGATTCAAACTAAATTAGTAATGGGATTGTCTAATTTTGATTCCAATCAGTCTGATACATTAGATTCAGTAATTGAAAATTCTACCACCTCTATCTTAATGAATGATTTTAGGCTAATCGAGGATGATGTCACTAAAGGCGTAGCCATAGCAGCATTTATCGATGGTGAAAACGCAGATGCAGCATTAGATTTCAAATACGATGTCGAGCAATTACTTGAAATCAACAATTTTTCAGGAGTTATAGGAGGAGACCTCCCAATAGGGGCTGAGTTAGCAAAATCATTTGAAAATTCTAGAATAATACAAATTTTACTAGCCGGTTTTGCCGTTTTTATTACAGCTTATTTCATTACAGGCTCATATCAAAAAGCCTTGAGAATAGCAATTGGAACCATAGCAATCGGGATAGCAGTGGATGGACTTGCAAGCCATTTAGGAGGAAGAAAGGTTAGCACAGCGCCTGCAGTTTTACTCGGAATGGGATTTGCAGCAGACTATCTTTCCCATGCCAGCGTTAATGAAAAGCGTGATCGTTCAGATGATTATGCTCGTTGGGGAGCAGCATTGACTTCACTGTCGATTTTTGCATTGGTTGTTTTCAGTAAATTCCCTCCAGCCCAAGATACAGGCCAACTATTATCGATAAGCATTCTACTTTCAGCATTATTGGCAACATTTGCATCCTTTTTACCGGTTGAAAAATCAGATATAATCACAAACCGAATCCCAACCGAGGCTGAATAAATTTCCCTCAGTTAATTATATCAGTTTGCGCCCTATCCTAGGGCTATGTCCCAACTTTTTCAAATGGACCAATACCTAATTCAAACTAAATTTTGGAGGGTTTTTGGTGGTGCTTTTTGGTTCAAAGATATGAACGACCAGATAATTGCTTACTCTAAGCAAAAGCGTTTCAAACTGAAAGAAGACATAGTCCTCTATACTGATGAATCTTGTACGCAACCATTGTTACAAATCAAGGCTCGTTCGATTATTGATATATGGGCGACATATGACATAACAGACCCAAACACAGGCGAACACATTGGTTCATTACAACGTAAAGGAATGAAGTCAATAATTAGAGATTCTTGGAAACTACTCGACGTACAAGGTCAGCAATATGGTGAATTACTAGAGGACAGTAACGCACTTCTTAGAAGACTGGTCCCATTTGGTGGATTGATTCCTGCTAAATACCATTTTGAAATACCAGGTAATAATGGTATTACTCTTCACCAACAATTCAATCCATTCATTAAGAAATCTCTTATCACAATTCCTCAAGGACATCCTATCGATAGAAGAATAGTAGTCGCAACCGCGCTATTAAATTCTGCAATCGAAGGTAGACAAGGTTGATTTTGATTATTTACAAATAATTATAATCACTGCTTAATCGCTTACTTCGTAGGTGTTTTGATGGACCCATTAACCCATGCACTAATAGGTGCTACAATAGGCGAACTCAGCCCAAAACGAATAAAGAATAGGCGAGTTAAAGGCGCTATTGCTGGAATGATTCCAGATTTATTTAATCTACTTACTTATTTTTATCTTGGAATCAGGGCTGGACATAGTATACCAATCGCTAAGCCTGAAGATTATTACTCCAATACCTGGATTATCGATCATTGGACATGGATGCCTTGGGAAATTACCCATTCATTCTTATTTTGGGCCTTAATTGTAGTTCCAATCATATTTTACTTCAAACAACCACTACTAATCGCTATAGCCTATCTCTCTCACTTGATTCTCGATTTACCCTCTCATACCGGAATTTGGAGCTCAAAACCGTTTTATCCATTTAATTATCAATTTGAAGGGTGGTTTGATGCTTGGGCTTGGGATTTTGAAACAATTATTTCTGTTGCAACAATCCCACTTGTTTTATGGCTAATTTGCGCCTATCTACGAGAAAATGACTACTGGTTCTTGCGTTGGCCTAGTGAACAGAAGTTTGGCCATGCACACAAGAAAAGCCCATCGATTCAAGAATAAAATAATCAATGGTTTGATGCCATAATACTCCCCCCCTCTATTTATGGCGCGGGTACTGGTTGTAGGGGCAGGGCTTGCAGGATTGAGTGCTGCAATCGACGCCTCAGCAAATGGCCATCATGTAGTAGTGCTTGAAAGAACCAAAACCGTTGGCGGTAAAGGGACTTCTCAAAATAAAGAAGGCTTTTCTCTAACATTTGGCCCTCACCTAGTTCACAAAAAAGGCCCTCTTTGGCAATTATGTCGCCGCCTCAGTAAACGTAAACCTGCAAGCGCCACCATCCGGCTGGATAAAACCGAAATATTAGGAAGCGGGATGATTAGACCAAAGGACAACATATCAAAGGTAATAGAGAACAAGAAGGCTTTGAAATCAAAAGATATCGCGCACCCAGTTGTTAAAGCAGCATCCTTTCTTTCCAGTTGGAATTCAAATAATATGTCTAGAATCGAGGCGTTATCAAAATCAAAATTACTAGTTTCTAACGAAGGCTGGATTGGATTGGTGGGCAGGCTAGCAGCCGCTTTAGATGAGATAGGGGTGTTGATAGAGTGCGGAGTGAAGGTTGACTCTTTACATGATTATGGTGTAAAACTCAACAATGGGAAAAAAGTTGAAGCAGATGTAGTCATTTTGGCATGCGGATTAAACGGTGCGAGGAAATTATTGACAGATATTTATCCAAATCGCACAGATGAGGTACTTGCAAACCCTTCAAGAACCACTGCTAGTATTATCGAATTAGGCTTAACATCTAAGTCATTACGAGGTAGGCATGCTATAATCGATACTGAAAACAACACTGCAGCAATCGATTATGTCGCAATACAACCTCGCCTATCAGCTCACGGCTCTCATATATCTGCAATTACAGTCGGCGGCTTAAGTGGTGATGTTGGAGAAACAAAGTTTGAATCTTCAGAGCAAAGGCTGCAATATCTTGAGAACTTTCTTGACTCACAAGCAGGCGGATGGCGAGATCATGTAGTTACAGATCTGCGACAAGAAAAGATCACTATTCACGAATACTGCGAGAAAGAAATTGATAGTTTTGCTTTTTCTGATGTAGGGATTATTTTGGCTGGCTCCTGGGTAAAATCAGACTATATCTTAGCTGATGCCGCGGTTCATTCTGGAAGAACGGCGGGACAAAATATTGGCAAAGCACAACATTGAAACTTATCCACTGTCAACCTTTGGAGTCTTTTATGCGCATAGTGTCTTGGAATGTAAATGGAATTAGGGCAGCTATCAGAAAAGGCATCGATAGTTATTTTCAGTCGCTCGATGCAGACATCTGGATGTTACAGGAAGTTAGGGCATTACCCGAACAACTACCAAAGGATTGGGATTGGCCAGATGGTTATTCATTACACCTCCACCCTGCAGAGAAAAAAGGTTATTCTGGAGTTGCAACCTTATCAAAAGACTCGATGGAAATAGTTCAAGTTGGTAAGGGCGGTAAGTATGATTCAACCGATAGTGAAGGTAGAGTGATTGTTTCTAAACATGGTGAAATGATTTGTATCAATACTTATCTTCCGAGCGGTTCAAATAAGGCAGAGCGTCAAGAATTCAAGGAATCTTGGATGGAGGAGTGGCGTCAATTTATTCGGCCATACCTTGATTTGAATACGCCGGTTATTGTGTGTGGAGATTTGAATATAGCACACACCGAAGACGACATTTGGAATCCTAAAGGTAACGCTAAACAAAGTGGATTTTTACCTCATGAAAGAGAGTGGTTCAGCGAATTATTAAACGATGGTTGGCAAGATGCTTTTAGAGAATTCATCGGCGAGGGCGTCAAAACTTATTCGTGGTGGTCAAATAGAGGTCAAGCCCGAGTTAAGGATAGAGGTTGGCGAATAGATTATTTCTTACTAAATCCAGTTGCTCAGAAAATGGTAAAATCTGTATCGATTAAGAGAGAGGGCGGTTTAGAAATTTCTGATCATGCGCCAGTAATTCTAGATTTAGAATATTAAGCAGAATTTTCTTCGATATCCGATAGTGCCACTAATAGGTCATCCACTCTATTTCTTAGAGATTGAATCGAGGAATCTTCTACAATTATGACCAGAGTTGCTTCATTTCCATCTTCAGTCATTTTCGCTGAACAACCTGGTCTAGAAGCAGCAGCCAGAAATGTAGTGGCCAATGAAACAGAACCAGACCATTCTATTGTAGCCTGATAAGACTCGACCATGAACAATCCAAGGGGTGGGCTGATATGAGGATGACTCTTGGACAAAACATGGCGAAGCAGGAGCACTTCGAAGTTCTTGCGGGTGCTGGCGGAGTCGCTCTAGGAGAGGCCAGGACGAACCATGAAGGCAGGAAAGCAATTTTGTTAGTTCGGGGGGATGAAGATACTTCTGAATTCTGCGGCCTAGTTAGTACGATGGGTATTGAGATAATCGAAACTTTGACTCAACCAGGTCAAATTGATCCTCGAGGTTATTTTGGTAAGGGGAGGTTACAAGATGTTGGCGATGAACTGAAGACGAAGACACCAAATCATCCATGGTATGGCGTTGATTTAGTTTTGATTCATACAAACGCAACACCTCGTCAAATAGTTACAATCAGTGACACTGTACAAGTTGAGGTATGGGATAGAGTTAGACTTTTACTTTCATTATTTACTTCTCATGCAAATTCTTTAGAGGCAAGAACCCAAGTTAGAATCGCTAGACTGCTTTCCGATAGAACTGTGCTTAGGGAAGTAGCAAATCAAACCACTACAGGCGAGAGAGCAGGATTTGGTGGGGGCGGAGTAACAGCATTGCAAGCGATTCTTGCTAATGTAAATAGAGAATTAACATCTTTACGTAAACGACAGAAAAAACATGCTAATGCACAAGCTGAACGCCGAAAACAAAGAACCCGTAGTGGAGCGATGACCGTTGGTATTGCAGGATATACAAACGCTGGCAAATCCAGTTTATTTCTGAAATTATCAGGCAAGGAGGTATTGGTTGAAGATAAATTATTTTCCACTTTGGAAACAACAGTTGGGCGTATGGCTGCAAGCCCTAGAGTTCTTCTAGCAGATACTATCGGTTTTATCGATCAATTACCAAATTCAACATTAGATGCCTTTAGAGCAACTCTTGCAGAAGCATTGGAATGCGATTTGCTACTACTGCTAGTGGACTCAAGTGATGGTATATTGGAATTAGAAAGAAAGTTATCAACTTCGAAGAGCGAAATATTTTCTAGGTATCTAAGCAATGAAGAGGAATTAACAAGTAATGTATTAACTGAAAAATCTCTTCTTGTAGTTTTAACCAAAGTAGAATTAGTCGACGATAAATCACTACAGGAAAAATCAGAAATCATCAAGCATCTAGGGTTCTCGCAACCGATGACCGTATCATCATTTTCTGAACGAGGCTTGGCAGAATTACAAGACACCATATTGATGCGTTTGTTTGGACCCCCCGTTAGTCTAATATTACATCCGAGTTTAACGGGTAGGGCGATTGAAGGTTATGTTTCAGATGTTTATGAAACGGGCCTTGTTACTGTGAAAAAAGAGAATAATGATGGTACAATCTCTATCCAAGTTTGGATACAATCTCAATCATTATCTAAACTATTGGCTCGTTCTAATGGACGCATTGAAGTCAAGTAGGATGGCGTTTAAGCATGGTTATGGGCGCAGAGGTCGACGTTCAAACCCAAGATTTGGATTACATCGATGAGATGACATCTCAAGAAAACAATAATCACAATATAATGTTTGCAACCTCTGAAGCAAAACTAACAATAGAGCAAAAAAACATGCCACCTATCGGTAATGCTACTGGTATATTTGTAATTATTATTGCACTGCTTGGTTTTGTTAATGGCCTTGACTATACTTCTCCGCAATCCGGCCTTGTTAGGCCAGATGAATTTGTTTACAGCATGACTCACAACGCCCCGGAGAATAGTGCGACATTCCAAGGAGTTGTATATGACCATGAAGAAAACGGATTGAATAATTCTAGAGTCTATGTTTCGTGGTTAGAAGATGGAATTTGGAATTCAAGTGAGGTATACACTGATTTGGATGGTAATTTCAAATTTGAAGAACTAGACCCTGGTATGGTTAGGGTTGATATTATCGTTAGTAGAAACGGGCACAGAGATGTATTTTCTAATAGGGTGCTTCTTTCACCACCAGCGCTATTTGAACCAATTGGATTTACCACAATAGACTTTGAAGTCCCTTCTGAGGAGGATTTTGCTGAACAAAAGTGTTCTGACGGAGCTGATGAATGTGAGATACGCGAAATAGATAAGACGCCAGAGCAAATGGATCATCCCCTCATGGACCCGGGCGCTTCTACTCTGTACACAACCGTTGGAATTGCATTTATTTCTTTGGCATTAATATCGATAGGATTTGCAGTTTGGTCAATGAAATCAGGCTCTATAGCCTTACTTAGGACGAGCGCAGCATTATCATTTTTTACAATGGGGCATTATTATTCAGCATGTCTTTTTGGACTAGTGGCATTCATTCTAACATATTCAATAAAAAAGCCAAAGATAACTTTGGATTGAAAATAATTGCCCAATAATTGATAATTTTGATGCAAAACAAGCGTCTCTATTATGACGGAGAGCGAAACATGGCACATTATGGACTTGATGGGGGCATGTTGGATGGTCCGTTCTTTAGAACAATCCGTTTCTTCGGTTTCTTTTGATGAACAAAATAATCTGGTTGCCGGAGGCTGGGATGGCCAAATTAGAAAGTGGAATCAAGATGGTGATTTGCTGTGGTCCGAAACCTTACCAGATAGAATTACTGAAATCATTTTTCATTTAGATCAGATAATCGTAACTTCTGGTCTACACATAGTGAACTTAGAATCATCAACAGGCCAGATTAATTGGCAACACCCCTTGGAGGGTAGTGCAGATTCCGTAATTGTTGAGAATGATGAAGTATATGTCACATCGTCAGTTTATGATATCGAGCATAATGATTTTCTAGAATCAGCAATTTGGAAATTTTCTCTTGAAGGCGAACAAAAATGGGTCATTAAAATGAATGAGCGTCCATGGTTCATAATGGCACATAACTCGAGAGTAATAGTTGGATTAGGAAGGCCCATGTCTGGTTGGGGAGAGATTCTTTCAGAGGGCGAAATCATCAATCATCAATTAGAAACCACTTCACCGATAATGTGCGGTACTATGACTCAAAACGAAGTTTTAGTCGGGCATGCAGATGGAACTATTAGCAATTTAAAATCAACAGAGAATAAATTTGAGCAATCCGTTGAGACCCTACAAGCCTCCGAAAAAATCCGTATAGTTTCTTTGGAGGGCGGTTCATTGACTGCTACAGATAAATCAAATAAAATTCTCTGGACTCAAGAGGGTATGCCAATAAGCACTCAAGCAATTGGTTTTCAATCATCTGAAATAATTACTCATTGGTCGACTAGATGGAGCGGGATTGAGGGTCAATTAGAGGTTAGAGACCTAAGCAACGGCAATCTAATTGCTAATTCACAAATCGCCCAAACAAGAACAATTTTTAGCAATGATTCTAGAGTCGTAATCGGCTCTGAAGATGGGAAAATCCATGTTTGGGAGAAAGAAATGTTTAGTCGTAGAAACCAATCAAATGATTCACAACAAGCTGAAACATCATCAAAAAGAGATGCATTAAAAGAAAAACTTAGATCGCTTAGAAATAAATGAATTAATTTTTGATTTGAGTTTGCAAATCCAAAAAGGATAGTATCTTTTTCATCCAAGATAATTTTTTAATTTTCTTTTCTGGGTTAGTTGTTCCAGACCACACTCCCACTTTTTGGGTAGAAAACCCCACTAGTTTGATCTTTTCTTTTTCAACTCCAGCCCACAACGCGAAACACACAGCACGGTCTCCATCTGTAAAACCACCAAAGTTAATCATACCATCGAGATTTTCATTTATCTGATGAGACAGAATTAGGCTAGGAGGATTAGAATAACCACTCCATTTTTTGACCACTTCTTGCCATTTAGAAATATTATCTCCGTGAGCATGTATGATGAAGCGTTGATTTTCCAAGGCAGCAAAATCGATATGTCCTCCACCATCTAAATCGCTTACAACACAAGTCAATGCTTTGAAATCATCCATTGCACCAACAGAACCATCGGCGGCAATAACTGCAGCATTGGTAAAGTCAATACCGGAAAGTTCCTGTTGTTCTACTCCCGCTCCAATAATAATTAATTTATCACAGAGTGCTAATTCTTCCCGTATTTCTTGTAAGCACCTATTTCTTGAGTTTAAACCCCAATGTTCTACGCCAAATGGTAAATCTTGACCAAACGCCGACTCCATCGTTTTTGCACTCTCTAAATCTTCAGAGTAATCCCAATTAAACGCCGATCTAACCTCATCTTGAAACCCAATAAGGCGCTTTAGGCGGCCCCCTGACATAGACTGCCCAGTCCCACCTACATCATCAAAACATCCACATGAAGGAGTTCATATGCTGTTGGCTATGTGGATATTACATGCCCGTTCCTCGTGACCCCCCATCGTTAAGCGATGAAGTCACGCTTTCGCGTTATCCTTTCTTACCTCAGGCTGCGGAATGGATTAGAAATATGGCGCAGAAACACGAGATAAATTTAGAAGAATTACTAGATGGGGAGTGGATGGAAAAAGCAAGACAAAGAGCAAGAATTAGATTAATTGATTCAGTTCAATCCAAAGACGGAGTAGAGGTTGTAGGAGGGGATATCCACACCGAAGAAGGTAGGCTGATTGAAGCCTTTTCATTTTATTATGCAAGATTGGTTGTCTGCGCATCTGAAGATGAACGCCTCATAGCACGATGGTCTCAAGCAGAGGCGGCTCGTGCTGAACAAATTTTAGCCAAGGATAATGAGAATCTAGAAAAAATTGCTAAGACTTACATCACTGGAATTAATTTTGAAGATAAACAAGATGAGAGTTATGATTTTTCTTCCGGCACTGGGGCAATGCAGAACATCAAGAAAAAGAGAGAAGGTAAGATTTGGAGAATCAGTCTGGTAGATTTTATCGAGATTTGTCCCAAAATTACAGGCAGTCGATGGAGACTTGCCAATAACGATATCCAAAGCGGCTGGATTACCTTGTTTGAAGAGCAACAGTACACGTCTTCAGAAAAATTATCTAGACTTTTACGTGAACGAATTAAAGCCTCGATAGAAGCTGAAGCATTAGAAAAAATGGCAGAGGTGACAACAGATCTCGCAATCCGTCTTGCTGAACCAGTAGGTATGGTTCGAAATCTAATGGCTAACAAGGCCAGTGAAGCGATAGCACTTGTCGGGGCCGATGAGTCTGATTGGCCGCCATGTATGATTAGAGTAGTCTCTGATTTGTCTAAAGGAGTTAACGTAAATCATTTCGGTAGGGTTTTTCTTGGAGCGATGGCAGCGACATTGGCGATTCCTAGAGAGTCATGTGTAAACTTTTTCAGTGGTGCACCAGATTTTAGCGAAGGAACCACAACCTACCAAGTAAATCACTTGTATGATAATGCATATACTCCGGCTAAGTGTAGTAGTTTGAAAGTAAATCATAACTGCCCAGTTTTACCAGGGGATGACCGATTATGTGACCAGCCATGGCTCGACCACCCACTCAAATATATCCGCGCAACACAGCGCTGGAAAGCAAAAAATAAGGCTGCAGAGGAAAAGTTCGAAGCCGAAGTTGCTAAAGATGAGGCAAACTCTGTTGCAGAGTAAAAACACTGAGGAAAACTTCGATTGTAAAGGGATTTCGCGCGAAGCCTTTGAAATGTAGGACGAGTTAGCATGAACATCAAACGGTGAATCCACATGACTCGAACCCTTGTTTTAACTGTTGACCGAGACAATGATCTTGGGATTAAGACAGCGATTAGAGGCCCAGTTGTTGGACGACGTCAAGTACTGACAGCAGCGTTAAAATTAGGTATTGCCGACCCAGAGGAAAGCGATACAAATGCTATACTTGGGGCCTTATCCCAGCACGATAATCTGAGTGAAAATTCATCAGAAGACGATGAGGTTGAAATTGCAATCCTTACTGGGGATGAAAAAGTCGGGATTCGTTCTGATAGAGCAATAGCAGCCCAATTAGAAGAGGTAGTCGCAGCATTTCAACCAGATAAAGCGATACTTGTGACCGATGGGGCTGAAGATGAATCGGTCCTACCAATCATTCAGTCTCAAGTTAGAATCGACCATGTTGAAAAGATAATAGTCAAACAATCAAAAGGTATCGAGGGGACCTATTACTATATTGTTAAAGCCCTTGAAGACCCGAAATGGCGTGCAAAGATTATGATTCCATTCGGCTTAGTCTTGGCAATTCTTGGTCTTGGAATCATGCTTCCTCAAGAGATAGGCGGAGTCGTAATTGGAGCACTTCCTCTTGTTACCGGCCTATACATTTTCAGTAAAGGAGCAGGGATTGAAAACACAGTCAACAGAGTAATTCAAGAGATGAGAGATAACGCAGACGCTGCTATGTTTTCTTCTCTACTTTGGACAGCAACTCTGTTTAGCGCTATATTCGCCGTGGCGGAAGGATATCGAGCATATGATGACTTAGTTTCAACTGTTGAAACATCAATACTTTGGCTCGAAGTAGTTCATTCTGCTCTTGCTTGGATGGTCATTGCATTTTTGACATCAACCGCTGGCTTCATGTTCTTAAGATTGAGAAGAGGGTCTTTCTCAGGACGGTTAATTGTTCTTGGAATTTTTGGAATGGTAGTTTATTCATTTGTGAATGCAGCTCTAATCATTTCAACAGATGTACTCGAAGGAAAATCATACGAATTTAGCGTTTCTCAAATTCTCACAGATCTTGGCTATCCGTTAATCTGGGTAGTAGTGTTGTGGATGGCGACGACAATTAAGAGCACTCTTCAAGCAAAACAGGCCCAATCAGATCGTTATTGGGGAATTTGAGCTCAAATAATGAACTTTGGAATATGCTTAGCCATAGTCTTGTGTTCAACTACTCCAACTAGAACTCCTTGGTCATTAATGACGCCAATTTGATTCAAATCATGAGTTAGCATCAAAGCTCCTGCCTTAAGCAATGGAGTCTCGCTTCTAACAGTAAGAGGTGGCAAATTGACTAGTTGTTGTGCAGGAACTCCATGCATCCAAGCAACAGAACGTTCAACGTTTTTCTTTGCTATTAGTTTTAGAACGTCAACAGCATGAATTCTTCCAGTGGGGACTCCTTCACTATTGACGACAAATACATGGTCCCAATCATTTTCAGTTAAATCCTCAATTACATCAGCTACAGAATCTCTTGAAAATACCCAATGTGCTTTGGACATCGTTTCTCTGCAACTAAGCTTTCTTACGATTTGAGAACGTTCTTGTGAATTCATTCTTTGCAACTTTTCTCGCGTAAATTTTTGTGTCTTAGACTTACTCATTTACTCCCCTCCTCATTTGCTCCCCGACGCCAACCTCTTTTGAAGTCTTTGACATAGAATATATACAATAATGACATTTTTTTACTATAATTCCTCTTTGAACACAGAGGGTCAACGCTCAAAACCTATTCGCGCACAGGGCCGTCTATGATGTCATTAGAAGCGAGCGATATGGCCATATTACGTTCTCTTTCAGGGTATGAATTATCATTGGAAGTAACTAAAATGTCAGCAAAATACGGGCTTCCTGAGGCAACAATAGCTGCAATGCTACCTTCACAAAACTCAACAGAACCAAACCGGTTCGAAGATTATGACCCTTCACCCAAGGCAACATCCAATCCCCCATTAGTCGATAATAACTACAAGGATTATACCTCTTCAGCCCAAGTTGTGAATAAATCAAACTTTAGATTTGAATATGATCCAACGCCAGGAGTATCACAAAGAAGACAAAATATAGATCAAGCAATAATGTGTCCTAGTTGTGGAGTTGCATTAGGAATTCCAGCGATTAGACCAATCAAAGTGACCTGCCCTCAATGTTTGCAAGAAACAACATTTACTTCATAAGTGGCGTTTTAAGAACTACGAGCATGTGGGAATTAATATGCAGCCAGAATCACCTAATTTATGGCAATATACTCCTGCAAATTCGCCATTACCTCTGCCAGAGGGCCCTATGCTGGTAACAAAGAAATCCCTTCATTATCTTTCCAGTGAAAATGGAGATATGGAATCTAAAGAAACTCTGAATCTTTCCGGGGTACAAAAATACTGCTCGCAATTTACATGTGATGGAGAATCAATAGATTCAATTTTATCACAAGAGAATTCAGAACTATTACATGACAGAAAACCATTCCTGCTGCTCGGCGAATTAGCAAATCCGTTCCAATTGAACCGACTGAACATTGGACCAATGCCCATTTTCATAATCAGGTTAGAAAATATATGCCGCACTTATGCAGATGCTTTGGATAATAGAATGATAAATCCGGGAATTCATCATATGACTTTGGCTAGGAGTGAGGGTTGGTGGGAAAAGGCACACATGGCAATGGCTACTATTGAGCAGATGAAGGCGATGATTACTTGGTTGAACAATGGACGTAGGTCAGGTGATTGGAAGCCGGTAAAGCCTGCAGAAGGGGAAATAAGATTTGAAAATGATTCAGGACTTCAATGCCCTTCGATGGATATGTTACATTGGGACGGCGTCACTGAAACTGTAAAACAAGAGGCCCCAAAGCCAACAGGCCCGGCTATTGAGTTAAAGGAAATCATGACCCCAATTCATACTAAATGGGGGTGCTATGATAGCAGAGGTAAGATAATCAGAAGCTCATTGGTGGGTCAGCGAGACTTTCATACCAATTATTTCCGTCGGGGCTCATCAAAGAAATGGCAAGATATCTTGAAAATTCAATGATATTTTTGGGGGCCCATGGACTTCCCCTGTTTTGTTGATATAGTTTAATCAACAAATATAACATGATAGATATGAGAGGAAAAGGTTCCCAAAAACAAGCAAGACTCGAGCGCCTAAAAGAAGAGATTATCGATTATGTTTCGGTCTTTCCAGACTGTTCAGCAGCCGATATAGTTCATCATCTTTCTAATGAGAGAAGGATGAGGAATCACGGCCTAACCACTAGGAAGGTTGGCCTTTTCATTCCACGGCATCTTTCAGAGATGGTTGGCTTCCGCCTTGACAATGCTACAGGTAAGAGACTTTACCGTATGGCTTGCTAAATATACGGCAACTTCATTCGATATTGCATCTTGGCAAGTTATATGCAGTGGCCAAGTTATACTCAAATATCTTCCCTGTTCTCTAGTTTTGACAATGAAAATGTCGCTTCTCAACCTTATTTTAATCCTAGTCTCCCTGTTTGGGACATCCTTGATCCTAATTCTGAGAACTCACTAAAATCCCAATTACAGGATTTAATTAATTCAATAGATTCACCATCTAAGTTTGAACAGGTTGGAGTTACAATTGATGATAGCAATGGCCCTGTAATTATTGACCCAACAGCTATTATTGAACCCTCAACTCATTTCATCGGTCCTTGTTACATTGGTGCAGATGCACAAATACGACACGGCGCTTACATTAGAGAGAATTCTTGGATATGCTCAGACGCAGTAGTTGGTCACTGTAGCGAAATAAAACATTCAATTCTTCTTCCAGGTGCGAAAGCGCCGCATTTCAATTATGTCGGAGACTCTATTTTAGGAAAAGGAGTAAATCTCGGTGCAGGCGTTAAACTTAGCAATCTAAGAAATGATGGAACAGAAGTATTCCTCAGAATTGATGGTGAAAGAGTCGCTAGTGGCCTTAGGAAGTTTGGGGCAATACTTGGTGAGGACAGTCAGTTAGGGTGTAATGCTGTAACTAACCCTGGAACTATTTTGGGCTGTAATAGTGTTGTTTGGCCCAATGTTACGGTGACTGGAGTGCACCCTGCACAGTCAATTCACAGGTGAATTGGATGACATCGAATCTCTTTGGCACCGATGGTATTCGTGGACTGGTCAATCCTAATACTATTAGTGAGCAGAAAGCCATTGAGAATTTACATCTAAAAAGAGAAGTATCCCCCTCATTGATGCGCTTAATCGGGGAAGTCCTTGGCAGAATCCACGATACTATGCCTGGTGAAGGAAGTAAAGTTGTGATTGGTTGGGATGAAAGGCCCGACAATAAATTACTTGCCAAGAATCTCACTTTAGGTCTTCGACTTTCAGGATGTACGGTGATTCAAATAGGAATTTGCGCAACACCCCTTCTTCATTATGCAACCCTACAAAGCGGTGCTAGGATGGGGTGCATGATTACTGCAAGCCATAATCCAGTAAGTGATTCTGGCCTCAAAATTTTTGATGCTTTTGGATTTAAGACGACCCCTAGTTTAGAAAATGAAATATCTCAAATCGCCGAGCAACTATCTCAAGAGGAAAGAGAGATAGATGATATAGAACAAGAGCTAATGTCGGCTCCAAACACCGATCATGCCAATTCAGACTGGGCAAAAAATCTACATATCGATTGGCTTACGAAGCGGTTAGAAAATTTCTCAA
>Ga0115012_10000805_pt1 | contig 17855 bp, 16 predicted proteins | sample TroAtlMetagenome_FD_88706 | JGI IMG/M metagenome (GOLD analysis project Ga0115012, IMG submission 88706) | Marine eukaryotic phytoplankton communities from Atlantic Ocean - Tropical Atlantic ANT10 Metagenome | ecosystem: Environmental > Aquatic > Marine > Oceanic | place: Tropical Atlantic...
GCATATGCTGCAGCTCTCTACAGCATTCCAACCATTGGCCAAGCTGCAAATATAAAGCGCAGAATGAAGTTTACAAAAAACCCGTTCTCGCTTGGAGTGGCATCCGGAGATCCAGACAGTAACAGCGTAGTTCTCTGGACACGGCTTGCTCCTGAGCCTTTGACCCCAAATGGCGGAATGCCAGATCTTTCAGTACCTGTAACATGGCAAATATGCTCGGATGAAAACATGAAAAATGTGGTTGCCTCCGGGCAACAACTAGCTACCCCTCAACTGGGCCATTCAGTACATGTAACCGTGGGAAACTTAAAACCCGAAAACTGGTATTGGTATCAGTTCAGCGTAAATGGTGAAGAGAGTGTCATAGGTCGAACACGCACAATGCCCAAGCGATTTGCCTCTCCAAAAAAAATGTCTTTTGCTTTTGCCTCTTGCCAGAGCTTGGAACAAGGATACTTCACTGCCTACGATAGCATGGCAAAAGATGAGCTAGACCTAGTATTTCACTTGGGCGATTATATTTACGAATATAAAGCTGGTAATCAGGGAACAATTCGAAAACACCATGGAAAGGAAATCGAATCATTATCTGACTACCGAGTTCGGCATGCACAGTACAAAATGGATCAGTTATTACAGAAAATGCATGCCCGTTGCCCATGGTTCGTTACTTGGGATGACCACGAATTGGATAACAACTGCGCAGATGACATCTCAGAACAAAAAAATATAAAACCGATAAACTTCCTTATCCGACGCGCCGCCGCCTACCAAGCATACTATGAAAATATGCCATTACGTCGGACATCACTTCCCTCAGGACCTTCAATGCAACTTTATCGAAAAGGGTCTTTTGGTCAATTAGCAGAATTCATGGTTCTCGACGGCCGTCAATACCGCAGCGATCAACCCAATAATGATGTCCGCTCACCACTTAACGAAGCAGCTATTAATCCAGAAAGCACCATGCTAGGCACTGCACAAAGAAACTGGTTAAAGCAGTCCCTAATTGAATCTCGTGGCACATGGAACATTCTAGCGCAACAGGTAATGATGGGCATGGTGGGCACTCCCAATAGTAAAAACCCGATGAACTACTCAATGGACCAGTGGCCAGGCTACACATATGAAAGAATGGATTTACTTCGCTTCATGGCAGACCGAAAAATCTTGAACCCTGTTGTACTTACCGGCGATATACATAGTAATTGGGCCAATGAACTTCGCGTAGATGATGGAAAAATGGACACTCCATCGGTAGCTGCAGAATTCGTAGGGACATCAATCGCCAGCGGTGGAGATGGACAGGACCGAATCAAAGATCAAGACAAACTGATTTCTAACAACCCATTCATAAAATTTCATAACCGCCAACGTGGCTATGTCAAATGTACTCTTACCCAAAAAACGTGGACAACCGACTTCATGGTAGCTGATAAAGTCACTACTCCAGATGGCAAGATAACCAAACGAACTTCACTTGTTCTCGAGAATGGAAGCCCGTCTATTAAGCAAGCATAGTCTTTATTTTTAGACTAAATTTCAATTAGACATAATGAATGTAATTCTCAGGATGACAACACTCATGTTCTTAATGAAATCAAGTCTGGCATTAATTATTTTCATCCAATTTCTTCAGCTGGCCTCTACCAGAGCCGCAGAACCGACCTCCCCTAATTTTGTAATCATTTTAAGCGATGACCAAAGCTGGGTAGGCTCTTCACTGAAAATGAAGCCAGAGGATTCAAGAACAAAAAGCGACTACTTTCAAACACCACATCTCGAACGACTGGCCAAACGAGGAATGCTTTTTACTCAGGGCTATGCTCCCGCACCCTTTTGCTGCCCAACTCGACGCAGTTTACTCATTGGCCAAACTCCAGCTCGGCATATTTATCAAAAAAATCAGCAAAACTGGACAAGTAATTTCCGGAAACAGTTAAGCCTTCCAAGGATGCTTAAACAAGTAAATGGCAACTACAAAACAGCGCACTTCGGTAAATGGGATATGCGATTTGACAATGTCTCTCCCGAACAAATGGGCTACGATGTCAGTGATGGCATAAACGGTAACAGCACTGGCGGCGGAAAGGGATCAGGTGGACCAGCTTCAAAGAATGATCCAAAACTAATACAAAGCCTTACAGAAAGAGCTAATAATTTCATGAAGACACAAGTGCAGCAGAACAAACCTTTCTTCATACAATTATCTCATTATGCTGTGCATCTTGATATTTTTTATTCAAAAAATTCTCTTCAAAAGACCAGAAGCATTGCAAAAGGCAAAAAACATACACTACCAGAATTTGCTGCTATGACTACAGACTTGGACAAAGGGTTGGGCTCCCTAATTGAGCAGATTGATAAACTTGGTATATCCCAAAAAACCTACGTTTTTTTTCTGTCTGACAATGGAGGCAGGCTGACTATGCCTGGACAAAAAAATAAAAAACTTCCCAGAAATTATCCACTTCGAGATGGAAAGGGGTCAATGTATGAAGGTGGCATACGTGTTCCATTCATAGCAGTTGGCCCAAATATCAAACCAGGCAGTATTAGCGACGTGCCCATAACCGGTTTAGATCTTTTTCCCACCATGGCAGATCTGGCTGGCAATACTCATAAACTACCCAATACCCTCGACGGAGGCAGCCTGAAAAATTTACTTCAAAACAATGGACGAGGAACCATTCAAAGAATAAATCCTTTTCTAATCTTCCATCAAGCTGTAGCTAGAAAAGCTCAAACAAGTCTTCGACTCGGAGACTTTAAACTGATAAAAACTTGGGAAGGCAATCGATTAGAGCTATTTGACATGTCCACAAGCTTGAGTGAAAAAAATAACTTAGCAAAAAGGTTACCATCCAAGACCGATGAACTTCACCAAATGATGATTCAATTTCTTAGTGAAGTCGGAGCTGAAACAAGTAAAACCACCTTTAAGAAAAAGAACCAATGATGCCGAAAATTTATCTTAGCCTGCTAACCTTCCTCCTTTTGTTAACCGGTTGCGGGGAACCGTCAGAAAAACCTTCACCTAAATCCAGTAATGAAACTCAGAGTCTACTCGATGCAGCTGAAGCTGGAGACCTTGATTCGGTCAAAAAGCTAATCGATGCCGGAGTTCCTGTTAATGGGATCGGTGATGACCAAAGTACTCCTTTACATTTTGCAGCGCAGGAAGGCCACGTCGATGTAGCCAAGCTACTGATTAAAAAAGGTGCTGATATAAATGCAAAAGATGACATTAACCAAACACCCGTGGATCGAGCACGATTTTGGAAACAAGAAAAGATCATAGCATTATTGGAAAGCAGTTCTATCCACGAAGCTGCTAAAGAGGGTAATCTGAATATCGTAATTCAACAACTCGACTCTGGAGCGGATGTAAATCTTGCTAATGAAAGCGGCGACACCCCTCTCACTTATGCAGCGTTCATGGGACACTTAGAAATAGTCGATCTACTAATTGAAAAAGGAGCGCAAGTTAATGTCAAAGGGCTAGCTGGCTGGACTCCTGTCCATCTAGCTGCGCAACGAGGCCATAAAAAAATCATCGAACTACTAATTGAAAAAGGTGCCGATATAAACTCCACAACAGACGATGGTTTCGGTGGAACTCCACTTGATGTGGCCAAAGACAGCTTGGTAGAAATAATAAAACAAAACGGAGGAAAACCTTTTTCCGAAGTAAACAAATGAATAAGTTTTTAAAGCTATTAAGGCTTGAATACTTTTGCCCATTAAGGGCAGCTTATTCCCCACATCATTCCATGTAGAAAACTTATTAGGCAGAATTGGCTGCCTTGATAGTTCATGGTACTGGCTAATGATAAAAAACTTCAGACAGCAACTCAGGAGTGGCAATCCATTAATAGGCACCATGGTAACACTCCCCACGGCTGCAACTGCAGAGATCTTGGCAGACATCGGTTTTGACTGGCTCTTTCTGGATGCAGAACACAGCTCTTTAAATTATAATGATATACAAAGCATTCTTCAGGCTGTCGGTGACAAAGTCTCTTGTGTAGTGCGTTTATCTTCCGCAGAGGAAGTGCCCATAAAGAAAGTACTCGATCTAGGAGCCGCAGGTATTATTGCCCCTCAGGTTAATACGATAGATCAAGCCAAAGATGTAGTCCGATTTTCCCGCTACTCACCAGAGGGAACCCGAGGTGTCGGATTAGGCAGAGCCCACGGCTACGGTATGCGATTTGAAGATTATATGAAAAAGGCTAATGATAACGTGGCTGTAATTGTTCAGGCAGAACATATAGAATCTGTAAAATGCATTGAATCGATAGTCAAAATCGAAGGCATAGATGGCATTATGCTTGGGCCATATGATCTTTCGGCAAGCCTTGGTAAAATGGGTAAAATCAACGATCCGGAAGTCACAGATGCTATGGACCGCGTCTTTAAGGCTTGCAAGTCATCCAATCTTTCCATTGGTTACTTTGGTGTAAACACCAAAGCAGTCGAGCCTTACCTTCGAAAGGGATATAATCTAATTTTAGCTGGTGTAGACACTCTTCACTTGGGAAACGCCGCCCGGGATTTGTTGAATGAACTCAAAACAATATCAAAGAACTGATCTATGAGCAGGTACCTTTTTAAAAATGTTACCATACTTAACTGCACAGGAGAAAATCCGTTTCAGGGTGAAGTATTAGTCGAAGGCAATAAAATTTCTGCAATAGCTCGAAACGGCGAGTCCCTTAATCAAAACAATGTTGCGATAATTAACGGTGAAAACCGCATGACTCTAATGCCCGGACTAATTGAGTCTCATGCACACTTAAGCATTGATAATACCGATGATCTTGCAGCATTGGGCCGAATGCCACCTGAAGAGCACACTTTGTTGACTATGCAAAATGCTCGACTTTACCTTGACCACGGCATTACCAGCTGTATCAGTGCAGCATCGGCCAAACCGCGTTTAGATATAGTAATTCGTAATGCCATAGAAAATGGCGAAATTCCAGGACCTCGCCTACTTGCTGCCACTCCATGGTTGACGGTAACTGGTGGATTAGGAGACATGCGGACACTCCATATGCCTAAAGTTGATTCAATGGCATTAATGGCAGACGGCCCAGAAGAATACCGCCGCCTTACGAGGGAATTGATCCGTGAAGGAGTAGATATCATCAAATTAGTAATCTCAGGTGACTCTTTCGTTCCTCATGCAGGTTCTGAAACAACGATCATGAGTGAAGAAGAAGTTGAAGCAGCCGCAAATGTGACGCATGCACATGGCAAAAGATTAAGTGCTCATGCACGGAGTGCCGAGTCGATCAAACTGTGCGTTCGCCATGGCATCAAAGTGATCTATCACGCTAACTATGCAGACGAAGAGGCTTTTGACTTACTGGAAGCAAACAAAGACTGGCTATTTGTAAGCCCCAATATCGGATTTACTGCAATTGCAGCATATGAGGGTTCAGATTGGTTTACAGAGGAACAAGTTAAAAACATGGGATTCCGTGAAGAACTCGATAGTGCGATTAAAGCAATTCAAGAGATGATGAAACGTGGAGTAAGAATTTTAGGCGGAGGAGATTATGGTTTTATGATTACTCCTCATGGTCAAAACGCTAGGGATTTAGACCACTTCGTTCATCACTGCGGAATGACAAACATGGAGGCGATTCTAACGATGACAAAAAACGGAGGAGAAGCAATGGATATGCCCAACCAACTAGGACAAGTGAAGGAAGGATTTCTTGCCGATCTTTTAATGATTGATGGCGATCCCCTTTCAGACCCCAAGCTGCTGCTCAACCGAAATAACATCCATACAATTATGAAAGATGGCTCAATACATAAGCTTTCATGCAAAAGCCTCAATTAATAAAAAGTCAACGGACAATAAAGTCTTGAACAAAACAGTGCCTTTCCTCCAATTTGCCAGCTAACAATTTTATGAAATTATCCAAAATGTTTTTAAACCTTAAAACATCCTTGTTTTGCGTCTTATTTATAGCTGCGATTGGATCAGGCTGTAAAATTGGAAAACAAAACACCTCACCGAAATTATTCAATGGCAAAGACCTAACCGGCTGGGAAATTACTGATTTTGCTGGCAGTGGAGAGATCAAAGTCAAAGATAGCGAACTGCATATAGGCATGGGAGAATTAATCTCAGGAATCAACCTAGCTCATGACACTATTCCACGATCTAATTACGAATTGGAAGCTGAGGCGTTGAAAGTTGATGGAGATGATTTTTTTTGTGCAATAACATTTCCATTAGGCAAAACCTACGCAACTTTTATACCAGGAGGATGGGGGGGATCTGTAGTCGGAATATCTAGCATCGATGGAATGGATGCAGCCGAAAATGAAACAGCTTCATTTAAAAAATTTGAAAAGAATCAATGGTACCGATTTAAAATACGTGTCACTGATGAAAAGGTTCAGTGCTTCATTGATAAAGAAATGGTAGTTGATCTTCCTCTCGAAGATAGAAATATTGCATTACGCCCAGGGCCAATTGAGCTGTCGGTACCGATTGGCTTTGCATCGTTCCAATGTATCTCAAAAATTCGCAATATAAATCTTCGTTCAATTAAACCATAAAAGGAAAATAAGCTTGGGTAAGACAATTGTCATAACCGGAGTTACTCGTGGTATAGGTCGGGGGTTAGTGGAGGAATTTGACCGATTAGGCCATAAAATAATTGGATGCGGCCGGACAGCGGAACAAGTTAATGAGTTACAAAAAACTCTCGGAGCAAAACATCAATTCTCAAGAATAGATGTCACTGATGATGAATCAGTAGCCGATTGGGCAAGTAAAACTCTCGCAGACCATGGATCTCCTGACCTTCTTATTAACAATGCCGCAATTATTAATTCTAATAACTCACTCGTAAATATCTCAGCCACTGAGTTCAACGCGGTTGTTGATATTAATATCAAGGGAGTAGCCAACGTTATTCGACATTTCGGACCAGAAATGATTAAGCGTAACCATGGCATAATAGTGAACCTTAGCTCCGGATGGGGTCGAAGCACCTCTCCCGATGTGGCACCTTACTGCGCCACAAAATGGGCCATTGAAGGGCTAAGTAAAGCAATGGCAGAAGAACTTCCGAGCGGTATGGCATGCGTGCCTTTAAGCCCCGGTGTAGTAAATACCACAATGCTACAAAGCTGCTTTGGTAATGGAGCAGATACAGCTATAAAACCAAAAACCTTTGCAAAGGTTGCCGCTCCTTTTCTACTTCGATTGGGACCAAAGGATAACGGACAATCACTCACCATCCCTAACACTTAAGCTGCAAATACTAGTTAAAACTTTCAAAGCGATCTGTTTCAGCCATGATATCGCTCAACACAGATAAACCAGTAAATATAGCTAAATCGTTGAGTGGAAGTTTGCGCTGACGAACGCTAAAGGCACATCCAAAAAGATTTAATCCTTCAGATTTTAACTTAATTAAACGCGGGTCATTTAAACCTTCAACCGCATCATCGATACAATAGAGGTAAACTTTTTCTCCGTTTTTCAAGGCTTCTTCCGCTTGCGCAAGCGCCTGCGTAAAACCTTTTGCATCTGGAGATACTGACACCATCATCCCCAGTTTACTTTGCATATTGTCCAACCCTTTTTACTCCTTTTTACTCAAGCTATTTAGGAACTCACCAACCCTTGGTTTACCTTTCAAATATTCAATAGAGCGCAAAAACTCATGCATCCGAGTGACAGTCGCCAGAAACATTTTGTTATCATTACGGCCTAGATTAAAAAATCCATGAGGCATATCCTCGTAACCTTCTAACTCTACTCGCAAACCTATGGCAGTAGCCTTTTTTAAATATGCTTCCGCATTTGAGTACGGCACAGTCGTATCCGCCTTGCCATGAAGAATCAGTGTGGGTGGCAGAGCCTTACGGATATTGTGATAAGGAGAAATCGTAGTTGGATCTTGCACCCCAAGTCGTGTCTTCAATTTCCCAAGTTTGTCGGCACCGAATGTTTTCAAACCCTTAGCCTCAGCTGTAATTAGAACTGGGTTGTAAAGGACTAATGCATTTGGAACGGAACTCACCTTTATATTCTCACCAGGTTCTTCATGCTTAGGCAATATACCAGTACTTGCAGCCACATGCCCCCCAGCAGAACCTCCACTTGAAACAACCCGATTCGAGTCAACTCCAAGGCGATCAGCGTTTTGGCGAATCCATCTCACAGCTGATTTACCATCCCGAACGCAATGAAAAGGCTTAGATCCCTGCCGACTAGAAACTCGATAATCAGCCGTCATTGCCACCATGCCCATTGAAGCTAGATACCGACAATGCTCTTGGAATTGTTTTGGTGTGCCTCCACGCCAACCACCACCAAAGAAAAAAACAATTGCTGGCTTCTTTGCATTGGCTTTATGGCTCTTGGGTTCATAAATATAAATCTTTAACTTTGTATCACCAATCGTTTTATACACTTCAGATCTAGAACCAGGCAGATCGAAATCACTCTCGTATGGCCCTTTTTTCTCCTGCCCGAATAACGACAATGGTAATAATACAGCAGCCGTTAATAGAATTTTTTTATTCATAATTATTTAAATATCAAACTTGATGATCTGTCTTGCAACTTCTCCTTGGTCAAGGGCATCAAACCCTTCATTAACCTGATCCAAACTAATGAAACGACTATTTAAAACATCAACCTGAAGACGTCCTTCTCGGTATAGCTCCAAGAAGCGAGGTATATCTCTTTTAGGCACACAAGAGCCCATGTATGAACCCAAAAGTTGCCGTTCTTCCGCAACTATCGAGAGCGCAGGAATTCTTAATTCGCTTTCCGGACTTGGCAGGCCTACGGTAATTGTTCGACCTCCTTTTCGAGTTGCAGCATACGCCTGCCCAAGTGCCTTCTCACTACCAACAGCCTCAAATACATCGGTCGCACCTCCAACAGTCAAATCGCGAAGAGCTGATACTGGATCAACTTCAGAAGCATTGATTAAATGCGTTGCTCCAGCCTGCTTTGCTAAGTCTAACTTGTTCATCAATGTGTCTACCGCAATGATTGGATAAGCTCCCACTAATTTTAAGCCAAGAACCACACTCAAACCAACCCCTCCCGCTCCAAATACTGCTGTTGTTGTCCCTGGTTGAACCTTCGCTGTGTTCACTACCGCACCTACACCTGTCATTATGGCACAACCAAATAACGTAGCCATTTCTATTGGATAAGACTTTTCTATCTTAATCAGTGACTCTGGAGCAGCAACAGTGAATTCCGAATAACCTGAAACACCTTGATGATGGTTAATCTCTTCACCACCAGGCAGACTAAATCTTCGACCACCATGAAGAAGTTGGCCAGTTATTGCAGCCTCATAAGCCGGTTCACAAAGAGGAGCACGACCCACAGCACACATTGAACAACCTCCACAACATGGTACAAAAGAAAAAACCACATGATCATCAGGTTTCAAATCCTTTACTCCAGGACCCACATCACGAACTATACCTGCTGCCTCGTGCCCCATAACCATTGGCACAGGACGCGGTCTCGAACCATTTATTACTGATAAATCAGAATGGCATAACCCTGCCCCAGCTACTTGCACCAGAACCTCTCCCTCCTTTGGCCCATCAAGTTCTACCTCCTCAATCGAAAGCGGAAGCGACTTTGAATAAGGTCGCGGCAACTCCATTTGCCGAATGACTGCTGCTCTGGTTTTCACGCCCCAAAACTAACGTCGTAATAGACCAAGGGCAAACATGGAGTCAAAATACTAGCGACTTAAGCTTGAATCGAAGTAGAGGATATTGGCAACTTGGTTAGGAATTAATAAAGTGGTTGAAGAACTTTCATTAAATGAGCCAGAATCAACAATGATTGAGATATCTGAAACGCTGACCAATGAACGACTTGACCGCTATCTAGCCACAAAGTTGCCTAATGTTTCGAGGGGTGGCATTCAGAGGCTTCTACGTGAAGGAAATATTCTAGTTAACGGTAAAAAGGCCAAGCCAACTCAACATCCAGTCGCAGGTCAAAAAATCGAAATTACCTGGCCAAACCCAAAAGAAATAAAAGCAAAACCCCAAAATCTACCTTTAAATATCCTTTTCGAGGATGATGATCTAATTGTGGTGAACAAAGCAGCAGGCATGCCTACTCATCCAAGTAACGGTCATGATTACGACACACTTGTAAACGCACTCCTACATCATTGTGCCAGTAGCCTTAGTGGGGTTGGAGGTGCTGTTCGTCCAGGCATTGTCCATAGGTTAGATATGGACACCTCCGGTTGCCTAGTTGCTGCAAAAAATGACGAAACCCATCTCAGTTTAGCCGATCAATTCAAGAGTCGCGAAGTCGACAAAATCTATAATGCTATCGTGGCAGGCCATTTGGAGAAAGACGATGGCGAAATTGATGCTCCTATTTCTCGACATTCTACAAATCGAAAAATGATGTCCGTCCAACCAAATGCAAGCCGCGATGCAAGAACTACGTGGCGTGTTATTGAGCGCTTAAATAAATGCACACTAGTCGAAACAAAGATCCATACTGGACGCACACACCAAATTCGCGTCCACTTTAAGTATATCGGATTTCCGCTAATAGGAGATATAGTATACGGCCCTAAATCTACATCACAATTAGCCAATGATATTGGTATAAAACCAAAACGACAAATGCTACATGCTAAACACTTAACATTCACCCACCCTAAAACAGGAGAAAAAAAATCATTTGAAGCTCCTTGGCCAAACGACTTTAAGCAAACAGTAAACATACTAAGAAATAATAATTAAGTTATGATAGAACTTTGGATTGGTTTTGGGTTGGTTTTCTTAGTGATGTTTATTGGCATGATCGGAAATCTTATTCCTGGCGTACCAGGCACATCCCTCATCTTTACCGCCGGCATTATACACCAACTTTACTTTGGAGATAGTGGCGGAATAGGTTGGTTTTGGATATTTGTTTTAGGAATACTGATGGCTGCTTCATTCTTAATTGACTACATAGCATCACTTCTAGGGGCAAAAACTCTTGGCGCCACATGGCGTGGAATGCTGGGTGCATTAATTGGAATTATACTTGGACTAATTTTGCTTCCCCCATTTGGAATAATAATTGGTCCTTTTGTTGGAGCTATAATCTTCGAATGGGCTTTCGGCCGAGAGGTTCGAGAGGCAAGCAAGGCTGGAATCGGTGCAGTGGTGGGAGTACTGCTAGGCATGGTTGGATCAGCAATTTGCGGCTTGGCGATGTTGGGTGTTTTTTTATTTACCGCCTTTCCAGATGACAATATTGAAACTATGACTCCAAAAATTGAATCCCAACAAAACAACAAGCTTGAAGAAGGTTCAGATTCAAACCCAAATACTTCAAATGTCGGAAATAACTAATCTATTGAAGTAAACAATTAGTTCGGATCTGATTGATCGTTTTTTAGTAGTGATTGCATTGCTTCAATTGCTTCAATTCCAAGTTGATCATTTTTCGCGTCAACACCAAGAGCGGCATTACTTTTTTCCAAATCTTCACCGAGTAATTCCATATTCTGACCATAAAGCTCAGTTTTTTTTTTGGGTTGCTTATCTGCCATAAAGAAAATATGGCAAAATACTAGTAAATAGGCAATAAACAGAACACTAAAATAATATTCGAATTCCGTTGCCAAAGCCTCATTTCGAGCGTAACAAGAGTTACCAATGAAATCATTTTATTTTAGTACCCGGACGGCTTATTTAATGATCGCAGTTACAGCAACTTTACTACTTCATAACGTTGTTCACACCGCAGACGGATGGCTGGTTGATTTTGAAAAAGCCAAGGCTCAAGCTGCCAAAGAAGGCAAAAGTCTCTTAATGGAGTTTACTGGTTCCGATTGGTGCCCACCATGTAAGGCACTCGCAAAAAATGTACTAACTCAAGATGTGTTTAAGAAGGAGGTACCAAAAGATTTTGTCCTTCTAAAACTCGACAATCCACGAGATAAGTCCAAACAAACTCCTGAAGAAATTGAGCAATATAAAACCCTTAGCAAAAAGTATGGTATTCAAGGTGTTCCAACAATTTTTCTCGCGGATGCAAAAGGACGTCCTTACTGGCAGACAGTGGGCTATAGTGGGGATCCTGCTGATAAGTATGTGGCAAACCTTAAAGATCAGCTTAAGACTTTAGCAAAGAGGGATGCTGCCTTTGCAAAAGCTTCTGAAGCTTCTGGAAGCGAAAAAGCCAAGCACATAGCAGACGGGCTGTCCCTTGTATCTAGTGAACTAGCCCTTAATACATATAGCGATGAAGTGGCTGAAATAATTAAACTCGATGCTAATAATGAAGCGGGACTAAAATCCAAATACGAAGGTCTAAAAAACAGCGTAGTCTTCAAAGCAGATCTTGAAAATGTAATGAGAACAGGAGGTGACGACCCTAAAGCTGTCCTAGCAGCTATAGACAAGTTAATTGAAGAAAAGAAACCAACAGGTGAGGCCAGGCAAGAAGCGCTATTTTACAAAGGTTCTATATACTTTCGTGATGATAAAGCCAAAGCTAAGGCCACTTTACTTGAAGCTCAAAAATTAGCACCTGCCAGTGAAACAGGTAAACGTATCACCGGGATACTCGATCGTTTTTTTAAGGAATAGTTTCCTAAGTTATAGAGCTAAAACTAGTTTAAAAATTTTTGAATAGGCGCGGGCAGCAATTGATACCGCGCCTTTTTTATTACAAATTTAATGAATTTTATTCATTTTAAGCCTAAAAAGTTAAAAAAAAGGCGTTGACACCCGCTGTGCAGCAGGCTGTCATCCCCGCGTGTCCGCTACAAGCAACCCGGCTACATAGGTAATAAGGCACATGCGCACATCCTGAATGAGCGACAAAAAATTTAACATTGCGATCGTTGGCCTCGGTTTCGGGGCTGAGTTTATTCCTATTCATCAGGCACATCCAAATGCCAACCTAGTTGCTGTTTGTCGGCGCAACGAGGCAGAGATGAATGCCGTAGCTAACCAATTTGGAATTGAAAAACGCTACACAGACTATGATGAACTTCTAAAAGATCCAGAGATCGATGCGGTTCATATCAACTCTCCTATTCCAGATCATGCCCCACAATCCTTGAAAGCACTTCGGGCAGGTAAACATGTAATGTGTACAGTGCCGATGGCAACTACTATTGAGGAATGTGAAGAGTTATGCAAAGTAGTCGATGAAACCGGTCTAAAGTATATGATGGCCGAAACAGTTGTTTATAGTCGTGAATTTCTTTTTATCAAGGATCTCTATGACAAAGGTGAATTAGGTAAGCTCCAATATCTCGCCGCAAGTCACCCACAAGATATGGACGGATGGCCTAGCTACTGGGAGGAAATGATTCCCATGCACTACGCGACTCATGTTGTTAGCCCTTGCTTGGGAATGGTAGATGGATTGGCTGAGTACGTAAGCTGCTTTGGAAGCGGCACCGTTCGTGATGACATCGCGCAAAAAAGCGGTAACAAATTTGCAGTAGAAAGCTGCCACATAAAGATAAAAGATAGTGATCTATCTGCTCATATATGGCGATTCCTTTACGATGTAGCTCGACAGTACCGCGAGAGTATCGACGTTTATGGAAGTAAGAAGAGCTTCGAGTGGACACTCGTCGAAGGCGAACCCAGTGTCCTGCATGTAGCTAAGCGCCCTGAAGCTGAAATTCCTGAAAAAGTAGAAATCCCTGATTTCGCACATTTGTTACCAGAACCAATACAAAAATTCACACAAAGCATTGAAGATGCAGATCACCTGTCCTTCGTACAAGGCGGTGGTCATGGAGGTAGTCATCCGCATATGGTGAATGAATTCTTTAGTGCACTTACAGAAGATCGACAACCTTGGCCTAACGCCAAGACTTCTGCTAATTGGACCTGCGTAGGTATTTGTGCTCATCAAAGTGCCGAGCAAGGTGGGGTTAGAATCGACCTGCCATCATTTACTATATAATTTTCCCTGACCTAATTACATAAACAAACATAACTATGAGTAACGAAAACACGATAAGTGAAGTGAATGCCAAACGGCTCCTATGGGCTGGTTTTATGGCCATTCTAGCAGCTGGTGTCGGATTCGCCATTCGTGGCGGCATCTTCGATAACTGGGGAGACGAATATGGATTCACTGGATTACAGCTGGGTGCAATTGGCGGAATGGGATTCTCAGGATTCTGTTTCGGGATCATAATTGGCGGTGTTGTTTGCGATAAAATAGGTTACGGAAAACTAGTTTTTGTTGCCTTTGCATTTCACATACTATCTGCAATTATAACATTTACTGCAGGAGGAGACACAGCATACACAAGTTTGTATTGGGGCATGTTCTGCTTTGCTTTTGCTAATGGCACTTTGGAAGCTGTTGCCAATCCTTTGGTAGCTACATTATTTCCCGATAAACGAAACCATTACTTAAATATATTACACGCATCTTGGCCCGCAGGAATGGTTATCGGAGGAGTGGTTGGATGGGTTTTAGATGACAAACTTAATTGGAGTTGGCAGCTTCAATTATCACTATATTTAATACCTACAGTTATTTACGGTTTAATGTTTTTAGGGCAAAAATATCCAAAATCTGAAGCAGCTGAAAAAGGACTTAGTCTTGGAGAAATGTTTAAAGATGTCGGGATGCTTGGCGGCCTAATTATTTGTTACTTACTAGTATTATTTTTCCAAGGAATCCTTCCTGCTGATTTTAGTTGGATCGCATGGATCATAGGCGGCGGCCTTTTAATTTCAATTGCTGTAATAACCGGATTTGCTGTTGGGCATTGGTTAATATTTGTTCTATTCATTGCCCATGCACTAGTAGGCGCGGTAGAATTAGGCACTGACGGTTGGATTCAAAACATCACTGGAAACATTCTAAGTTCAGAAGAAGGAAAAATTCTTTTTGTATGGACTTCATTAATGATGTTTGGCCTTCGATTCTGTGCACATTGGCTGGAACAAACTCTTAATCTTAAACCTGTTACTCTTCTTTTCGTTTGTGCAGTTTTAGCATGTATTGGATTGAATGTAGTTAGCACCGCCACAGCCTTCACAGGAGCCATTATTGCTTTGAGTATTTATGCTTTTGGTAAAACTTTCTTCTGGCCAACAATGTTGGCGGTTGCCTCTGATCGATTCCCTAGGTCTGGTGCTATTGCAATTAGTATCATGGGAGGTATTGGTATGATGTCATCAGGTCTACTAGGATCACCTGGTTTAGGTTATGCAAAAGATCGTTTTGCAGGAGAAGTACTTGAGGAAAAAAATGCTGCTCTCTACCAAGAATACAAAGCAGAAACTTCAAGTAAGTGGTTGTTCCTGAAGGAAGTAAATGGAATAGATGCTAAAAAACTTGGTGAAATTACCAAGAAGCAAGCATCTGAACAATCAGACGATGAAAAAGCTGTAGCTCAAGCCTCTATTGAAGGTGATCGACTAACGCTTAAAGCTGACTCATTAATACCAGCAGCAATGGCTGTTATTTATTTACTGTTATTCTTTTACTTCAAAAGTATTGGAGGATATAAGCCACTTACAATTGAAGATCTTAAAAAGGAATAAATAAGATTTTTGATTTATAAAAAGGGCGGCCGTAAGGTCGCCCTTTTTTATTATCCAATAAACTTAAAGGCCTAACCGCCTAGTATGATAAGCAAGCCGTTGATCTGAAGTCATAGATGCAAAATCAGGACGGCCATTTATATCTTTTGGCCAGTCAGAATTAGCTATAATATTCGATTTAGCTTTAGGCTTATTTTGTTTGGCCAAAGGATTTTTCGTCATAGTTATAATTGTTTTCCCCTCTTCATTTCCATAACGCATAGCTTGTTCAGTAAGCTCAAGATCCTTCTCTAATGTACGGTTTGGAATAATACCTTTACCCTGTAATACTCCATGATAAGCATGGACAGCTTCTTCAGGTGAAATTTGATCCTCAGCAATAAGCCTCAAAAATTCAATAAAAGCCAACTGATGCTCAGCATTGTTAATTTTGCGACCAAAAAGAGCTAATCTTGCCCCATATTTTTTAGCATCATGCAATAATCGAAAGGCATCGTAGGTAGTGCCTGCACTACCGCCCAGCACTCCAACAGCCATATTAGAATCGTACTGACAAATCTCCTCCATATAACGAGGTCCATGGTAGACAATCTTAAGAAAAACTGGACGCCCTGCCTCAGTAATCCCAGCTAGAGTTCTCAAAATTTGATCGTTAATAAATCCACCGAGATCTTCAGGTGAAATACCACTATCCAAATTAGGATCAAAGACTTCTAGAAAGTATCGGAAATTTTTCCGCTCAGCTTCTTCTCGAAACTCATGAAACGCTTCTAGAGTTCGTTTGTCTCGCTCTAGATCGTTGAGATATGTCACGGAGTATAGCCCAAGATTAGCACCTGAAAACTCATTTTCACTACGGTCACAATCAAGTTTTCCACACTGGATATGATCAATGCTCGCAGAACGAAATGACTGAGCAGGATGGCTCAAATAATTGCCATGCCGCACAGCCCATACATCTGTAGCATCATTCGCTCGAGCAGCTGGTGTAATATGTGAATCACGGAAAAGTCCCTCCTTAATAGTTAATTGTTCATTAACGTGGGCTGACATAAGCATAATATCAACCAAGCCTTGCACCACAACTTCACGAATAATGTCTAGAAATTCAGGTAAATTACGATAACCAAACTCGTCACGAGTCCAGATCTCAGGCGAAAATTGTGCAGGCTGTGACCCTCTCTCTGAAAGGTATAAGCGCTTACCTAACCCTCTAACACCAAACGCCATATCTGGATCCTTTGCATCAGCAATGATGAATGAATCTTTTACCGCAGGGTTTTCCCTGTAGGCAGCAAGCTTGGTATCTAGCGATTTCATTAGGCTCTCTTTTACAGAGCTAAAAAATTTAACCCTTTAGCCGGGCAAGAATTTCATCTGTCACAGCTTGCACTACTGTCTCGGCTTCTGGATCGGTTGATTCAACACCGCTCCCTGCACCTTTATTAGGCACCTCACAAGTAACACCTGGGCGCCACTCATCATTATCACACAACTCGCATTCTTTAAGCCCAATACGCGGATCAGGCACCCCCAACTTTTGTTTAATCTCAAGAAGATCTTGCAAATGTTTAGGCGAAAATTGCTTTGGCTTAACACCGAGTTGAGTGGTGACTAGAACGGTTCGACAATAAGCTTCGACAATCTCCATCTTGAAATAAGCATCCTCGATGGTGTTACTCCAAGACACTACACCGTGGTTTTCCATTAATACAGTGTTGTGCTGGTCAACCAACTCCGCAACTTTAAGCCCCATCTCTGGGGTCCCCGGCGTTTCATAAGGGGCAATCGGAACGCGGCCAATAAAAACTTCAATTTCAGGAATCATACAGGTTGGCGGCTGCACACCTGCCACAGCAAATCCAGTTGCATACGGAGGATGAGCATGTGAAACCGCTCTTGCTTTTGGCTGAGCTTTCATGATCGACAAATGCATCAGGATTTCACTAGTACGCTTTTTTACGCCCGCTAATTGATTTCCATCAAGATCAACCAAACATAAATCTTCAGGTTTCATGAAACCTTTGGATACAAGAGTAGGCGTGCAAAGCACCACATCTTCCGTCAAACGAATTGAAAGATTCCCTCCATTGCCATCAACATATGCACGCTGCCATAAACGACGCCCCACGTCACAAATCTGTTCCTTTAATTCATGAACCGCAGGACTATTAAACAATCTTTCAAGATCTGTTTTTGAGGAGTTTGCCCGAACAGATTGATCAATCCCACTCGCATCCAACGTAGCACTATTTATAGAAATTGAATCAGATATAGAGCCTCCA
>Ga0115012_10000810_pt1 | contig 17784 bp, 14 predicted proteins | sample TroAtlMetagenome_FD_88706 | JGI IMG/M metagenome (GOLD analysis project Ga0115012, IMG submission 88706) | Marine eukaryotic phytoplankton communities from Atlantic Ocean - Tropical Atlantic ANT10 Metagenome | ecosystem: Environmental > Aquatic > Marine > Oceanic | place: Tropical Atlantic...
AAAATGGGGCGATCAAAGCCCATGTCCCGAAGCGCAGAACAGATTTCAAACCCGTTCATGCCATCAGGACCGGCGGGACCTTCCTGCAACATCACATCCAACACGGCCACATCGGGCTGAAATTTTTCAACGATGGTCAAGGCGTCTTCGCCGGTGCGAGCACCGTGGACAATGTGCCCTTGCCGCTCAAAGTATTTGTTGAGGGTGCCAAGCACCTCAGTTTCGTCTTCGACGAACAGAATGCGTGCCATGTCATACTCCTTGACGTTCCAGGGGATCACCGCTCATCAGCGGAAACCACAGTGAAAAGGTACTGCCTCTTGAGGGTGTGGATACCACATCCACCCGGCCGTTGTGTGCCGAGACTATGTAGAATGTAATCGCAAGGCCGATTCCCGTCCCTTTTCGCCGACGCACAGAGGCGTCTCCACCGCGGAAAAATGGGTCGAAAATCTGTTTCAAATCGTCTTCCGGGATGCCAATCCCTTCGTCGATGACCGAGATGCACACAAAGGCGCCATCCCGTTTGACCCGAATGCGCACGGGTTTGTCGGCATCGGAATATTTGGCGGCGTTGCTCAACAAATTGATCACGCACTGAGCGATGGCGTCGCCGTCGTGAGCGACGGCGGGCAGGTCGGGCTCGATGCTGACGTACAAGTCTCGTTCCACCAATTCCGCCGAACTTTCCACCGCTTCGATGGCCGTTTCCACCGAGAAGCCAATGTCGCCAGGCACCAAAGCGTAGGTCTTGGCGCCGCGCTCGATGGCGGAAAAATCAAGCACATTGTCCACCAATCGACTGAGTCGTTCCGACTCGCGCACAATCGCCCGATAATCGCGCTGCTGTTCATCGGGCGTATCGCTCAAGCCCAACATCAAACTCTCCGCCTTCAATCGAATTTGTGTGATGGGCGAACGAAGTTCATGAGACACATTGGCCGCAAAGTCCGCTTTCATGCGCGCACTCTCCAGCTCGGTGCTCACAAACCGAGCGGTCGACAGGGCCCCCACACCGATCAGCGTGATGGCGAGAAAAATGATGCCAATGCGCCGGTTTTGCTGCTGTTCCAAATCGGCCGCCAGCGCCTCCACATCGCGGGGGAGCGAAACCATGGACCACCCCACCATCCACGGCACCAATGAACGGCGCACGAGGACTCCGTTGGGGGGTCGGTCTCCGGGGCCAAGCAACACCCCTTTGACGGGCGAACCCGGCGAAGCCACCGTGGCGGCAACCGTGCGGGCCTCTTTGACCAAGGCATTTCGATCCAACGCAAACGCGTACAGGTCTTCACCCCACCATGTGAGCGCCCACAAGCCACGGTCACCTTGAACCCAGCGAATCTTGCCTTTGTCGACGCTGAGGTTCAGTTGGCCGGCCAACACACTGTCCAACTCGGGCAAAAGCTCTTCGGTCCAAAACTGCATGCGCATCCGATCGTCGATGCGGGCGCGGGTGGATGCGACCCATTCGGAATCTCCAAACGGCTCCAAGCGCGACAACGCGCGACGCGCCACGGCGCCTTCTCCCCCTTCACCAATGGCCCAGCGAACGTTCATCAGGCGATCAATCAGGCGGCGCAAATCTTCCGACCCTTGCAACGGGTCCCGGCCCGTTCGATCTTCGGCCATGAACAACTCGATCAGGTCTGCCATGCGGAAACCCCACGGGTCGCGCACATCCCCATACAATTGCCTGAGTTCATCGAATACCGGCTTGGCTTCGGCCATCCGCCCCGAGCGAATCAACAGCCGACCGCGATCAAACTGCATCCGAGCCTTCGCTTGATCGGTTTTCACCAACCGACCCGCTCGGCTGTACAGTCGGGCCACCACGGACCCTTTTTCGCCGCGTCGTTCGGCGGACAACGCGCGTTGAATGTCGGGGTCAAACAGGTATTCGATGGGCTCTGTGCGACTGGTCGAGACCCGGTAAAACGGTGCCACAACATCCAAGTCACGGTCCAACTTCAACGCAATGAGCAAATTGGGATGCAACTCCGTCGCCGCCTCGAGTGGGCTCCGACCGGCTTCCAGTCGGTCGATGACGGCGTCTTCAAAGTCAGTGAACGCCCGTTCGGTTTGCACCATAAACGACGATGCAACGCCATCGGCTTGGTTCGCCACATCTTCCATCGCCGCGAGCGACTCCCCTTGAATCGACGCGATACCAAAGTAGGCCAGCAACATGGAAGGCAGCAAAATCATGACCGAACCGGTCACGATGATTCGCATCGAACGCCGCAGGCGCAGGGCGTCCTCCATTGCGCGAACAGGAGACGAACGCAGCCTCATCAGCCGGCGAAGAATTCGCAAGAACATGGACTGATCGGGATCGGGACGATTGACGGCCATCGACGTCATCATATGTCGTTCCCATGAAAGCAGTTCGAATCGATCAGCACGGCGACGGAAATGTTCTCCAAATTGCGGAGGTGGCTGAGCCCGAACTCACCGACGATCGCGTCATGGTGGAAGTGACCCATGTGGGGCTGAACCACCTCGATGTGTGGGTGCGCCGCGGCGTGGATTCTCACCCCTTTCCCTTGCCCTTGATCCCCGGATCGGACGTGGTCGGAGTCCGCGCAGACACCGGAGAAACGGTGGTGCTTCACCCCGGATACGGGTGCGAACAATGCCCGGTGTGCGATCAAGGGCGCCATGACTTGTGCCGGCATTACGCCATCCGCGGGGAAACCGTGAACGGCGGAATGTGCCAACGGGTCGCGGTACCCGCCTCGCATCTGCTTCCCTGTCCGCTCCCCCCTTCTCAAGCCGCAGCCTTGCCCTTGAGCCTGCTCACCGCATGGCACATGCTCGTCGGCCGAGCAGGAATCCAATCGGGGCAAACCGTGCTCGTCCAGGCGGGAGCCTCCGGAGTTGGATCGTTGGCCATTCAAATCGCAAAACTCCACGGAGCCGAAGTGGCCGTGACCGCCTCAACCGCCGAAAAGCGCGATTTCTGCATCGGCTTGGGGGCCGACCACGCGTGGCCCTACGAGGACACCCGCGAGCGCGTTCGTTCGTGGACTCAAAAGAAAGGCGTCGACCTGGTGGTCGACCACGTGGGGGTTTCAACCTGGAACACTTCCGTTCGCGCATTGGCCCGCGGCGGAACTTTGGTGACCTGCGGAGCCACAACTGGCCACGAAGCACACATTGACCTTCGCATTCTCTTCTTCAAGCAATTAAACCTACTCGGGAGTACAATGGGATCAATGAACGAAATGAGAGACGCATGGAGTGCCGTAATGAGCGGCGCCGTTGCGCCCGTGGTGGACCGTGTCTTGCCCATGACTCGATTGGCCGAAGCCCACGCGTTGCTGGAAACGCGTGCGGTGAAAGGAAAAGTCGTAGTGGAACAAGATCTATGAAACCCATTTTTGCGGTCATCATGGGTGCGGTGTTGGGGTGCGGAAAAGCCACCAACAACGACACCGACCAAGCCAATCCAGAAGCCGAATCCTGGGACGGCCTGTGCTCCGCCCAATTCAGTCACACGCCCGAGGGTGAACCCGATGGCGTTGCCGTCGTGGGTGAGTTCAACCGGTGGGATGCCGAAGCCACGCCCATGACGCGCGGCTCCGACGGAGCCTGGACCGCCACTGTTCCCCTGGAACCCGGGCCCCATGCCTACCGCTTTGTCGAACTCACCGAATGGACCCACGGCCAAGGAGAAGCCGACCTGTGCGACCCCGCAGCCTCAATGGCGGTGTGCAGTGAAAGCACCGCGGGCGAAGCCAATTGGGTTCAGGAATGCACGACCGGCAGCGATGACTGCGCTTCAGTTCGGGTGGTTGAGGACTGCTCCATCCCTCGAATCTCGATCGACAGCGTGGGGGCGACTGACGGCGCCTTGCGCATCACAGGGCGCATCGCGGCCGGCCTGGTTTCGGTGGAGAGCCTCTCGGTCGAATTGAACGGGGAATCAATCCCCGTCGAACGCGATGGGGATGTGTTCCACGTGGAACACATCCTTGATGAGCGGTTGCGGCACCACGCCGTCGTGTCCGCCACAGACAGCGCTGGTCGGCGCGCCGAACCCGTCTCCGTTCCGTTCTGGACCGATGATTTTGAATGGGCGGATGCAATCATCTACCACGCATTGATCGACCGGGTGGCGAATGGAAACCCCGCCAATGACGCCTCCGCGGACACCACCCACAGCATCACCGATTGGGCCGGTGGAGACCTTGAGGGCCTGCAAGCCAGCCTCCCCTACTTGGAAGATCTGGGAGTCAACGCATTGTGGATTTCCAACCCCCAGCCCGCACCCCCCACGGCATGGCCCGGCACATGCAATGCCACCTACAGCGGGTACCACGGGTTTTGGCCCGCCCAATTCGACGGCGTGGATCCTCACCTGGGCGACATAGAAGCCCTCGACAACCTGATCGATGCCGCCCACCAACGGGGCATGCGGGTGATGATGGATTGGGTGGGAAACCACGTTCACACCGACCACCCCGCCGCCGCGGCCGACGCGCAGTTTCACCCGCTGGCCGAATGCAATGACTTCGGAAACGACGGGGTCAGCAACTGGGACCGAATTCCACAGGAATGCTGGTTCACCTCGTATTTGCCCGATTGGGACCACAGCCAAGTTCAGGTCGCGCACGACGTGGTCGACATGGCCCGCACCTGGGCTCGAGACCGCAAACTCGATGGGCTTCGGGTCGATGCCGCCAAACACATGTCCACCGCCGTCCTGTACAACCTGAGGAGCACCGTGGAAAACGAGTTGGAGCACGAAGGCTCCTCCTTCGATTTCATCTTGATTGGAGAGACCTTCGATGGCGCGGATGCCATCAACGCGACCATTGCCCCACACTTGCTCCACGGTCAGTTTGACTTTCCACTGTATTGGACCATCCGCAACGCCTTCGTCTACGACAATGCTTCCGTTTCCGATGCCGTCAATCAAGCCGCCGCCATGGCATCCCACTACCCCAACGGCGAGATGTCCACATTCCTCGGGAACCTCGATGTGGGTCGGTTCTTGACCGAACGGCACGAGTCCACCGTCGACGTTTGCCCCGACGGAACGCTTCGCCAGGCGGGATGGCCCGACGATGGCCAAGCCTTCGACCGTTTGCGTCTGGCGTGGACACTGTTGTTCACCCAACCGGGGATGCCAATGATCTACTACGGCGATGAGTTCGGTCTCCCCGGCTACGGCGATCCGGACAACCGGCAACCGTTGTGGTGGTACGGAGTCGACCCCACCGAACCCTCCGTCGAGGCGGTTTCCGCCCAACTGGCGGCGGGTCCAGCGCGCGTGCTGGACACCGTGAAGCGACTCGCGATGGCCCGAAAAGACCACCCTGCTCTGCGATCCGGAGAGCAAGAAAACTACTGGATTGACGGCGATGGGCTGGTGGCAACGGCGCACACCATGGGCGAGGATCGGGCCATCGTGGTTTTGAACCGCAACGACGGTGAAGCCTGGTTGGACAACTCTCTCAGCTTCTTCGGGTTTCCCGAGGGCACCTGGATTGATCTATTGACCGATGAACGTTTCGAGAGCGATGGCGACAGGTTGCGCTTTGGGGTCCCCCCCGCCTCTCCCCGCGTTCTGGTATGGGAACCCTAGCATCATGTTTACACCCCTCCTTTTTGCCCTGATGACCAGTTGCGCGACCGAGGACTACACCTCGGTGTACGCAGTGGCTGATCTTGCCCCCAGCTTGTCGGTCGACGGCATCGAGGCCCTGGAACACATGGGGCCCACCATGGTCGACGGGGGCATCAACTTCGCGGTGTACTCCGAAAACGCCGAACGGTTGGAATTGTTGATTTTCGAAGACCCGGAAAGCGAACTGCCAACCCAACGCATCGAAATGACCCGCATGGGCGATGTGTGGAACCGCTTTGTGGAAGGCGTCGGAGTGGGAACCCACTACGGCTACATCGCATGGGGACCCAACTGGACGTTTGATCCCGATTGGCTGCCCGGATCCATCGCGGGATTTCAGTCTGATGTCGACGCAAACGGAAATCGATTCAACCCCAACAAACTGCTGACCGACCCTTGGGCCAAAGCGATGCACCGGGACCATGACTGGTCCCGAGCCTCGGTGGCTTCTGGACCTCAACGAACCGAATCGACCTACGGTGCGAGTTCAAAAAGCGTCGCCGTTCGATCCGATTACCAATGGTCCGAACACGAACAACAATGGCGTGAAGGTCGCTCCAACGACACGTTGCCCGGTCATCAGTGGCGCGATTTGGTCATGTACGAAGTCCACCCCAAAGGCTTCACCCAAAACCCAGCGTCGGGCGTGGACCACCCCGGTACGTTTCGAGGCATTGGGGAAATGGCGCCCTATTTGGCGGACCTCGGGATCAATGCGCTGGAACTGATGCCGGTGCACGAAAAACCGCTGGATGGGGGCTACTGGGGCTACAACAACCTCAGCTTTTTCGCCCTCGAACATTCCTTCTCGGCGAGCGCCCAGTCCACCGGGCGCGTCGACGGCGTGCTGGATGAATTCAAATGGATGGTCGACCAACTGCATCAAAACGGCATTGAGGTCATCGTGGACGTGGTCTACAACCACACCGGTGAAGGCGGCCTGTGGCGCGAGCGGCTGTTCTTCGAAACCTACGACGAAGCGGTGTCGGTGAACTTCGATCCAAAAGAAGTCGCCGGTTTGTACAACTTTCGAGGCCTCGACAATGCCGCATGGTACGCCCTGAGCCCCGATGGGCAGACCTACTGGAACAACACCGGGGTCGGCAATCAACTGCGGCCAAACCACACGCCCGGACGGCGCCTCATTCTCGACTCGATGCATTTCATGATTGAAGAGCTTCACGTCGATGGCTTCCGGTTCGACCTGGCCGGAATTTTGGGGGAAAAAGACGGCGACTACAACGCCCCGACCCCGGTCGCAGACACCATTCTGCAAGACATCACGGACGACCCTGTGGTGCGGGCTCACAACGTTCGATTGATCGCAGAGCCCTGGACGGCGAGCAACACGGGCCCCGGAATCGGCGGGTTCACCATGAGTTCCGAAGACCCCACCTTTGGATGGGCCGAATGGAACGCGCATTTCCGAGACTGGTGGCGCGCTTTTGTGAACCACTGCAACTGGTCCGATGACGGACAGATGCTGTGCCACGGCGACAACGACATCGGCGGATCCGTCTTCGTGCTGAACTCCACCGAAGGCATCGATGGCGGAGCGGCGATGACGGGAAGCGAGTCAGTGTACGGCGATGAAGGCCGGGCACCGGTTCACAGCGTCAACTTTGTGACCGTTCACGACGGCTTTACGTTGTACGACCTCTTCTCATACGACGACAAGCAAAACGAATGCGGGTTGCTCAACCCCAAATGCTGCGACGATCCATTCAGCGTGTGGTGCGACACCGAGTCGGGAGAAGAGCACAACCGTTCCCACAACTGGGGAAGCGAGGCCATCAAGCGGCAGCAAATGCGCAACCTGTTCACCGCCATGATGATCAGCCAAGGCACCCCGTTGTTGTTGGGCGGTGACGAGTGGATGCGCACCCAGTTCGGCAACAACAACGCCTATTCGACCTGGGCCGACAACGAATGGAACTGGTTCCGATGGGGAGAATGGCGAAACGCCACCGCGCCGCATCGCTACCGCATGCACGACTTTGTGCGGCAACTGATTCGCTTCCGTGCCGACCGCATTGATCGACTCAATCCTGGGGAGTACGGCTCGGCCCAAGTGGGTTGGAAAACCGCCATGAACACCGAAATGACGAGCGAAAACTGGTCATCCCAGCGCCACATGATGGTGCACCATTACGGGGAATCGGAATCGCCGGAACTGCTGACGCTGCTCAACTTTGAAAACAGCGCCTTGGAATTCACGCTTCCCGAAGGCCGTGAATGGACCCGCGTGATCGACACCCAAGCGTGGTACGACACCCCCGCCGGCGACAGCGAAGGTTCTGGATTTCTGACCGAAGATTCTTCACGGGATCCATACCAATCGTGGAACATTGGACCCTCAAATCCCGAAACCGTGACGGGCGCGTACTCTGCGCAACCCTTCACCATCGTGGTTCTGGAGGCCCAATGATTGCGGCCCTCGTTTTGATTACGGCCCTCCCCGAGGCTTCGGCAAACGCCCGCGTGGGTGGCTACGCACGGGTGATGGCCCGGCCCGACTTGCAGGGCGGAGCCGGCAGGCTTGGCCACTGGAACCTGTACGGTCGACTGCTCAACGAAGGCCCCTACGCCGCGTTGGATTTTGACTACGACGTGTTGGAGCCGGTGGGCGATGCTCCTTGGACCACCATTCACATGCGCGTGGAAGGCGGCAGCGTGAGCGGGGCGGACATCGGCAACGGCAGCTTGGAGCATTTTCGCCTCTCCCAGCTGTACATCGAGGCCGGCAACGTGTGGATTCCCTCCATTTCGTGGCAAGTCGGCACCCTGGAACAGACGTTGGGCGATCTGGGCCTGTACGACATGCGCCCGGCCAGCGCCTTGTCCGACACGGTGGGCATGGCCGCTACATTGCGAAACGGCCCATTGGACATCACGGTGGGGGGCGGCGATTCCGGCCACGCCATACGCGGTGAGCGCTACCACCCGGTCTGGACAGCGGGCGGCACCGCGCGCCTGGGCCTCGGCTCCCACGTGCAGTTGGGGGCTGGAGGAGAGTGGTCGGTTGAGCGCGGCACTCCCGGTCACATTCACGGCCCTTATGACACTCCGGGCATCGACTACGAAGACTGGTTCCGCGGTGAAACCATCGAACAGTTTCGCGCAGACCGCCCCATTGGCGCAGACCCCTTTCCCAATCCCCAATCGACCCACGCGCAGTCTGGGCATGCCTTCGCCTACCTTGGGTTTGGCGGTCTTGGGCCCTTGAAGTGGAACAGCACAACGGTGCGATTCGACGCCCTTCACCCCGAAGGCCCTTCCACTGAGGTCCACCAAGGCGAAGAGGAAGACATTCACGTCACCGCCCTGACCGACGAACGAACGGTGTGGATGGTGGGCAACGAAGCCCACATCGCGCTGATTCCCGACCGAATCGATGTGGCCTGGGGTGCGTTGTACGGACAGCACCAAGACGCCGACAACACCCGGGCGCCCACCGCGCACAATCGGAGCTACGCATCGACCGTGCTCCGCGTTCAATTCGCCCTGACCCGAACGTTGGCGTTGCTCACCGAAAGCAGCATCGCGCAAGAGACATCAACGTTGGGCAACCAGTACCGCGAACACGAAGACTCCATTTTTGAGAACACCGCCGGAACCCCCGACACTCGCGGACTCGAATACGGCGACACCGACACCCGCACGACGTGGCAAGGCAAAGGCGGCTTGCTGTTCAACCCGCTTGGGCCCGGCATCTTTTCGCGACCCAGCCTGCGACTTCTGTACGGGGCGCAACATTCCAACGAAAACAACGCATTTTCCAATCACTTTGTGACCACGCTGGACCAATTCGACGAGTTTGGAACGGTCGAACAGCACTGGCACCACGTACTGGCTTTGGAGGCCGAAGCATGGTTTTAATCGCGCTGTTTTTGGCGTGCGCGGGCGCGCAACGCAGCCCCGCAGCCCTGACCGAAATACCGGTGCATGCCGGATTTGCCGTAGAAGCGCCCGCCGATACGGGCGACGTACGCCCCGGCGTGGAGCGGTCCATGCATTCGGCGGGAATCCGGATCACATCGGTTCATCCTGCACCGGACCCCGCAACCCACGGCACCACCGGCCAACGCACGGAATGGCTGCTGGAACAAACCCAAGGCGACTTGGGGGTTCTGATCGAAACGAATGCACGCAAACGCGCAAACCTGGGGGGCCGCTTCCAATGGGATGTGTCCGCAACGGTGGTCGTGGTGGCCGACCATTCCCCGGCCTTGAAACAAACGACATCGATGCGGATCACCCTGCCTCATGCGCACCAAGGGGCCGCTGAAGCCTTGGCCGCGGCGAGTCCACGGATTGGCCAACGGGCGAGCGAAATGGTGCGGCAAGTGCAGGGGTCCAAACCGTGATTTCCTTGTGGCTTGGCCTGAGCGCCATGGCTGCACCCATGGACAGCGTCTACTTGATCATGGTGGATCGTTTTGCCAACGGCAATGCAGCAAACGACACCGCAGTGGACCCCAATGAGGCCACCGCATGGCACGGCGGCGACATTCAAGGCATTCGAGATCGCTTGGACTTCATTGAGGGCCTTGGAATCAGCACTGTGTGGCTGACGCCCATCACTCGGATGCGCACAGACCCCATCGACATTCACCCCGCATGGCACGGGTATTGGGTCGCCGATGGGCGGGCGGTGGAGGGTCGATTTGGGACCCTGAAAGACCTGCAGGGTTTGCAGTCCGATTTGGACAACCGTGGAATGGGTTTGATGCTCGACATCGTCCTGAACCACGTTGGTCCCGACACCCCCCTCACCCAAGCCCGCCCCGAATGGTTTCGCACCAACGGCGATGTGATCGATTGGACCGACGACACTCAACGCCGAACGCACGATGTGCACGGACTCCCCGACTTTGACCACAGCCTGCCCGAAGTGGCCGAGCACCTCACCAAAGACGGCGTGCATTGGGCGAAAAAGATCGGCCCGACAGCCATGCGCATCGATGCGGTTCGCCACATCGACGCTCCGTTTCTCAAGCAATGGATTGCATCGGTGCAATCGGCCTCGCCCGCCCCCCTGTTGTTTGCCGGCGAAGTGTTTGATGGCAACCCCATCATCATCGCCAATGAAGCCAAGGCGACCGGCTTGACCCACAGCTTTGATTTTCCGTTGCATTACGCCATCACGGAAAGCCTGTGCGAAGGGGGCGACCTCCGTAAGATTCCCGCTGTGTTGACCCAAGACCGCCGATACCCGGCCAACCACCAATGGATCACCTTCCTCGACAATCACGACACCGCGCGGGTGGCCACGGTGTGCGGAACACAAACCAAGGCGGCATTGAGCCTGTTGATGAGCCTCCGTGGGGTTCCATCGATTTCATGGGGCACCGGCCAAGGAATGACCGGAAAAACCGGCGACGAATCCCGGGGCGACATGCGCTTTGAGCGCACGGAGTTGCATCAATTCATCGCAGACCGAATCGATGAACGGCGCTCTTTCGAATCGCTCACGCAAGGGGAAACCGACTGGCTAAAAGCGACCGATACGGGCCTGTCTTTCGCTCGAGTCACCCCCAACGAGGCCATAATTGTATCGGTGGGCGATGCCCCCAAGCCAACCCTGCCCACAGAGGCGGGGGCACCGATGTGGTTGGCCTTGGACGACACGGGCATCCAACGGTGGTTGGTCACGCCGGCTCTTGGGTCTGATTTTTCCGATTGGGTGGCGCGAATTCAAGCCGAATCCCAATCCACCACGAACCTGACCCTGGTCATCGGAGCGAGCGCATTCGCGGCGGGCAGCGACCCGGCCGTGGGGGGTTGGGACCCTTCGCAAGCCGCGGGCCCGGGACCGGTGACCGTGGCGCTGCCTACCGGCGGGGTGGTGGCGTTGAAAACCTTGAAACAAAATGAGGATGGACGGCCCGTTTGGTCCGCCCACCCCGATCATTTTGTGGTTGTGGAAGAATTCGCCGAGGGCGAAAAGGTCACGGTTGGTCACTGACCTCCTCTCCCATCGCGGACAGGAACACTTCTTCGGAAAGGTCGTCCATGGGCATTTCGTTGTCCACCACGTGGGTCATGATGGGGAGGTACAAGGTGTCACCCACGGAGAGGTGATCCAGGCTCTTGTCGGCATTGAAGGCAGCCAAGACCCACGACGGGACGCCGGCAATCTGTTTGGCGATGGCCCATGCGGTGTCTCCCGTGCGGACCGTGTAGCCCTCGATTCCACTGAGCCCCCCATTCGATGACAAGTACCGTTCGAGTCGCTTTTCGAACGCCCCGTCACGAGACGCCGTGAAGGCTTCCGAATCCGCCACTGGAATCTGCAGGACCTGACCGGGAATCAACGGGGCCGTGATTTCGATTCCGTTGATCGTGGCCAGCGTCTCCACGGACGCTCCGGACCAGCGACTGAGTCGGTCCAGCGACTCCCCCGATCGAACTTCGAACGAAGACAGCGCTTCGGGTTCAACCGCCGTTTGCGGTTCGTCTGCACTGGCGACTTCTTCGATCACCGCCTCTCCGGACAAAGCAACGGCATCCCCCGATTGAATCTCGGGTTCGGGCATCGATTGAATGACCGCCTCCTCGATCGTTGCCGCGGATACCGTGGGCTCCGCTGAGCGTGGGTCAAAGGCGCTCTGCTGAGTGGGCTCCGAGCAGCCCATCATTCCGAACATGATTGTGATTGCGTGCTTCATTGGTTCCTCCAGTGTGTGTGGTTGATGCACGCCACACAACAAAGCAACACCCGTGCCAACATTCATAAGTTATTGTTTTTGTTGTTTTTATTTAAACAAACAGCCCCTTAGCCAACGGCTTTTCCCGATTGATTTCTACAAATACACGATTCTCCGTTACGGTTTACATCTTGGAGGACACACCATGGCCAGTGGAAGCGCCAAAGCCGTCTACGCAGCAATCGGAGCCAACTCGATCATCACGGTGACCAAACTCACCGCGTTCGTCTTCACCGGATCCGGCACCATGCTTTCGGAAGGGATTCACTCCTTCGCCGATGTGCTCAACCAATCCTTGTTGGCGATGGGCATCAAGAAGGCCAAGCGGGAACCCGATGAGACTCACCCCTACGGCTACGGCCGCGACAGCTTTGTCTGGGCGCTGATCAGCGCTGTCGGCATCTTCTTTTTGGGCTGCGGCTTCACGCTGTACCACGGTGTCCATTCGCTGATGCACCCCGAAGACGTGGAACTCACCGACATTGAAATCGCCGGCGGCGTTCTGCTCTTTTCCTTTGTTCTCGAAATGTGGACCCTGTGGGTCGCCTACAAAGAGGTCAAGCGTGCCGCAGAAGCATCGGGGATGACGTTTGGCGAATACGTCAACGATGGGCCCGACCCCATGGCAGTGGCCGTGTTGCTGGAAGACGCAGCCGCGGTGACCGGGGTGGTTTTGGCCAGCATGAGCATTGGCCTGTTTGCCATGACGGGCAACCCGATTTGGGATGCGATTGGTTCGCTGCTGATCTCCCTGCTGCTCGGTGCCGTGGCGATTTTCCTGGTGATGAAAAACCGGAAAGCCCTGCTCGGCCAATCGGTCCACATCGACGCAAAGCAAGGGGTCATCGATATCTTGGAAAACGACCCTGCTGTCGAATCATTTCACGACGTAAAAGCCACCGTGATGAGCGCAGACAGTTTCCGATTCAAAGCTGAAATTGACTTCGACGGGTCTCAAATTGCGGAAACATGGCTGGCCAAACAAGACGTCGAAGCGCTCTTTGCGCGGGCCAGCGGCGACACCGATGCCTTCCGCGCTTTCTTGGTGGAGTACGGCGAACACATGTCCGAAGCGATCGGCGATGAAATCGACCGACTGGAAGCCAAAATCCAGGCGGCGGTGCCCGGCGCCAAACACGTCGACCTCGAGAGCGATTGATGCGAACCGCCATGAACACGCAAGCCGTGAGCGACCAGCTGGACACCCTGCCCGAGCCGTGGGCGCTCAACGCCGATGGGCACCTGAACGCCGACTACCGATTCGATGACTTCATCCAAGCCATGAACTTCGGCCAAGCCGTTGGGCAGCTGGCTGAAGCGGCCAACCACCACCCGGATTTGCGCATTGGGTGGGGGCGATGCGGGATTGAATTGTGGACCCACGATGCGGGCGGGTTGACCCCCGCTGACTTCCGGTTGGCCCGTAAAATCAGCGACTGCTACGACGCTTTGCCGTAAACCGCTGACACGATTTTTCGAATCCGCGCGGGCGTGACCGCGGGCTGGCCCGCAACCGAAAACGCCCAGGCAACATTGCCCATGCACCGGTGAACGGCATCGGCCTTGGAGTGGCCCAGGCGTTTCATCAAAGACGCTTTTTCCCGAATCTCGGTTTCGGTCGCGGCCGCGCGATCCGCTCCGGTGGATGGGCGTTGTGGTGTGTCGTTCTCATCCAACCAGCAAAATGGCATGACGCCCTCCTGAGATTCCAACCTGACCCGTCCAACCCTGGGTTGCAAATCGCCAAATTGCAACGATGGGAATCGCGTTACGGTGGTGGGCACAAGGCGGAGCCATGAACGCGACCGAAACCCTCTCTTCGATGTTTATTTTCAAGGGCGTAAACAAAGCGGCCTTGCACGAACTGTGCATCATGGCCCCGCCCGTGAGTTTCCAACCCGGCATCACCGTGTTCAGCCAAGGCGATGCGTCCGATGTCGCCCTGCTGTTGCTCGATGGCAAACTCGGCGTGGAAGTCTCCAGCGCCGGACAACACCGCGAAGTCGGCCAAATCAATGTGGGTGAGATCGTCGGAGAAACCGCTCTTTTTGCCCGGGAAGGAAAGCGCAGCGCCACCGTTCGCGCCCTGCAAACCAGTCAATGCTTGCTCATCAACCGCGAAATGTTGGTGTCCGCGAGCCGAAACGAAGCCATGATCGCACTGGAACGCCATTTGCTGGGCACGCTCACCCGACGAATCCGCCGCACCAACCAAGAAACAGCGAAGCTGTGGAAAGAGTTGGGCATCCAGCAAGAAGCCAACACGGGTGAATCTGAGGGCATCGTTAACAAGCTCAAAAAACTCTTCGGAGGTGGCTGATGCAACGCATTTCTGCGACCGACTCTGACCGCTTGGCCAAACGCATCGTCGCGCACCACTCCTTTCCCGGAGCGAGTCACGCGGCCATCGAGCGCGTGCTCGCGATGGGCGAATTGCAGAGCTTCGACCACGGGTCGACGCTCTGCGCAGAAGGACTGCTCGGAGACGAAATCTTTTTCTTGGTTCGCGGCAACATCACGGTGTTGCGGAAAGACGGAACCGGCGAAGATCGCATCCTGAGCGACATGACCTGCCCCAATGTCTTCGGTCACATGGCCGTGGTCGACGGTTCCCGACGTTCCGCCACCTGCAAGGCCAACGGTCCGGTTGAAGTCGTCGTGCTGCCTCGACGCATCGTGGATCGCTTGGTCGCTGAAGGCTCCATCGCCGGCATCGCCCTGCGCCGCTTGCTGATCGCCAGTTTGTGCGACCAACTGTCCAACGCCAACGGTTTCGTCCGGAAGATAGTGCTCGACCATGCGGACCCGCGGGCCCACAATCCATCCTCCAGCCCAACCGCGGGACGATCGACTTCATCACTGAGTCGAAGCGATCGAACCATGAACCAGCAAGAGCAGGACCTTCGGACCCTGAGCGCCAAACTGGGCGGATGGGAAACCAATTTCGAAGGCCTTGACAAGTACGAGCGCGAGATCGAACTGGTCATGGACGAAGATCAAAAACGCACCCTCGACGCGCGGCGCAAAAACTAAACAACGCGGACTGGGTCTCCAATCGCAATGTCTCCGCTCTCGAGCACCGTCACGTAGATGCCGCGAAGCCGCACATCCAAAGCGGCCGCCTGAAAGGCCGCTGCCCCAAAACGACTCTTGAAGCGATTGCACGGAACATGAGGAGTGGCGCTCACTTCCACCAATGCGGAACCGATCCGCAAGCGTGCTCCCACACCAAGGGAAGCTTCTCTCAAGTCCAAGCGCGTGAAGAGGTTGTCGCCAAACAAGGCAATGGACTGCCCGTTCGCGAACGCAGACGCCACATCCAGGTTCATCATGGACAACTGATCGCCCGGATGGGCCTTTCCAGCCGCCCACCGATCGCCTTCCAGTCCACCTGCCACCGTGACGCGAGTCCGCACGGGCTGCCTTCGGGCACCATTTACGCCACGAACCACAATGGATTCCAACACGCTCGAATCGGAAACAAAACTTTGCGCTGCCGTGTTCAGGGCCAAACTCATCCCTTGGGAATCCAGAAAAAACCTGGGATCTCCTTCCAACCGCTCAGCCTGAAACGGAAACTGAGCCCACGCGCGGACATCGTTACCCAAACTCTTCTCCCCCAACAACACTCTTAGGGTAGCATTCTGACCGCTATGTCACGACAAGTCACCAAACAACTCGACCGCAGCCTCGGACTTGGTTCTGTTTTCACCCTCGCCGTCGGCTCCATGTTGGGCTCCGGTATTTTCGTTTTGCCAGGAATGGCGGCAGCGATTGCCGGACCCTGGGTGTGCCTCAGTTACCTGATCGCAGGCCTCTTTGTGCTTCCAGCCCTTTTGAGCAAAGCGGAATTGGCGACCGCCATGCCCGTCGCAGGGGGCACGTATTCGTACGTAGAACGTTCGATGGGCCCATGGATGGGCACCATCACAGGACTGGGAAATTGGTTCACCCTCTCGGCGAAAACCGCCTTCGCCTTGGTCGGCTTGGGCGGGTACCTCACGATTTTCTCCGATGCCGAGCCAACGACGGTGTCGCTGATGATTTTGGCCGTCATGATCACGCTCAACATTCTGGGCGCATCCAAGGCCGCTCTGCTTCAGAGCATCATTGTGTTCGCGTGCGTGGCCGGCCTGCTGTTCTTTGTGGGCTCCGGAACCCTGACCGCAAACACAGCACTGCAAGACCCCGCATTGCCCAAAGGAGCCCTCGGCATTTTGGGCGGGGCCGGATTCGTGTTTGTCTCCTACGCTGGGGTCACCAAGATTTGTTCCGTCGCTGAGGAAGTGAAAAACCCCGAGAGAAACATTCCTTTGGCCATGTTTTTGGCCCAAGGGACCGTGATGACCCTGTACGCATTGGTGTCGTGGGTCATCACCGCCAATGTGCCCTACGAAAGCATGGCCAACGATGTCGCACCCATGGCCACAGCGGCGAAAGCGATCGGCGGCCGTTCCGCAGAAGTCGGCGTGGCCATTTTGGCCATTGCTGCGCTGTCCAGCATGTGCAACGCGGGCGTCATGGCTTCGGCTCGTGATCCCTTTGCGATGAGCCGAGATCGGATCTTTCCTCGTCTGTTTTCCGCGATCCAACCCAAGTTTGGAACCCCGGTATTCGCCATCCTGCTGACCGCTGCACTGTTGGTCAGCTTGGTCACATTCCTCCCGGTGGTGAAGCTGGCCAAACTGGCCAGTGGGTTCAAGATCTTCATCTTCTGCCTGGTCAATTTGACCGTCATCGTCCTTCGAGAAACCGGCGTACGATGGTACAAGCCCAGTTTCAAAACGCCCTTCTACCCCTGGGTCCAGGTCATCGGCATTGCAGGGGGCATTTGGCTTCTGTACAGCCTTGGATTGATGGCCGTGGTGGGCGTCAGTCTTGCGATTGCGATCGGAAGCCTGTGGTACTTCTTCTACGTTCGATCTCGGGTCGATCGAAAAAGCTTGTTCCAAATGCTGTGGGGCGAAGCCCACGCGCTGAAAGCGACCGAAGAAGCCGAAGCCGAAGAAATTGCCACGGCCGGCGAACCCCGCGTGATCGTCCCAGTATTTGGCGGCGAGCCCGCCCCGAGCCGACTCGTCCAACTGGCCGCTAGCTTTGTCGAACGAGGAAAGCTGGACGTTTGCCGACTCGAAGAAGTGCCCTATCAGGCCCAGTTGACCTCATTTTTGACGCCCGACGAAGAAACCGAAGCGCTCGCACAACGGGCGGCCAAAATCGGCGAGGAAGCCCACGTTGAAGTCGAGTTCAACGACATCGTGACCCACAACGCCAAAAGTGCCCTCCACAACCATGCAACCGCGACCAAGGCAGACTGGATCGTGATGGAATGGCCCACGCGCAGCGAGCTTCATTACATCATTCGTCACCCGTTCTCTTGGTGGCTCAACAATCCGCCCTGCGACTTGGCCATCTTCTTGGACCGTGCGGGCGCAT
>Ga0115012_10000811_pt1 | contig 17768 bp, 17 predicted proteins | sample TroAtlMetagenome_FD_88706 | JGI IMG/M metagenome (GOLD analysis project Ga0115012, IMG submission 88706) | Marine eukaryotic phytoplankton communities from Atlantic Ocean - Tropical Atlantic ANT10 Metagenome | ecosystem: Environmental > Aquatic > Marine > Oceanic | place: Tropical Atlantic...
GAAACCATGCAGCAGTCTCTCGCGCGGGTGACCAGATCCGAGGCGGATGACACCACCCTTGTCGTTTACCGGGAAAACCGGTTCTGCCCTTCAACCTCCCGCCTCCCGGAACACTACCTCTCCACCATCGAGAAGATCGAAGGTGTGCGTAAGGCCATTCCAATCCAGATCGCAGTCAATAACTGCGGCGCCAGCCTCGATGTGATTACCTTCCGTGGCGTCCCTGCCGAAAACCTGCTCAAGTACAATCCCGATCTTGAGATAGTCGATGGTTCATTTGAGAATTGGACCAGTCGATCCGACGCAGCTCTTGTAGGCCAAACATTCGCGCAACGTCGGGCGCTCCAAACTGGTGACCAGTTTGAAGCGGTAGGCGTCAACGTCTACGTTGCAGGTATCATCAAATCCAACGAGGCTCAGGATAACAACGTGGCCTACGTTCATCTCCCCTTTCTTCAGCAGGCCTCCAAGATAGGGCTTGGAACGGTGACCCAGTTCAACGTCAAGGTGGATTCTGCAGAGCTCCTTGACCCAGTGGCGAAAAAAATTGATGCCACCTTCCGTTCCGACTCCCAGCCGACGGTCACCCGCCCAGAGAAAGCCTTCTTTGCTGAAACCGCCAAGCAGATGATTGAACTCATTGGGTTTACCCACTGGCTCGGACTGGGCGCCGTGGCTGCAGTACTTGGACTGGTAGCCAACGCCGTCCTCCTGATCGTCCGCGGCCGTATCAAGGAAACTGCAGTCCTGCAGACTCTTGGCTTTTCCCGCTTTCGAATCGGCTGCCTGATTACCTGTGAGGGTCTGCTTCTCGGACTCCTTGGAGGAGCCTTCGGAGTTGTCTCCGCGATTTTTTTCCTGCAATGGCAGTCCTTCACCCTGGGCAATGAAGGCCTAACTCTGGCAATTACGCCAAGTATCACGGTCCTTTTCAATGGCCTCCTCGTTGCCTTGGTCCTTGGCTTTACTGCCTCCCTCTACCCTGCTTGGCGAGCGTCCCGTCAACCCCTCGTGGAATCACTGAATACAGGCTGAATCTCCAGTTCTCCTGCGCCATGCTTCCTATAACCTACGCAATCAGGAACCTGTTCCGAGATCCCGTCCGCCTCCTCCAGACGGTAGGGGGTAGCGCCTTGGTCGTACTCCTTGTCATAGCAGCAGCGTCTCTCAATCACGGCATGGAGGAATTGCTGCAGGCTTCCGGATCAAGCAAGAATGTGATCCTCGTTGGAACAGGCAGCGAAGAAAGCGTCGAGCGCTCCGAGGTGCGCCTTGAGGCCGAAGCAGCTGCCGCTACTGCGGTAGCCGGTCTCGCCAGCCCTCTTGGCAACACGGCCGCCTCCGGTGAGATTATCTACATGGCGCCCCTTGCCATCCCCGGAGGGCAGGAAAAGCCTTCCCTGCTCCGGGGAGTCACCGAGAAAGCTCTTCTCGTACACCATCGCGTTCGTATCCTCGAAGGCTCCTTTCCAAGGACTGGAGAGGTGATGGTCGGGCGCCTCATGCACCGTCGATTTGGAGTTTCCGCTGAGGATTTCTTCCCTGGAAAGACGCTTCTCTTTGGTAGAGATAAATTCCGCATTTCGGGAGTTTTTGAAGCCTCAGGAACCGTGCTCGAATCAGAAGCATGGTTCGACCGTAACGATCTTGCCACCATTACTCAGAGGGATTCGCTCTCCGCAGTCTACCTTCGTCTCGATGAAGCCGAATTTGATGATGCCCATGTCTTCACCCTCCAGCGAAATGATCTTGAGCTCTCTGCGATCTCGGAAGACCAATATTATGACAAGCTCAGTACATTCTATGCTCCCATCCGAGTCATGATCTGGATAACTGCTGCCCTCGTGGCAGCTGGTGCCCTCTTTGGAGGGCTAAATACCCTCTACGCGGCATTCGCTTCCCGTATTCGCGAGATGGCGAGCCTTCAGTGCATCGGCTATACGCGCAGGGCTCTTCTTCTCTCCCTTATTCAGGAATCCCTTCTCGCGACTCTCAGTGGGTCTCTCCTTGCCTTTACCATGGCCCTCGTGCTTCTCGACGGGGTCGATATCCCATTCTCGCTGGGCACTTTCACCGTGGAGCTCACTCCTTCAATTATTCTGATCGGACTGGTGACCGGTATCGCCTTGGGCACTCTGGGCACGCTCCCTCCCGCCCTGCGCTGCCTTCAGCCTGCTCTCCCCGTCGCTCTCCGCTCCTCCTGACCCTTCCAACGATGTCAGCCTGCTGCTCCAAACCCACTCCCGAACCACCAGACCCATCCCCCTGCTGTTCTTCACGACGCAAGGTCGACTGGCTCTTCTGGTTCTGCCTTGGCGCAGTCGGAGTAGCCTGCCTCCTGCACCTCCTCCTCCGCGACTCCCTCTCTGAAAGCAGGCTCGGTGCATTTGCCCATGGAGCCTTCGAAATGGTGGTCAGAATGTGGTGGGGAATTCTCTTTGGTATCGTGGCGGTAGGAGTCATTGGCATGATTCCACGACAATTCATTACCGCTATTCTTGGTCCAGGAGGACGTTTCAGCGGCATCCTACGTGCCTGTGGAGCAGGCCTTCTTCTCGATCTCTGCAACCACGGGATCCTGCTGGTAGGCATGAAACTCTATGAGCGAGGCGCCTCTCTCGGGCAGATCTTTGCCTTTCTGATCGCCAGCCCATGGAACTCCCTCTCTACCACTCTCATTCTCATGAGCCTGATTGGCATCAAGTGGACTCTTGCCATTATTGGCCTCTCCGCAGTTATCGGCATAACCACCGGACTCATCACAGAATCTCTCGTAAGAACCGGCCTCCTTGCTGCCAACCCGAACCAGAAAGATCTCCCTGCGGGGTTTCAGTTTTGGTCAGCCGCGAGGGAGCATTACCAAAAGGCAGCCTTTGACCGGGCCTTTTTCCTCAAGCATTCCAAGCGGGCAATGACGGAATCCCGCATGATCCTGCGCTGGATTCTTCTTGGTATCGTTCTCGTCGCAACCCTTCGTGCGATCTTTGATCCCGCTACCTTCAGCCAATGGTTCGGCCCAACCGTAGCCGGCCTGGCCCTGACTTTCCTCGCCGCCACCTTCATCGAGGTCTGCTCCGAAGGCTCCAGCCCTCTCGCCTCCGACCTCCTCACCCGGGCGGGGGCACCTGGCAACGGATTTGCCTTTCTCATGGCAGGAGCAGCTACGGACTACACCGAGATCCTCGCTCTTCGAGAGACCACCAAGTCCTGGAAGCTGGCTCTCGCTCTTCCCCTGCTAGCCTCTCCCCAGATCCTGATCGTCGCCTTGATTCTTAACCAGCCGCCTCCACTTTAGTAATATCTACCTAACCCAGAAAACCATATGAACTTCCACTCCAACTCCATTTTAGGCACGGTTCTTTGTCTCATGCTCACCTCGTGTGGCGGCAAGGACAAACAACCTGAAAACACCACGGTTCCGGATTCCGCCTCTTCCCGTGCCCTTGACTCAATCCTTCTTTCCGAAGCCCCCGAAGGGGCAATCACTATTACGGAGGCACGTAAGAGGCCCACCCCGGGAACCAAGGTTATTGTCTCTGGTAAGGTGATGGGAAACGACAATCCAATCATCCAATCCCGAGCCCTCCTGACTCTCGGAGATCCTACTCGACTCGACTCCTGCGACCTCATTCCCGGAGATGAGTGTCAAACTCCATGGGATGTCTGCTGTGCCGATCCGGATGTCGTCCGCGCCAGCATCGCGACAATCCAGGTCATTGATGAAAACGGTAAACCGGTCAAAGCCGGACTGCGGGGAATAGGAGGTCTGCAGGAACTCAGTAAGCTGATCGTCATCGGCGAGGTAGCCGATGGATCCAACGAGAACAACTTCCTCGTCAACGCCACTGGGATACACGTCGCCACCGCTCAGGCAGCCGGGAACAATTCAGCAAAGTAGTGATTCGTCTCTCGTCCATCCTCGTCCTGCTTTCGACGCTCCTGACTTCCTGCTCGCATTTCCTTCCGAGGAAACAGCCCGAGGAAGCCCTACCACAGCGGTCTGGCTGGAGACATGCGCCAGCCTGGGCACGTGCAGCCCTGCAGCAGGACTGGTGGAAAGGTTTTGAGAATTCTCAGCTGGATTCCCTCATCACTACCGCTCTCTCTCGCAATCCCGACCTTGGAGTCCTCAGCAAACGACTGGAACGCTCCCGTGCCCAGACTCGACAGGCTCGGGCCACCGCATGGCCCACCATCAACCTCAGCAGCGGATTTCTTCCTGGCCGCGAGCAAAGCCGAGAAACGGGATGGTCCCCATTGGATCTCGAGCCGTGGGCGAACGACGGATCCGTCTCCTGGGAGTTGGATCTCTTTGGCCAAATCAAAGCCGGAACCCGGGCAGCTCGGGAAGCAGAGCAGGCTGCGCTATGGGATCTCCATGCCGGCCGGCTCCTCACTGCCACCGCGGTTGCCGGAGCTCATTTCCGCATTCTCCGTCTCAATGAAGAATACTCTCTGGTTGCGAGTTCTGTCTCCGCAAACCAGAAGATTCTCACCTTTCTCCGGGCGAGAAAAGATGCGGGCCTTCTTTCAGAGACCTTAATCCTGAGACAGGAGGCCGAGCACGAAAATCTTACTCGGTCACTTCTCGACCTCGAACGCCTGCGCGGACTCGCTCTCCTGCAGCTAGAAACCCTCTGCGGAGGAGAGTCGCTCTCCCGCCCATCCCGTCACCTTTCCGCCTGCCGAACCCCTCCCCTTCCCACGCGGACCAGTTCAGCGATTCTCGCACAACGCCCTGATATGCTGGCGGCCGAAGCTCGGCTGCGGTCAGCCTTTGAGCTCGAGGAGTCAAAGCGCCTTAGCCTCCTTCCCTCCCTCACCCTCGGAGGAAGTGCAAGGTCTCGGGGACCTTCCCTGCTGTCCGACTTTCGCCAATGGGTTGCTAAAGCTGGACCAAGCTTGGACCTTCCCATCTATTCCCCCTCTCGCATGGCAGGTATCGCTGAGGGACGGGCAGCAACTAATGAGGCCGCAGCAGTCTATCGGAAGCAGGCCATCATCGCCTTTAAAGAGGTCGAGTCCTCCTATCTCAATCTGGGCAACCGCCACAATCAACTCCAAGCGGCGAGACGCGAGGTAGCATCCCTCGAAAAGGCCCGCCAGAATACGATGGCAACCTTTGAGAATGGGCTCGTTTCCCAAATTGAACTCCTCGAAAGTGAGCGCCGCAGTCTGGAGGGAAAGCGGCAGGAACTTGCGATCCGGCATGCCCTTCTGAGAGATCACCTGACCCTGATCAGAGCACTCGGGGGCGGCAGTCAGAACAAGGATGCCAGGAAATAGATCAGGAAAATCTAGTTCGATTTTCCTGATATTTTATGTAAATGTAGACGCGTTTATCCTCTCCGTCTTGGGGACACATCCATGAAGGCCCTGCAGAATTCACACAAACACTCTCTCGTCGGGTGCTTAGCTACGGCGTGTTTTGCCGCCCTGTTACAACCCACCCTGGCAGACCCCGGTGACCACAAGCATCATGATCACCACAAGCACCACAACCATGCCGCAATGGCAGGCCCGAATGGGGGAAAGGTAATGCATGAAGTGCATCCTCACGCCGAACTCTTTGTCACCAAGGACCGTAAGCTGCAGATCACCTTCCTGAGCAATGCAGGCAAGGCAACCTCCCCGGGACGGCACACCATCAAGGCCATCTGCGGAGAGCGAAAGCGTCCAACGCGAATGAGCTTCACGCGGAAGGGATACGCCCTTTTGTCCGAGCAACCCTTGCCGGCCGGGAACAAAATCCCCACCGTCGTTCAAATCGGAAAGGGCTCCGGCAAAAAACCTGTAATCATCCGACTCAATCTGGATCTCGAAAAATGTCCGGACTGTAAAAAGCCCAAATACGCTTGTCTCCCTTCCGATTATAAGAACTCCAAGTCGACTCCCGAAAAAAGGTAGGGGAACACGACCGGGGCCTTCGATTTCACTGAGAGGCAGCTACCGCGCTGTGCGTCCTGCGCATCAGAAAAATAGCGACAGCGAATCCAGCCGATCCCATGACCATGGACATCACCATGATCTGATAACGGACTGCTTCCATAGGGTCAGCTCCCGCGATGACCTGCCCCGTCATGATACCCGGCAGCGAAACCAGCCCGACCGCAAGAAACGAGTTGATCTGGGGAATCAGCGCAGCATTCCACGAAGTATTGCGCGCATGAACTACACTCTTCCCACTCCTGAGCTCCGAATCAAAGCGCTCGGCACTGAGGGTGACCGCGGTCATCGCGTTAGCAAAGACCATCCCTGAAAGGCTGATCGCATATTTGGGCTCATACCAGGGCTCAACAGCGATTACGCCAAAGATAACGAGCAGATACACCAGTCCTCCTCCCACCCCGATGGAAAGAAGAGCATCTCGGTAGGAGGCCCATCGCTGTTCCTTGATCGTACGAATGGAGATCCAGGCTGAAATCAGGATCATGAAGCTCACCACTCCGAGAGTTACCCATGGGCTCTGGATGACAAAAAGGAAGCTGAGAACATACCCAATGACAAACAACTGGAGCACCATCCTTCCTGTTGCCACCGAGAGGCTTCCTGCTCCTCCTCCCCATCGGAAGGATATCCAGCCCACCAGAAGAATTGGGATCAGAGAGAGTCCGAGACGCCACAACGGGATTTCGATCATGAAGCCATTCTCAAAGAGCACACGACATCGCGCAATCCCGTTGATTGACGAGATCCTGCTGGCAGGAGAGCTCCTCACCGAGCACCATGGTCCCGCCCATGCCTCCGGACTTTGAAGAACTGGACTATCAGGAGACCCCTCTCGGAACTCTCATCCTCCGCCGACGTCGACTACGCTCGCTTGACGACCTCGAGGTCTACGAAATCATCCTCGGAGAGGGCTATCTCATGTCCAGCCTCTTTACGACGGTGGAAATCGCGCTCGCGAATCTCGCACTCGCTCTCCTGCCGGCAGAAAAAAAAGACCTCTCTGTTGCCGTAGGAGGATTGGGTCTTGGGTATACTGCCCAAGCGGCCCTCAAGGATCCACGAGTCTCGGAACTTGTCGTGGTAGAGGCCCTGCCTGATGTGATCGGCTGGCACCGGAAGGAGCTCGTGCCACTCGGAAAGGAAATACACAACGATCCGCGCTGTCGCCTCATCGAGGGAGACTTTTTCTCTCTCGCTGCAGGTCAAGGATTCGACCCTGGGGAACCGGGACGCTGCTTCGATGCCATCCTCCTCGACATTGATCATTCCCCCCGAAACCTGATTCACGAGCGTCATCAGGGATTCTACTCATTGTCGGGTCTCAGGCGCCTGCGATCCTTTCTCCACCCCAGAGGAATCTTTGCGATGTGGTCCGATGACCCTCCTGATGAAAATTTTGAAGATCTGCTGCGAGAGGTCTTTCCCTTGACGGAGAGCCGCATTGTCACATTTCCCAATCCCCTCCAGGGGATTGAATCCAAAAGCACGGTGTATCTGGCCCGATGTTCAGATTAAAGCGTGCTTACCCTGATATCTTCAGCCAACGCGCTCCCAAGAATACGCATGCTTTCCCGGAGAGCCCGCCCGCTCTGACGGGCTTCCCCGATCCCGCGCCCCTGAAGAAGGACTCGATTGTGATAACTCTCAAACTCAACAAGGACTCCCGGACCAACGCGGGCCGACGCAATAAGCGTCTGCCACGTAAACCCAGGAGTTGGCAGGAGGTTGCTGATAATGACCCCTCCCCTATTGAGCCTTCTTCGTATCAGGTCCGGGAGAAGGGACAATGAGACCTCCGGCTTCACGATATCGCCATGCTCGGGCACGGAGAGATCTTCTACAATCACATCATAGCGACTTCGCTGCCGTCTCAGCCACGTCACCGCATCCTCCGAATAAAACCGAACAGGGCCGCACCACTCCTTAGCTACATCTTCGAATACGCCGAAACCCTCACTCCACAGGTCGACTCCTGCGATTTGCTGGTCGCACCCAAGGGCCCTCAAGGCGCCTACCATTCCACCACCAGAGAATCCAAGCATCGCCATTCGGGGTCCGGTAGCAAAAAGCGCCACTGCGGCAGCCATCACATCCCACACACTATGAGTCGGCCCCGGGGAGCGGGGCAGCTCGGACAAGACGCATCCATTCTCCTCGATAGTGACCCTGTTTTTATAATGCCTCGTTCGGATTGCCATCTCCCGCAAAGATCAAACCATCGACTTAACAGGTCAACTTCCCATCCTCTGATAAATATGCGCTCAGGGCTCGCCTTCTGCCCTCGTCTCCTTAGCTTCTCGATTAATCCTTCCAAACATCATGAAAGCCCGCTTCTCCCTCTCTGTCGTCTCTCTCCTCTCCCTGGTATTTGTGTCCTGTGAAAACCCAGCTGACCAGACTGCTGATGCAGAAGTAGGGCCAGCTCTCAACAAGACAGTCGATTCCGGACCCGATGGGTCCTCGAAGTGGACATTTACCGAGAATTCATACATCGAGTTTACCGGATCGAAGGTCAGTGGAGGCACACAGGTTGGCCGCTTCACTAACATCTCAGGCTATTTCACCATTAAGGACGGGGAGCCCGTTGGAAACGACCACAAGGTCGAAATCGACATGAACTCAATTACAACTGAAAAGGAAAAGCTTACTTCCCACCTCAAGAACGAGGACTTCTTCGATGTCCCCTCACACCCAGTCTCCAACTACGATGTGACATCAATTACAAAAACCGGAGAGGGCCAGTATGAAATCACCGGGAATCTGACAATGAGGGGCAAGACAAACAGTGTCACCTTTACCTCCACCGTAGTGCGATCCGAAACGACCGCAGCCATCAGAGCCAAGTTCGATCTTAAGCGCTACCAATGGGACATCAACTACAAGGGCCTGGGAGAAAATATCCTCAATGAAGAAGTGATCCTCGATTTCAACCTCGAGGCAGCACCTCAGGGCTAATAGCAACCGGCTATTTTACAGACGAGCGTCAAGTTCGCTTACCGTCTACAATCCTGGAGATCTTCAGGGGATTCTCTTCCTGCAATTCTGGCGGGAGGAGGCTATCTGGAAAATCCTGCCAGCATACAAGCCTGGTAAAGCGAGTAATGGCGCGTGGCCCCACCGAGGTCGACCGGCCATCAGAGGTCGCTGGCGAAGGACCTCCGTGCACCATTCCGTGACAAACTTCTACCCCGGTAGGGAAACCATTGTAAACCAACCTCCCCGCCTTTCGCTCCAACACCGCAATCAACTTACCAAACATCTCGAGGTCTTCTTCAGTCGCATGAACAGTCGCAGTCAGTTGCCCCTCCAGACTTTCGGCTACCTCCAGCATGGCTGCCTCATCATCCGCAGATACCATCAGCGTCGCTGGACCAAACATTTCCTCCGCCATGGACTGGTCAGAGAGAAATCCAGCGGTATCAGCCCCTAGGACTACTGCTCCACCCTGACTGCTCCCGTCCTCTACTGGCACCTGAGCGAGTGTCTCCACCCCTTCCTTGGTCATCATTGCCTTCAATGCATCTTGATAGGCCTCAGCGATTCCCTTGTGCAACATGGCGGCGGGCGCAGCTTCGCCTGCGAGAGATGCAATTCGCTCCGCGAATTGGCTACGACCTTCTCCGCCCGCAATTAAAAGACCGGGATTGGTGCAGAACTGACCTACCCCGAGCGTGAGTGACCCGACAAAACCCTCCGCAATCGCGTCGCCACGCTCCCGAAGCGCACCGGGAAGGACAAATACAGGATTAATCGCGCTCATCTCGGCCCACACCGGGATCGGCTCCGGCCTTGCGGCTGCGGCGTCCATGAGTGCTCTTCCACCGTTTCTGGATCCTGTGAATCCCACTGCCCTGACCACCGAATGTCTCACCAACGACTGCCCAATGGTCCTTCCACTGCCATAAAGCATGGAAAAAACACCCTCGTGCATTCCGCATTTTTCCACCGCAATCCGCACTGCAGTGGCAACAATTTCTGCCGTCCCAGGATGCGATCCGTGGGCTTTGACGATGACAGGACAACCTGATGCCAGAGCACTTGCGGTATCTCCACCCGCTACCGAATAGGCCAGAGGAAAATTGCTGGCACAAAATACTACCACGGGTCCCATTGGCCTCCACATCGACCGACAGTCCGGTTTTGCTACCGGAGCACGATCAGGATCCGCATGATCGATCCGGGCATCCACCCATGAACCCTCCTCAAGGAGGCTCGCGAAAAGACGTAACTGTCCGCAGGTTCTCCCCTTCTCCATGCGACAACGCCCCTCAGGCAGGCCGGTCTCCCTTGTCATCCTGCTGACGATTTCTTCCTCCAAAGCATCTACCTCATCAGCAATAGCTCGCAGGAAGCCCGCCTTCTCTACCCCGCTTCTTTCCCGAAAATCGACAAAAGCGGCTGCCGCCAGGCTGCAGACAGCCTCTACGCTTTCCTCCCCCTCAGCAAGGTAAGCGGGCTCCATCTCCTCTCCAGACACCGGGTTTACTGCGCGAGACTCCCCGGCACCTCCCGATCCCCGGCCCGCTCCGATAAATGATGTTCCTTGCAAGTCCATGGTGCAGAGGTTCTACCCGGAGCACTCGCAGCAGCCAAAGCAAATCGTGGAGAATCCGACGCTGGATTGACCATCCAGCCAGGTTCAATTATACCGTCCTTACCTTAGGAGGACATCCCCTACAGCTTTCCATGAAAACTATCGGTCCAGAAGAAGTTCACGCCGCCCTCAGCTATCCGGCCCTCGTTGACGCCCTGCAAGAAACCTTCTCGGGCGAATTCAACATGCCTCCCCGCAACGTATTCCTCCTCGATGAGCAATCAGGGTCTCACGATGCCTTTGCCGTCCTTCCCTCTTGGAATACTGACCTGATCGGGGTCAAGGCCTTTACCTACTTCCCCGGTAACTCAGAACCCTATAAGTCACTCTACTCGAAAATCCTTCTTTTTGACAGGGCTCATGGCGAGCCTCTTGCCCTTGTGGACGGCACCACCGTGACCTTCTGGAGAACAGCAGGAATCTCGGGACTCGCGACTCGTCTTCTCGCCCGTAAAGATGCGGAGAATCTTCTCCTGCTCGGGACTGGCAATCTCGCAAAATACATTATCCGGGCAAATGCGAGTGTCCGGCCTCTGAAACGCGTTTCGGTATGGGGCCGCACTCCATCGAATGCCGCACAGATCGTGGATGAAATGAGCAGCGAACTGGAGGGCGTAGAAGTGACGGTCGCTACAGATCTCGAGAAGTCCTGTAGACAGGCTGATATCATCGTCAGCGCAACCGCTTCCCATGAACCTCTGGTCATGGGTGACTGGGTCACTGAGGGAACTCACACCGACTTTATCGGTAACCACCATGCCGACAAACGGGAATGTGACACATCGCTTGTGCTCAAGTCCAAGGTCTATGCCGACAGCTATGCGAACTGCTTCAAGGAAGCCGGGGAAATCCTTGTTCCCATCTCAGAAGGAGTCTTCCAGAAGGATGACGTGGTAGCCGACCTTTCCGAAATGTGTAACGGATCCGCTCCTCTTCGTCAGAGTGACGATGATATCACTCTCTTCAAGTCCATCGGAATGGGAATCAGCGACCTCGTCGGTGCGGGGCTGGCATACAAGGTATCCACCGGCTCTCAGGACTGACTCATCCGGTCGAGCCCTGCTGATAAGGCCTCCTCTTCAGGGATATACCTCCTAAGGACGGGTGGCCACACATTCCTCGACGATAGACAGGATCCTCTCCCTTTCCTCGCCAATCAGCGGCAGGCGGGGCGCTCGGACAGTTTCCGTTCCATAGCCAAGAGTCGCACACGTCAGCTTGATATACTGCACTAACTTCGGATGGCTATCGAAGTGAAGCATCGGCATGTACCACCGGTAGACCTCCAGCGCTCTCGCATAATCCCCCTCCTTGAAGGCATCCCATAACAGGCGATTCTCCCGTGGAAAGGCATCTACCAATCCAGAAATCCACCCAGTGCAGCCCAGCATGAAACTCTCAAGCGCGACGTCATCCAGACCAGCGAAAACGAGATAGCGATCTCCCAGAGCGTTAAAGAGGTCGGTTATTCTTCTCACATCTCCCGAGGCCTCCTTGATACAAACGATGTTTTCGACATCCTCCATCTGCTTGAACATCTCCGGGGTAATATCCACCCTGTAAACCGGAGGATTATTATAGCACATGATTGGAAGACTGGTTGATGCGGCCACGGACCGAAAGTGATGAACGGTTTCCCGACCATCCGAGTTGTACACCATTCCGGGCATGACCATGAGCCCATCAACTCCTGCTACCTCCGCGGCCTTGGAGGTGTCGCAGGCATTCTGCGTCGTAAACTCTGCCACTCCGTTGAGCACAGGGACCCGGCCATCCACGACCTCCACAGCAGCCTCAAGGACTTTCACTTTTTCCTCCAGAGACAGGGAGCAATTTTCCCCGATCGTTCCAAGCATGATTACTCCGTGTACTCCCTCCTTGATCAAGGCATCTACATGCTCCTGAGTTGCCGGAAGGTTTAACGAAAAATCGTCGTGAAACTGGGTGGGAACCGCCGGGAAAACACCGGTCCAATCTACTTGCAGTGGCATGAGAGGGGATAGAACCGGTCCCTCCGCCCCGCGTCAAGTTCCGGCTTCCAGAGATCAGGAATCCCCGGAAGCCTGAACGCCAAAACAGAAGGGGTCAGTTGGATCGAGAATCAGTGTTGCCTCACCATTCACCCATGCCTTTCCCCGAATCAGCGGAATGACCCTCTCGTCGCCCTGCCTCCTCACAGAGCCTTCAAAAACGGTATCGAGGATACTGGCCTGACGCCATACCTGCCCTTCTTCAAGCTTCCCCTTGGCATGCAGACAGGCCAACTTGGCACTCGTCCCAGTTCCACACGGCGAACGGTCATATTCCTTCCCGGGACACAGCACGAAGTTGCGGCTATCAGCGATCGTCGAATCAGAGGGAGGACCGAACACCTCGATGTGGTCGATCTCACCTCCGTCCTTACCGGTAATTCCATCGCGCCTGAGAGATTGTCTAACCTTCCACGTGAAATCCGTTAAAGCATCAATATTGCTGGCCTCCACAGGCGGGCCCTGCCCTTCAACGAGAAAAAACCAGTTCCCCCCCCAGGCTACCTCGCCAGATATCGTGCCCCATTCTGGAACGTTAACGGATACCTCTTCACCATAGCGAAAACTGGGCACATTCTCTACTGAGATCAGGCCGTCTTCTCCAAGGCTCACTTCCACCACCCCGACCGGTGTTTCAATCCGATGATTACCATCAGAGATTCGTCCAAGGTGCTCAAGGGTGACTGCTACCCCCATCGTTCCGTGAACACATCCCTGCAGTAATCCAACGTTATTGAAAAAGATCACCCCGGTGGCGCATCCTGGTTCACTTGGCTCGCAAAGTAAGGCCCCCACCATCGCATCGTGCCCACGCGGCTCACTGACACACGATGTCCGTAACCAATCATGCTCCTTCCCTAGCCGTATCCGCTGATCCGCTACGCTACCTCCGCCCAGGTCGGGTCCTCCACTGACAACGACCCGCGTGGGCTCTCCTGCCGTGTGGGAGTCAATTACATGCAGCTTCGTTGAACCAGCCATGAGAAGTATTTGAGGGATCTTTACCGGAGAGTCAAATCCACCGAGCTCCTCCGAGACATGTAATGCCCTGAATTTACCCTTTCTTGTTACGCAAAACGATCAACCGCAAGCTGCTCAACCGGAATCGTCGGGGCACGCCCGGCGACGATCTCAGAAACCAGCTTTCCCGTGACAGGTCCAAGGCTCAGGCCCAGCATGGCGTGGCCACTTGCCACCAGCACCTTTTCCCTCCCCTCTACTCGACCAAGATAGGGAAGGCCATCAGGCGAGCAGGGACGCAGACCCGACCAGCGCCGGACTCCCTCGAATTCCTCCTGCCGCAAATCGGGAAACACCCGGCAGGCCGCCTTGATAATGCCCTGAACCCTGCGCTCGTTGATCGAAAGATCCTCCCCACAAATCTCCATCGTCCCGGCAACCCGCAGAGAATCGCCAATCGGAGTGATCGCAACTTTCGCCTCTCCAAGGAGAGAGCACAATTGAGGCAGGGCTCCCGGATTCTGAAGGGTCATGGAGTAGCCCTTACCCCCTTGCAGAGGAACCCGGGTTCCAAGAGACCTCGCAAGGCCACTGGTCCACGCTCCTCCAGCCACAACAATCTCCGCGCCATGTATCCTCTCTCCGCGCTCAAGCTCGACAATCCCATCTCCGACACCCCTCACCTTACATCCATATCGTAACTCCCCACCTCCCGCGGTCAGCTTCTCTTTCAGACCATTGAGAAACTCCCCTGGATTGAGATGGCAGTCCTGCTCATACCAGATTCCTCCCTGCGCGTTCATCTCGACGCCAGGATCAAGTTCTCGTAGCCGATCCGGATCGCAAACTTCCACCCGAAGCCCCAGCTCCTGAGCCTTTCCTGCAAGCTCCTCCTCCTCCTTCAAAAAATCAGAGGATTCACAAAGCATCAGGAGTCCCCGACGCTGCAAGCCGAAGTCAAAATGGCTGGATAAATCCTTGAATAATTCACGGCTGGCCAGCTGCAGGTCACGCAGGAGACCGGCACTAGCCGTCACATGCCTGGAGTTGGCACACGAGATGAATGATAATCCCCAACGCGCAAGATCAAGACTCAATCGAGGGCGGACGTAAAACGGACTCTCCGCATCCAGCAACCATTTCAGCCCCTGCGTAACCACTCCCGGAGCGGCCAATGGCGTAAAGTGACTGGGCACGATCATCCCTGCATTTTCACGCGAACAATTATCCCCTTGCTCCTGCTCACGCTCGAGAACGAGAACCTCTCTTCCTTCCTGAGAAAGGTAGTAGGCACAACACAGCCCGACTACCCCACCTCCGACGATGATGACCCGCTCGTTCACGGCGCCACTGTAGTAACTCAACCCAGAGAAAGCCAAGGACTCTGGCGCCTTCCCAGCCAACTTCAACCGGGGTCTTTACATTCTTTCCACTGCCTTTAATGTAAAGGTATCCATCTCAAAATAGTGACGTTCGCACGGAAAGCCCTTCTGCTAATAACCCTCGGATGGGCGTTAAGCGCACCCCTCGAGGCTGGCAGGCCCCGTTTCGCGACCATTGACATGGCAAAGGCATTTGAGTCTTACCATCTCACTCATGCAGAGAGAAATCGAGTGCAGGAAGCCCGCAAAGCACTGCTCCGGGATCCGCGTCCTGAAACTCTTAAGCTCCTTCAGGTAGAACTCGGAGACCTCAAGGGTCGAATACAGGATCCCGGCGGCGAGGAAAAACAACGTCAACAGGATTACCAGCGTTTCCTCGTCAAACATCATGAGTATTCCACGCTCAAAAGCGAACATGAGAAGGATCGTTCCGCCAAACTTAAGATCCTCAACGAAAGCATGGTGGTGGTCACCCGTAAGCTTCTCAATGACATCCGAGCCGTGGTTCGCAAGATCGCACGGGAGGAGGGTTTCGACCATGTGTTCGAGATCGGGGGAAAGACCAGCTCCCAGCTTCCCTCCCTCATTTATATCCGCGATGCCACCGATCTGACCATGCGGGTAATCGAGGAGTTGAATCGGAAGCACGGCGGAAAACCCGTGGAGTCATCGCTCGATCCCTGAGCACGACAGCATCTCAGGTGCGGCTGAACCCCGATCCTGCATAATCACTCCTCATCAACCGTCTCGTCCCTCTGATAAATTGGAAGCTGTCGGTAGGGAACCGTAAAGGCGAGAACCATGGTGGCGGTTCCATAAATCCGGCCAGCCTCACGGCTATACCAAGAACCATCCTGCTGCTGCTTGGGAAGGTAGGACTCATACATCCAGTTCGCATACGTTTCCCAGTATTTACCCCCTAGCTGAAACATTCCCTGAGCAGAGTAGTAATTCCCATAATACTCGAACTGGTAGTTCCGTAGCCGCTGATGGTTTCTCAGAACAAACTCCCCAGCTTTGATGGTCGCCGGTTTCCCATGCTCCCCACAGAGCTCGAGGCAGAGCAACCCCATGCCGGTGAGAGATTCCTTGTGGCTCGTGCGGTCCGAATACCCAAAGCTTCCCAGCCGGTCATCATAATGGCGGTAAAGGTAAGCAACGGCATCTTCAATCGCACTGTCAGGGACCGCTGCTCCGTTCAGCTTCGCTGAGCGTAGGGCCATGAGAGCCCATCCGCTGCAGGAGGTATCACTGTCGCGTGAACCCGGATGGTATCTCCACCCTCCCTGATTCTTCTCCGACTTGGGGACTCGCTGAGCGCGAAGGATTAATTGAAGAGCACGCGCAAGGGCTCCCTTAACACGCTTCTGCCGCTCTGGATCCACCATTCCCGAAACCTCTGAGAGAAACAGGGTGCTGATATTGTGAGCATACATCGGGCCGCTTCCCGCATGCCCAGCGACGAAAAGGCCCGTGCGCTGCTGATGTTGGAGGACATAATCGATGCACCGGTTGATATTGGCCGCATAGGGGCCCTCAGTGGGCATGTGTCCCTTGGAGAGGAAGGCCATCCCGACAAGAGAGGGGATTCCAGTAGAAGTTCCGTAGTTCTCCGGAAAACTGCCGTTTCGCTCCTGAGACTGGGCAAGAAACTGTAAACCTCGTTCTACAGCAGGATCCACTTTGCTTTTCCACTCCGAGAAAACCGTCTTGGGGATCTCCTGAGCGTAAGCACTCCCGAGCAATAGCAGAAGACTACATCCCGCAGTGAAACACATTCGTCTCATTCTAATTCCATTCACCATGACTGATATCAATCTAAGAGACTACTTACCACCTCGGGCAACCTCCTGAAAATAGCGCTTCACGAGTCCCCGGTAATCCTCCGGCACGCCTCCAACTCCAGCGCCACCAACATCAGAGCGCAGGATCTCCTTGAGCTTTTCCCAATCCTTGGCACTGACTCCCAGTTTGGCCAATTCAGGTGGCACACCCGGGTCTCCCTGAGCCTGCCGAATGCCCTCCTCGGGCTTCTGTCCGGGCTCCTGAGATGGCTGTCCTTCCTGACCTGGCTGCTGACCCGGCTGCTGACCCGGCTGCTGGCCTGGCTGCTGGCCACTTTGCATCGCTTGCATCGCTTGCTGGGCCGCTTGCGACAGTGCTTCTGCCGCCTGCTGCGAGGCTTCAGATTGTTCTCCGGCTGTTTGTGCCTGAGAGGCTTGAGCTGCTGCTTCCATCGCTTCCGCGAGGGCTTCCGGGCTCCCAGGCAATTGATTAGGTCTGGGCTGCTGACCAGCCGCCTGCTGGGCCTGCTGGGCGAACTGCTGGGCAGCTTGCTGCAGAGCTTCAGCCGCATTCCCAAAGTTTTCTGAAGCCTGCGCATGCTGCTGAGCCGCCTGCGAGGACTGCCCCTCCTCTGCCGACTGGGCGGCCTCCGCAGCCTGTTCGCTCCCCTGCTGAGCCTGCTGACTAGCCCGGTTCATCTGACCGGACTGCCCATTCAGTTGAGGAAGATCCTGAATGGCCTCCGCCAGAGCAGCAGCTTCTTCTGCCTGCAGCTCCTGAACTGCTTGCAGTGCTTGGTCAATATCACCGGCCTCAAGAGATTCCAGGGCTTCCGCAATTTCCGCTTGCCGCTCCGCGAGCTCGGCAAGCTCCGGATCAGCCTGATCCCCACCCTGTCCAGATTGTTCACCCTCACCGGACTGCTCACCCTCACCGGACTGCTCACCCTCACCGGACTGCTCACCCTCACCGGACTGCTCACCCTCACCAGATTGCTCACCCTCACCAGACTGCTCACCCTCACCGGACTGCTCACCCTCACCAGATTGCTCACCCTCACCAGACTGC
>Ga0115012_10000812_pt1 | contig 17746 bp, 23 predicted proteins | sample TroAtlMetagenome_FD_88706 | JGI IMG/M metagenome (GOLD analysis project Ga0115012, IMG submission 88706) | Marine eukaryotic phytoplankton communities from Atlantic Ocean - Tropical Atlantic ANT10 Metagenome | ecosystem: Environmental > Aquatic > Marine > Oceanic | place: Tropical Atlantic...
ATCCATCTCAACCAAGATTTGGTTCAGTGTTTGTTCTCGCTCGTCATTCCCTCCTCCGACTCCTGTTCCACGTACACGTCCGACCGCATCAATCTCGTCTACGAAAATAATAGCTGGAGCAGTCTTCTTTGCCATCTGAAACAAGTCGCGTACTCGTGATGCTCCGACTCCTACAAACATCTCAACGAACTCTGAACCAGAGATTGAGAAAAATGGCACCCCTGCTTCACCAGCTACCGCTCGGGCGAGCAATGTCTTACCTGTTCCTGGTGAACCCATCATCATTACTCCTTTTGGAATCTCAGCTCCAATGTCGAGGAATTTTTTTGGATTCTTTAGGAAGTCGACAATTTCTTCCAGCTCTTGCTTGGCTTCTTTGGCACCAGCCACATCTTTAAAGGTCACTTTTTGATTGGTATCGTTTGGATCAATCATCCGTGCCTTTGAGCTACCAAAGTTGAGTGCCTGCATGCCAGCCCCTTTCACCGAACGAGTGAAAAACCAAATAATAACTCCGAGGAATAAGAGTGGAAACAAGAATGGAGCAAACTGACCAAACCAGTATCCAAACCCAGTCTCTCGCTGTACATCAATAGTAATATCAGAAAGCTCGCTTGGAGTAACCCCAAGATTTGAAAGTGACTCTGTCACCGAAGCATCTACTTCACGCTTGGCTTCTCCTGGTGTTCGTGTGTCGTCTTTGTATGACACCTCAAGGATTGCTCCGCGTACAATAATCGTATCTACTTCTCCAGCCTTTACCTGTCCGACTACGTCAGTGACAGTCAGCTCTTCAGGGGTTACTTGAGACTCTGTCAGGTATGAGAAAAGTGCTGTTACAAAAATCAACAACAAAACCGTTGAGAGCATATTGTTCCAGAAGTTTCCGGGACCAAGTGGCATCTTTTTACCCATCCCCTTCATGCGTTCTTTCGATGTCTTGGGAGTAGGCGCTACTTTATCTTCTGCTGATTCGTCTTTCTTTTCTTCAGGCGTATTTTCTGGTGTATTAGACTCTTTTTCTGAGTCAGTTGGCAGATTATCTTGTTTTTTATCAGGGTTTTCTGGCGTATTCATATGGTGGCTATTATACAGAAAAAACCCGCTTTCGCGAGCTTTGGAGCGTGTGCCGCGCTTACGCGACACACTTGTTTTTCTCTTCACGCAACAGCATCCACCACTGCTTGTACACCGCACCTAGGCTGTGCTCGACACGATGATGGCGCTGCTCCACCATACCCAGGCCCACTTGAGCCGTCGGCCAAACGATAGCTGTCGGTGGCAAGTATCGCGCCGGGTGACCTATCGGCAACTTCAGCTGCGACCGAATGGTCTGCAGGGTTTGCTGAAACAACTCATGCCTATCAAGCAAAGCCTGTCGAGTAGCCACCGGCAGATGAGACATCTTGCGCTGAGCATATGAATACTCAATCCACCGATTGATAGTCTGGTTGCCCCACTCTTTTGGTGTAGACATCAGGACGACTAGGTAGCGATGCTTTTGTTGCAAAGCGTCGAGCAGCGGTATCGGTTGCGAAATACCACCATCGACGTACGGCACACCATCAATAGTTTCGTACCCCTTCCCTTTGCAGACGGCAGGAATATACGCACTGGCTTTGGCATATCGTACGACCTTGGCCACATTCTCGAGATTTGGCGCAACTGTTACTGCTTCACCCGTTTCGTAATTGGTGAGCCCTATCCGCACAGTAGACTGAGCGTGGACAGGCCGAGCGCCACGCAGCTTATACCGCAAGGCAGCAGCGTAGTAATCAAGGTCAACTTTTTCGCACTCAACGTATGCTTTTGCTCCCGGCTTAATAAAGCGCGGCGAACAAAACAGACTGTGATAGCAATGAGTCAGTTCCGTGGCTTTCCCGTAGGCAGCCAAGAGTTGATTGATAACACCGACCGAAACAGGATTACCGGAAAACCGAGTTGTCAGACCAAGGGCTTCCAGCGCTACAGCCAGACCGGCCGAAGTCGCACCACCCATTCCACCACCGGTAGTAATCCAATGGACTGGTTTTTGCGTAGCCAGAGCACTGACCACCTGAGACGTATCCCCCTCAAACGTGAGAGCAGGTTTGTCACGAATATGAAAGTCGAGCATTGTACCCTCCTCTAGGTAAAGATGTATATAGAGAAAATGTGAAGAACTACGTTGTACACGCGACTCTTCTGTCTTATTTCACTGTATTACCACACCACATATGTGTCAAGTGTCTAGGGTGCACAACCGACACTGCTTGTTTCCCCTCTCTAAGATTGCTACAGTTATCGCACATTAGATATGGCTGGATTAATCACAAATAAAAAGGCTCGCTTCAACTTTGAAATCCTCGAGACATTCGAAGCTGGCTTAGTGCTGCTTGGTCATGAAGTAAAATCTATTCGAGCGAAAAAAGGCAAACTCGATGGTTCGTACATCGTCGTCAAAGACGGACAGGCGCAACTCGTCGGTGCGAGCATCTCTCCCTTTCAAGTCGCCAATACTCCAAAAACCTACAACCCAGAACGACCACGCACTCTTCTGCTCTCGAAAAAACAACTTGCCAAAATAGAACAGCAGATTACCACTGCTCGTTTGACATGTATCCCATTATCGTTGTATAATAATGGCGGAAAAATCAAGTTGGAAATTGCCTTGGCTCGTGGTAAAAAGAAGGCAGACAAGCGTCAAAGCTTGAAAGCTCGCGACACCAAGCGCGATATCGAACGTACCTTGAAATCTCAATAATTATTTGGTGGCAGACAGGTGAACCTGGAAATTAATCCAGACACCATATTGCAGGGAGACAGTACCTTGAACACAAAAGTAAAAACTGCAGTCATCTACGAATTTCCATGCGAAGAGAATCGTAAAAAAGGCTCGCGATGCGAATTGTCAAAACTTATCGACAAAGCACTTACCGAGTGCTTCGACAACGACTTGATTCGACTCGGCGAAGCGTACAGTGTTGCGCGCATCGAAACGATTGCCACAGTGATGGAGGCAAACGGAATCGATGACATTCAGTTTCTTGATTCCGATGAATATCTTCTCGGCATGATTGCCGAGGTGAAAAAATGGCTTGCAAAAGCCGGGATGAAGAAACGACTGCATACTACTTGAGCATTCATGCATGATGCTTAAGCTTTGGGAAGAGCAATTATTCGCTCTTCCCTTCACCTGTCTGTCACCAAATCAATTATTTAAATGGAGAAAACGGTATGTATGGACCCGACGGAAACTGCAGTGCTCTGCAGTGGGCAGACTTACTCGGTCTTGAGGCAGTTATGCCAAAAGATCGCATCAAGCTGGTCGAGGGAGGATTTTATACCTCTCAAGGTCACCGCATTTATACGGCGGAGGAACGTACACCGTTTGATACTCCGCATACAAGCACTCGCACATCCACCGTTGATATGCGAGTGTAGTTCCCTACCAGAGTCCGACGCACTATTTTATTTTGCGTCGGACCCCTATAGGGGATGCCAGGCATCGACGGTTAGTCGTGTCGGTTGTGTGCAGTGTCGAAACTGGTAATCAATTCGTTAAAAGGTTCCACTTTGTATTTGCAAAAAAAGCAATACCAAGTCCTTACGCTAACGCGTTTGGATTCGCTCCCGCTTTCGCGTAATCATACGCACGCCGGAGTGATGCTCACTGGATAAACGTCTCATACGTCTAGCTGGGTAGAATAAACACGAGACTGTGAGTCATCATGCGTTGTGGTGATGACTCGAGATTTTACACGACTCGAGCTGCTTGTGTTTTGTTTGTTCTCAAGCAAGTAGCTTCAAATCAAAAGAACGAACTACGCACTGTAGACTCACAATCGCACCCTAATTCGGACGCGGGTTCAACTCCCGCCATCTCCACATAAACACAGCCACCCTTCTGGGTGGTTTTGTGTTTTAGGTGAAATGGAGAAAGTGAATAATTTCACTTTCGTCGGGAGCTGAACGGAGGAGACATGTTTTAATTTCATTTTCTAAAATTGAAACAGTCGAGCCGCGTCCAACGTTCTTTTGAGCGTAGCGAATTAGAAAAAGTGGGACAACTCCCGCCATCTCCACATTAATAAAATCACCTCGAATCATACTGATTCGAGGTGATTTTACTTTACTATGAGGGGTGCAAAATTTGCTACCAGGAGAGACCGAGATACTCTATGTAAATCTCACTGTGCGTAAGCCACGCTCTGATAACGGGTTTTCTGTTGCTTTCGATTTTCGACCATACCGCCAGACAAACTGTCGGGTTAGGTCTTTCGATTAAACTGTCGCCATATATTATCCTATAAGCAAATAAATGCCTATAAAATTAATTTCTGACTACCTGCCACCCAATATCTGTTAAAGTCTTTTCCATACTTTTGTCTACCACAGCGTCTCTAACTGCCACACAAAGCAAATGAGAAGCACGAGACATTGCCACGTAACCCATCATCTTTCTTTTATTATCCAGTTTATCACTTTGACCTAATGTACCGCAGATATTTTTTAGAAGTCTTTCAACATCGTGTTTGTAATATTTGGTCTCTAAATAAAGAGTAGACTTGTGGGTCTCACCTTTAACTGCGTGAATTGTAGAAACGCCAATCGGGATTTTTATTCCATTTTCAGGCAATTCAAAGTAGTAATTTTCTTGATTATCGACGGATGTGACTATTTCAGATTCTCCTTCTAGAAACTCATTTAATTTATCACTGTCGACTTGCTCTTCTTCATCTAAAAATAAAGAGAGGAAAGATTGAGTTATAAAATGCTTAACTTTAAGCCAACCACCTTCTGACCTTGCAATCGAAAGTGTAAGCAAAAAAATCTGCTGCTCAAATGCTCGGTTCTCTAATGCTGTAATCACTTCTTTTTGTGAATAATATCTTCCGTTATTCTTGATATTTAACTCAAAGAGCAATTGAGTAAATATTGTAAGTATGGTTTTCTTTATCGTTCTCAAAGAACCTTCTTCTCTGTAATACTCCTCGAATTGTGTCTTGTAGCTGTTGAAGTTTGCGAGATAATTTCTAGAAGACGAGTTTGTGAATGATGGACAGTATTTCGGAATACAGAGACTGTCTTTATTTTTTCCTGTCCAGCCAACTACTTTTATAGTGTCACTGTTTTTATAATTTAACTCGGGTGCGTGTTTTTTTAATATTTCTTTGTAAAAGTCTATGACTTCGGTCTCCTGACCTTCTGAAAAAGTTAATATATAAGGCTTGATTGAAGGCAGATCATCATTTCCGTACATTTCCTCACTATCATCTGACCTGACTCCAGATATTGCTTTGATAGTGGCAGGTGACAGGCGCAGACTGCCTTTAATATTTTTTCTAGTCGCTGACGGTTGCCATTCAGTTTCATTCTCGCTAGGACTGTCATAGATTGTTTGATTTGGGTCACCAATCCTTTGAACCACTACTGACTCATCAAATATTTTCTCCAACAATTTTTCCTGAAGATCAGAAGTGTCTTGCATTTCATCTAAAAAAACGTGACTGAAGCGGTCTGCTATACATTTTTTAATGAACGGATACTTTTCTAAATACCAGTTGGCTAAATGGTATGCCTCTTCATAAGTAATATAGCCGTCTCTAAAAACTGGGTCTTTTGCACTTTTAATTGTTGTAAATGTTTCTCCACTCTTAATTGGAATTGCTTTTTTGTTATGAATATTTCTAAACTGATAGTGGTACTCACCAATACCCATAACGTACTCGACCCCACTTTTTAAAAGTTTAAGTTTATCGTCTTGAGTGTTCCCCATCTTTCTATATGAAAAAAATGCAGCTTGTCTATCGGGCGGCAAATTGAAAAAATTGTTTACAAACCGCTTATGTGTCTGGTCTGTATCAATCTGAACAAGATTTTTTCCTGTGAGATGCCTGTAAGCAGGAATGGTTAGAAACTTATCTACGAATTGTTGGATTGTGCTGAAATGATTTGGTTGGTTTAATAATACTGAGTCTGGTGATATTTTGCTTTTCACTTCATCTATAGCCACATTTGTGTGAGTTAAGACACAAATCCCTTTATCTCTTCTTACCCCCTTTTCAAGCAAAAGAAGTTTGGCTAAAAGAGCCGTTGTTTTACCGCTTCCAGCGCACGCAACTAAATCGTGACTCTCATTATTCTCAAGAATAAAATCTCTCCTTTCGCTATCAAAACTACACCCTTTCGGGAGTAGTATTTTCTCAATATCATTAATGTAGCTTTCGGCGCTAGACATAATCAACTAAACTGACTCAGTTACGTACCCAATTGCGTCAATCAAGTACTTAGCTTTACTCTGCTTTAATTTGGACACCAGACTCATTCGTACAATCTTATTTAGAGCTTTCCCTTTAGGTGTCAAATCTTTAACTAAAAGTAAATCGTCTAAGATTTGAGCAAAGAATTGAGCTGTCACTGGTTTATGTTTTTTGCACTTTTTGTATATCTCATAAGCAATCTGCTCGTCAGATTTTCCTTCCAGTACTGCTTTTTTGAGAAACATATCGGCTTCTTTGTCTGCGGCTTGTAGAGCGTCTTCATTTTGAAAAAAGATACTGTCACCATTCTTTCTATTGGAGTGGACCATTCTAAAGACTGCCCTCGTGAATAATGGTCTTAAGTTAACATCTAGAGCTAAGTCAAACTCTAGTGTTTTATGAGGAGATACAAAGTTTCTAACTGACTGTTCCTCACCTGCAACTTTTTCTTCCCTTTTTTTTAATTCAACATCTCTTATATCTGGAGGAAAGCTAAGCTGACCATCACTAAGATAAGTTTTATAGTTCACATCCAGGTCTTTAATATTAGCGACAGGAACTCCAATACCAGGACCTTTGCCACTCCTTAAGAAGATATTTGAAAACCGAGTTAACCCTGAATGTCCAACATTTACAATTGACACTCCGTAGGACACCAAATCTCTATTAATAACTTTTGCAAGGCTTGGCAAAAGAATATTTTCTGCGTCACCTTCCACAACAAGTACTCCTTCAGCAAAAAACAAGTTTGACTTTGTTGCATCTAAAAAGCGTTCTAGAAATTTGTAATCATTGATACTTAGCTTAGTACTTGACGGAGCCATACTAAACGCCGATCCCTCTCTTAATAAAACTAGATTTTCTAACTTAACCTTTGAAGCTATATGAGTACTGTGAGTAGTAACAAACAACTGCATCGAATAAGGACTTTTGTTTGACAGTTGTTGCAGATAGTCCAAAACTCGCATTTGTGCTTGTGTATGTAGGTGCGCTTCCGCTTCTTCTATAATCCCAAGTTGCAGACTTGCCGTCTTCTCTCTAGCGAGCAGTAGCAATTCTGCACTCATAAATAAAATGTTAAGCGCACCCAAACCAGAACGCTTTTCATCTAATTGAAGATTTAGCTTCTGTAGTACTTGTGATAGTTGCTGGTCTGATATATCAAACTTAGCTGTCTTACTTCGCTTTTTCGACAAAAACTTATTCAGATGGTCACCTATTTGTTCACTGACTAACTTTCCAGAAATATCATCTCCAGATTTTATTTCGTGATACTCATCTAATAAAGAGTCTAATTTAATCTCATCACCAGCATCTAAACCGTGCTCTATTTTCTTATTCGCGAGAACATATAATCGACCCATAATTTCTAAGACCTTTTCTGGGTCAGCAAAGTCACCTTCAAAGAACCCTCTTATATCAACGTTTGCTGTAGAAAAAACTTTGGCGAGAGGGTGTTTCTCTCCTTTAATTTCCTCAAATGAGTCGTGTTTCAGAAGTATTTGTGACAAGCGAGAGTATGGTTTTGCCGTTAATTCACTCTCAGCATCCCTCAAAGGTTTTAAGTACATTGAACGCAAGAATTGAAAACGAATATCATTATTCAACTCTACAATTTCATCTCCCACTTTTACTTTTACTCTATGCCAAAGTGGTTTATCGCCAGAACTTCTTTCGGCTTCAAGAAAAAGTGTAAGTTTCAGGTTTGCAATTTGTTTTTCAAGCAATAAATCTTCAGACAACTCTTCTTCATTTATTTCACAAACCCTTTTATTGTCGATAGTTAAATATTCTATAAAAGTCTTAGCTTGACTGGTTGTAAAACCAGTAAAAACACATTCAATCCTAAGCCAATCTTCATTCAGATAAAAATCGTCATAGCGAATCCGCATATTTTCGTAACTCTGTGGTATGACGATGTAGTTAATAGCATCTACAACTGTTGTTTTTCCTGAGTCGTTTTCACCCACCAGGAGGTTTAAACCTGGGTTAAAAATTGTTCTAAGGTCAGCTTCTCTCGTCTTATCTGAGCCAACTGAGCCAAACTGCCTGAAGTTCCATAGCTTAATTTCTGATAAATACATATATAAAATATACTGTAATCAAGCTTAGATTGCACGGGAACGACAACTTAGGACCGTAGCTACTGGTCAGAAGAATCTTCTTTCAGCGCATCAAGTATATTCTTCAACCTACGCAATAAATCATCGTAAGTGAGTATATCCATTACATGCTTATATTTTCTTTTAACAATCTCAAAGTCCTGTCTTTGCTCACCATTAAAGTCATTATCACGACCAAAAATTATTATTCCCGCAGGATTAGCTATTCGGACCTTTAGCCCGTCTGGCAGACTTGGACCGTATTTGCGCTGGAGAACTCCCTCTCCTTTCTTACCCCACCTTGCTAGCCAAAAAGCATATTTTTCAACTTGCATTATAGCCCCAGACAGTTCGCGACTAGGCGCATAATTATTTCTGTACGGGGTTTTTCTTAGCACACCAACACCACCTACTTCGGGTTTTTTAATCTCGACCACATCAATAAACCCCCCAGCATCAAATACCGCTATGTCTAAAAGACCATAACTAATATCTTTAGTTACTTTCACATTTCTTTCTCTGTGAACATACTTTGGATACAAAAGTAAAATTATATCCATTATCTGGTCTTGCCAGTCAGATTCTAAAAAATCATCGGTATTACTTAACATTTGCTCCAAGCGACCATAAGCAACTTCAAATATTTTTACTTGGTATAACTTAGTAATTTCAGACAACCTCACACCAGAGCTATTTCTTAAGACTCTGGCTTCACGCGCAGCTATCAGCCTGTCTCTATCTGCGGAATAATCTCTTTTGGGAACTACATATTCTCCTAAAATATGTGCAATTCGAGCATCCATATACCTTTTAACCTCTTTTGTATCAGGAAAAACCTTAGTGGCTTTAAAGAAAGCCTCCGTTGGTATACTCCCCTCGGTTTCTCCACCAATTCGCAGTGGCTGGTCAAACATTTTTTCTAATTGCGGGAAAATTGGTATATATCTATTACCAGAATCTCCACCTCCTCCCCTATCAAAATATGGCTGACGTACATAGAAATTTTCTGGCTCTAATTCCTCAACAGCATCTTTGTGTATGAAAACAGGAAATTTTGTAGTCAAAACAATTGGCTCTAATTTGAAATATACACCTTCCAATTTACCAATACGAAACTCTAACTGTGACTCAACATATTCAGAACCCCCAAGGTCATCTCCTTCCGTTAAAGTAAATACTTGACCCAATATATTTGCTTTGCCTGACTCCAAATTCTCTAGTAACCAGTCTAATTCATAATCAGCACTATATACAATATATAAAGAATCAGCCTTAATTTTAAAACTATATCGTTTAGGTGACATAATGATTTAGAGCCTGAAACGATGAGTTATCCTTCCTAATAAACTGCCGAGCATGAAGGCAAGGACTGAAAAAGCCACAGCTCCAGCTAATGGGTTTTCGACAGCAGGAATAAAGACTCCCAGTGGAATCCAGTGGTAAAATACCCAATACAGGATGACACCCCAAAACATACTGAACATAAAGTATTCATACTCAGTAGCACGCCTTTTCCCGTAAGCCCACACAAAGAAAAAACCAGGCATAGTAAAGACAAGTAAAGTAACAAAGTCTATTGCTAATGTTTCAGTACCATTCATAATCAAAGACTACCACTTGAGGCACATTAATCAATTACACCTCTATTTTGTTAACTGTATACTTAATTGACGTAAACTAAATAACTGGTCACTCAGGTTCGTTTCCTGCCATTTTTCTTTATGTTGGTTTAGGGTGCACACGTCTCCACAGAGTGAAAAATTAAAACCAGCTTCAAGCTGGTTTTTCTTTTGCTGCTGAGATGGAGTGACGCATAAACTGAATAAAGAATTGATCCATGCCACTTTTATTTATTCTTACTTCTTCCAGTCTTCTATAATCAATCGCTTGCGTTTTTCATCAACTGTAATTTGCAGTTTCTGCTTCGCTTGCCATTTGAACAGACGAATTGCTCGCAGTGGCAAAGTGATACCGTAGCTATTCCCTCCTGAGGTCTTATTTAAAGACCTCACGTTTTCATCCTCGAGTTTTCTTCGTGCCATATACTTCTCACCTTACCACACAATATAAGAATCACCGCTTTAATACATGCATTAAAGCGGTGATTTTTAGTAATACTCTGACAGAGTGGTAGCGGCTTTAGAATAAAAGTGAACGTCTCTGCATACACACCACACCAAGCTCTGCTCAGCTCTTCACCCAGATGAATTCTTTCCTGTACAGAGCACCACTATTCCTCTACACTACCTGCATGACAAAGAAAACGAATCAGCCAGCTGAACCAAAACCTTCTGCTAGCCAGCTCTGGCGTGAGCGACTCCTCAAGCAACAATCAGCTACAGGAGGAGTGAAACGCACTGCAGGAAAAACTGATGCACAGCAGCGCAATCGCTTTGCCAATCCTGCCTCTGGTTCAACTGCTCGCAAATCCCGCAAAGGACTTCGTCCCGGATAATAAAACCACCCTCAGGGTGGTTTTATTATTAGTCTCTTTTAAATGCATCGGTACACACCTGCATGTACTCAGTCATTTTTTCTTGCTGCTCTTCAGGTGAAAGTCCCTGCATGTTTTCTACCGCATCTTGATGACTACTGTCCCCTTTCTCGACTTCTTCCATTACGTGTTCTTGGCAATTTTTTGCTACTTCATCAGGCGTATTTCCTCTTATCTCTACTTCGCATTCCTCTGGCCCACCCAAGTCGCTACATAATACTTTTTTCATAATAACCAATACTAGCACTCTTGATTCTTACAACGCTCTGTTCTTGACTGAACAAGCGATGTTTCTCTCAGCTTATAAGCTGTACTCCTTAAATAGCTGAAAGTTTTTCTAGGAGTTTACTGAGTTTCTTTCCTCGTTTTGTCAGAGAATAGTAGTGTCGTCTTGAGTCAGCCGGGCAGATAATCTTTTCGACCAATCTCTCCTCTTCTAACTGGTTGAGGCGTTTGGATAGCGTGGCGGTATTGATCTCCAGTTTGTCCTGAATATCATTAAAACCCATCGGTTCAGAGATGAGGTTGTATATGATAGTCAGCATATGTCTCTCCCCTACAAAGGCGAGCATTTTCATAGCTGGACACACTTTCTCAGAGCCTGATTTATTCATACCAGAATAGTAGCACTGTATTGATGGCTTTACAATTTAAAGCTATTTGTTACACTGTATATAACTTTACTATTTAAAGTTATTTACTCAAAAGATACCTACCTCAATTACACTATGGAAAAGAACACTATCAACGACTCACTCAAGTGGCGATACGCTACTCAAACTTTTAATACTGAAAAAGAAATTCCTGAACAGGACCTACATACTATTCTTGAATCTGGCAATCTTGCCGCCACGGCGTTTGGCTTGCAGCCGTTTGGATTTATTGCAGTCACGGACCAGGCGGTAAAAGATTCTTTGGTCGAACATGCTTATGGTCAAGAACACATTGCCCAGAACTCAGCTTTGGTAGCCATTGCAATCCGCACCGATATCGATGAATCGTACATTGCTGAATATATCGAACGTATTGCAGCTGTACGCAACATTCCTGTGTCAGAGCTAGAAGGATACAAGCAGGCCATGGTCGGCGCGATGGCAGCAATGACACAAGACGAGAGAAATGTGTGGGCTCAGAAACAAGCGTATATCGCTCTGGGTACTATGATGGCAGCTGCTTCAGAATTAGGAATAGACAACCACGGAGCCGAAGGATTCAATCCTGAAAAATTTGATGAGGTGCTGCAGCTCACAGATAAAAACCTGCATACTACCGTACTCCTCACTCTCGGCTATCGAACAGAAAATCCAGATGCAAAAGAGGAAATGTACAAAGTGAAAGTGCGAAAGAATATCGAAGATATTGTCACCCACATCGCTTAGCTTACTGGTGTTACTTCAGCCTTAAAATGATGTATTCTACATAGTATGGAATCATTCATTTATATTCTTCACTGGGGTTCGCCGATTGGCATAGGATTATTCTTTTTCCTTTCAGCCACTGGAGCCGGAATTTTGTTCTGGGGAATCTCACATTTGAAAAAGTAACTAGAAAACAAAAACCGCGTGAAGCGGTTTTTGTTTTCTGTGCTGTAGTCATCTCATACCTGGAAGTCGAAAGCTGTAACAGGGTTTTCCTCATGAGCACTACTCCTGAATGAATAAGGAGTGGGGATTATTTTGTAAGCGGAGACTCCCCTTCCATCTCACTGGTGCCAGACTCATCCGCCACGCCACGTAACATATCACTATCAAAATCTACTCCGGGCACTTTTTTTATCACTGATACATCGGCGGTAGTTTCTAGAGTTGCGACTACCACTTGTGTCACCGAATGTACTCCGGCCATACGCAGCTTGGCATACAGTTCATCATGACTCATTCGGACGCGAGTAAGATTGTCGGTTAGTACTGCACCGTCTTTGACCAACAAGACTGGCTTGTTGGTGACAATATTCTCGACCAGTTTTACACGACTAACCAACATTGAGACTACCCACTGCAGAAACACCAGGCTCCCTAAAGTCACAAGCGTCTTTATATAGCCGATGTTAGACAAAAGAATTCCACTCGCAACAACTGAGCCGATTGCCACCGTGATAGCAAAATCAAAAGTGGTCATTTTTGAATAGGTACGCAATCCTGACAGTCGCGTAATACCTATTATTGAGAAGTAGATAAGTACTGCATTTAACATAACAATCCCTAACTCGTCCCAATGTATGAGAATGATTTCATTCATACGCGCATTTTATTAAAACTAAATAATACAACCAATTGCTTCTGAGTATAAAAATTTCGCATATTCATATATTAGATATTACCATTGGAACTCACTTTCATACACAACAGACGGCTTCCTGCTCGAAACAAAAAAACAGCTCACCTGGATGAGCTGTTTTGTACTACCCTGCCGTATAACAGGCCATGAGTTTTGTACCTTCGACAAATGACGGAGTGGAGCCGTTTTGAATTTCAACCACCCGATCACTACCAAGACTGGTTTCTGCACATGCAATCATTTGCGGCGTAATAGTAATCGAATCAGCATCGACTCCGAGTGACTCCAGTAACTTTCTTTGTCCGTCAGTCATTGCAGACGCATCGAGAGTTGTTCCTTCAGCTGGCATGCTTGCCGAGACAGGATTTTCTCTATCAGGATTTGTATCGGTTGTTGTCTGGGAATCATCCGTAAAAAAGTTTTCCATGATACTTTCTTCCGCAACATCTTCTGTATCGTCCTTGTCTGGATATGCTGTCACATGCCCCAAGCCAAAGCCAGCCACAAAAATAAGTACCATAATCACTCCTGTAATAAGACCGTTTTTGTTTTCCATACAGACTAGGCGTTATCTTGATTCTCTAAACTACGCTCTGCTTCGTAGGTGTTTACTGGGCGGTTCATTACGATGAGCTTTACGATTCCCCACGCAAGAATCCAGTACACGAATAAGGCGAGTAGCGTACTAAACTCTACGACACTTCCGCCGGCGGACGGTGCACTAAATACGTACTGGAATGGTGCGATGAGCACACCTGAAATTCCGTAAATGAGCTGCGTGAATCCGGCTCCTGGATTGGCGGCAAGTAACTTCAAACCAAATCGCAATAGCAGTATTACTTCAATGGCTGAAAAGATGTACCAGACGTATCTGGTACTGCGATACATTGTTTCTTTGTTCGACATACGTTTTATTCATTACCGGCTAATCTATTTAGTATATACCTCTAGGCAATCACATCAATTGTTTTGCGCATAATTGCATCAGGACTGAAGTGCGCAAATTCAAATTCCATAATGTTTCGTTCAGACTGGTTTTCTGTCATGTATTTCGCTACCCGGTTCTTGATTTCTTTAATTTTAGTTTTTGAACGTTTGGGTATACGACTTTTTGTTATGATTTTCATACTCTTATAAAACGATTCAAACCCAAAATCATTACAGGTTGTACATCACTAAAAAAAATCCGCCGAAGCGGATTTTTATATGTATGAGTCGTTCTTTAGAGCTTTAGCCCAGAGCGTACTGCTCCATCAATCTCAACATCAACTGCTTCCAAATCAAGGTCGATACGAGAGTCTAGCTGCACACCTGCTTCTGCCTCAGTAGTAGAGTCACTCTCTTTTCGAGAATCATCCGAATCAACCTGAGCATCTGCACCGAGATTTATATCCAGTACTGGTGTGTTTGAAAAATCAATGTCGATAATAGCACCAGAGTTCATATCCAATCGCACTGAACCAAGTGTAGTTAATTTTGATTCTACTTCGCCAGCAAGGACTGCTGCTCGGTCGATACTGTTTCGAGACTGCACTTCTGCTTGAGACTCAGCCTGCATAAGGAGTGTATCTGCCTCATCAAGTTTATTTGAAAGTGAGACATATACTTCTGCTGAAAGCTGAGACTGGTTTTCTTCAACCAACTCCATCAGACTATCGACTCTAGCTTGGGTGTTTAGTCGGAATGCTTCGGCATCCATTTCATCAATAGCGAGCATTGTTCCCAGAGCTGCACTTGTAGACACAGATTCATCCTCGGCAATTCCTCTGACTGCAAGTGCAGTATCATTTTCAACCAATACATCAAAGCGAGTGAGCGCAAGATCGAGTTCTGAGGTGGTACGAGATCGTACCTCGGCATCACTGGTTTCATTTGCTTTGGCTGCTTTGGCAATATGAGTCTGGATGTCTGCTGCTAATTGCGCAGCCACCTCCCCTTCAAGCCGCCCCTCGGCTTTTAGTGTTTCAGCTTCTTCAATTCGTTCGGCGATAATATCAGCCTGTAGGTCAGCTTCTGCGTTGGCACTGAGCGCGAGCGCTGAGCGTACAGGTTCGTTCACTTCGGTCTTAATAGCGTAGAGGAAATCACCTGGCACAGCATCTTGAGCTGCATATGAGGTTCCTCCACCAACCATCACTGCGAGTAAAATTACAAATGGCATATACATACGTTTTAAAGAGAATAATGAAGTACTCACTGGTACTTGCTCTATAGAACGAGCATCCTCTCCAACTCTTACACCCTCAGAGACACCGTGAAAACGCGCATACTCAAGTAAGCTGTTTTGCATTCGCGCACGCGAAGACTCTGACAGCTTTAAGCTTTCGAGTTTTTGGATGTATTCTTTTGTGGATGTGTCGTTTTTCATATGTGTAGTTTTTCTTGAAGTCTTTTTGTGGCTCGATTGAGTCGCACGGAGATGGTATTGGCTGATTCGTTGAGTACTTGAGCAATTTCTTTGGGGGGCAAACCTTCCACGTATTTCAGTAGCAGTACCTCCCTGTCTTTGGGTTCAAGCTCCTCAAACATCTCTTGCACCTCGGTATGTTCAGCCAACCTATACGGACCAGACGTAGTGTCTTTTGGCTGAACTCCAGACTCCATTTGCATATCGAGCGAATCCGATTTTTTCTTTTTATACCAATCTTTTGCCATGTTGTTGGCAATGGTGTACAGAAAGGCTCGAGTGTTTGTCATCTCTTTTCCGTCACGAAGACACTGCCAGTATCGAGAAAATACTTCCTGTGTCATATCCTCTGCCAACTCGACATTCGACACTTTCACCATACAAAAACGGAAAATAGCATCCGCGTAGTCTGCGAAAGATGAGGTAAAGATTGTTTCGAGTTCCTTCTGATTCATAAAACGATTGATGTTCGATACTCTTACATTTGAGCACAGTTTTGCCCAAACGAAAACCGCACTAACTCATTTCTTCCTTGGTTTGCAGGTCAAAGACCCCAGTTTCATCTAGTCGATTGTTATCTTGGTACTCAGCCAGTGCGGCTGTAGTGATTGGACCAAAGTATCCAGTAGCAGATGCATTTGCGAGTGCGTCTCGGGAATTACCTTCAGAGTTAAAGATGAGGTAGGTCTGTAGCAAAGAAACAGCTACACCGGTATCACCCTCACTGACGCCAACTGGAATCACTGAAGGAATCATTTCAATCAACTCATTGAGCTGAGCAAGCAGTTCGATATTTTCATCGACTCCGGTATCTTCAAGTACTTCATCCACCTCACTGGGGAGCGAGTATTCAGCAATAGCGGCATCAGTAAATTCTTCTGGGAAGTTTGCAACTAGAAATTCGGCGTACTCTTTTGGGTCATCAACGTCTTTCAATATATCTTCCAAGAACGACATTTTTTGCTTCAAAGTAAACGGGGTTCCGTCTAGTCGCTCGTATGGATCAGTAGCATCGTTGTCTTCATCCTTGACCTCAAAGTGTAGATGATACACCCCATCAGGTGCATTCCCGGTATCGCCCACTGTTCCGATAAAATCACCGACCGACAATTTGTCTCCTCGTTCAATATCAGCAATCGAATCTAGGTGCATATAGCGAAATGACTCTCCGCCTGGGTTTGCGGTGTACACATACTTTCCTGCGCTCGCTCCAGTCCCCACACTCGTAACAACTGCTTCCGTCGGAGAAACGATTGGCGTACCTTGAAGAGCACGCATGTCTTGTCCTTCGTGAGAACGTGTACCACCTCCTCGCGGGTCGCCAAAGTCAGGTACCAGTGAAGAGTACGAAACGCCAAACAAAACTGGTATCGGAAATGACGACACAGCATCATCATCTAAGTCACTCCGGTCTACAGAGTCGTATCCTCCACGGTGTGACGCAAGCGCCGTATGAGCAGAAACACTAAAAATAACCATCAACAAAACCAGTCTCTGTGTATATTTTTTCATATTCATTATTTAGAGTTAGTAGAACGTTACTGAATTAACGAGATTTTCATACATAGCCAGATTCGGATCATCTGCGCCTTCATACTGAGCAGCGAGGATGTAGGCATTCCCTGAATAACTCAGGATGTGGAAGTCTTGGGTATATATTCCTTCGGTTGAATATTTCAAAGCCGGCACACCGTCAATTTCTACCTCGGACACCTCACCGACCATTCGGTTATATGACGTGTACTGCGGGTTTTCGTTCACCCACTGCATCAATCGTTCGCTTCGACTTCCGGTTTCTGTCTCTGCTTTTTCTGGTAAATCAAAAATAAAGACACTTACCGTTGGCGGAGTCTGCAAGGTTTCGGTTGAATTTTGATACTCAACATACTGATCATATTCAAACATCAGGTACGCTTTCTTGAGTGAAACTGATGAAGTAGCCACTGGCGGCTCAATCATTGCATATCCATCTACTCCACTTGGGTACTTGAACCCAAAGTCATATTCTTGCGCCACAATTGGTGCCCCTACTACATCTTCCACCATCTTATTGTCACGGATTGGCTGCACAATTTGTTCATTAGCAATAAAAGCACTTCCGACGAGCAAAATAATCAGTCCTAAACCGATAAATATATATTTTTTATCCATACTTTATGTGTAGACGGATGAACAGGCTGATACTTACTAATTGACACATGTATAAAAAAAGAATATCTAAGTG
>Ga0115012_10000815_pt1 | contig 17711 bp, 21 predicted proteins | sample TroAtlMetagenome_FD_88706 | JGI IMG/M metagenome (GOLD analysis project Ga0115012, IMG submission 88706) | Marine eukaryotic phytoplankton communities from Atlantic Ocean - Tropical Atlantic ANT10 Metagenome | ecosystem: Environmental > Aquatic > Marine > Oceanic | place: Tropical Atlantic...
ATCATAGGTTTGTTTGTTGTAGACAGCACAATTTATGTTTTCGCAAACGACGGAAGTCAATTAAAGTTATTTACTATTGATGTTCAAAATTTAAAAGATACAGGATTAACATATAAAGTTGCTTTAGATCACAGAGTAAAATTAAGTGGTTCGTACAACGCAACTACCGACAAAACGTCTTTTACAATGCCATACGGCGAAAAGTCTGGGCTTATAGCTGTAAATGCAACTAATGGAGCAGACTTAGTTATTTCTAATTCTGGTGCTACCTACTATGTTAATGGAAACAATACTAGTGTTTATTTTGGCAAACAGTATCTAACTAAATACGAGTTTTCTAAAATTTATTTAAGAGAAGAAACATCAAGAGGAACTATTGCTGTAACATCAGGCCGTATGCAAGTACGAACGTACGCGCTTGATTATAAAGACTCTGCATTTTTTGAAGTAGAAGTCGATCCAGTCGATAGAGATCCAAAGACATACACATTTAATGGACGCTTGATTACTAACCCTGCTTTTAAATTAGGAAGTCCAACTATATTAACTGGAACATTTTTAGTGCCTGTGCAATCAAAAAACGATCAGCACAAAGTTACAGTAAAATCTAATAGTCATTTGCCGTTTCATTTAATTGCAGCAGAAATAGAAAGTTTTTATAACAGAAGATCAACAAGAGGATAATGCCAACAAAAGCTTATGTGCGACCAGCTAAAATAGAAGACGCTTATGTTTTAAGTACAAAATTAAGGGAACAAGATTTAACCGAACTTTTATTTGCAGCAAACGCAAAACCTTTAGAATCATTGTTAGGTGGTTTTGGAGGCAAAAATACACAAACGTATTCAATTATAAATGAAGAAAAAGTAATTGGTATGTTCGGTGTTGGCGACTGTACTTACATGCCAAACTACGGTGTTGTTTGGTTATTAGGTAGTGACGAAATTGATACAATAGGAAGACAATTTTTAAAAGAGTGCCGAATTTGGATTAAGAAAATGCAAAATCGGTATGATGTAATTTACAACTGGGTTTATCCAGATAACTGGAAGTCTTTAAAATGGCTTCAATTTTGTGGCTTTGAAATACGAGCAAAACGTCCGTATGGAGTTCACAATAAAGAATTTTATTTAATGATAAGGGAAAAAGAACATGTGTGATCCAACAACATTAGCTATAGCAAGTTTTGGCTTACAAGCTGGTAGTGCGGTTATGGAATATCAAGGTGCAAAAGATATGGCCGAATATACTGATAATCAAAACGCAATAGCGCGAGAAAGTGCTTGGCAAGCTTACAAAGAAGATCAGATGAGAATTGATGCTGAACAAATTACTAAAAACGAAGAAACAGCAAGAGAAAAATTTAAGATTAAAAGAGACAAAAGAGATGCGTTGGCAACAGCACGCGCAAGTGCAGGTGAAGGTAAAGGAATGCTTTATGCTTTAATGAAAGATGTTGGCTTTGAAGCTGATTTTGATGTAGGTGTAATTGATGCAGACATAATTAAATATAACCGTATGTATCTTGATGCTGAAAAAGATGCTTATGCTGCATTTACAAGAAACTGGTATAATCAACCTGTTGCTAATAGACCGTCAGCACTTGGTCTTGCTATTAATGTTGCAAGTGCAGGTGTAAACTCATACTCAACTTACGCATCAGGCGGTTATGGTCACCCTTCACAAAGTAATAATCAAAGTAATAATCAAAGTGGTAATCAAGGGAGTACTAACTCATAATGGCATACCAATCAACATACAGAGGACGAGCAGCTCAGCCGCAAACAACTGAACTTTTAGAAATTGCTAGAGCTTTAAAAAATTCTGCAACACCAGCATTGAATGCTTATGCTAAATATAAAGGTACAAAAATAACTGAAGAAACAGATGCAGAAGCTAAAATTGCTGCTAGATCAACTGAAGCTCGTAGTTACGCAGACGCTGTTAAAAATGGTGAACTTGACGGAACTCAGTCACCTTATTGGCAAGGTGTTTACGATAATGCTAAAGGTAAAGCTTTTGGTATAGAATACTCAAACCAAAAAGCCGCAGCACTAACAGAGTGGATTACACTTAATAGAGAAGATAATGCTGATTGGGTAGATAAAGACGGATCGCAATACGCATTATGGAGTACAGACTACGATGCCACATATTTTGGTGATACGTTAAGAGGCGAAAGTAATTACTTTTTAAAAGGACTTGATTCTTACGTTCAATCGTCAAACTTAAATATTGCTGCATCTTATCAAGCAAGAATGGTAGAAGCGCAACACGATCTTTTTAAGAAAAATATTGGCAACATTATTGATGAGGGAATTACAGACTCATTAGAAAATAATTTAGATACAGAAGAAATTTATGAAGTATTAAGTAGAGAAGGAAGTAACGCCACACTTATAGCTGGTATAACTGGTGAAGAATTTAATAGTATTGCTTGGCAAGCTTACCAATCAGCAGTCGCTAACTTAACAATAAAAGGTGATGTTAATGCTAATTATGATTTAGCTTTTAAATTATTAGACCAAGCTGAAAGTTACGTAAGAGAGAATGGCTCAACAATATTTAATGCAAAAACAAAAGAAGAGTTAGCGTCTTTAAGACAAACACTTTACGGCGAACAAGAAAACCACGAAAACTTTATGAAAAAGCATTATAGCGATGCAATGGCTGATGCTTTTGTAAAAGATATGCAACAAATTTTAGAAAATGATTTTACTGGTGGAAAAATGGCCGCTTATGATCCTGACGCATCAACAAGAGCTTCACTTTCAGCAAGTGCTTTTGGAACACTTATGAAAGATTTTGTAGACGCAAATCCTGAACTTGATCTTGATAACCCATACATGCGTCCTAAGTTTGAAGCAGAAGCAATAAGAGCTAAAGATTTTTTATTCGATTATTATAAGTCATTAGCACCAGCAGACTTAGTGCCGTTTGACAAAAAACTTTATGATACAAACAATTTAGAGTACGGAGTTAAAGGCATACTACCTCCTTCATTTAATTTTAGTATGGAGCAAGACTCTGAGTTTCTTAAATCACAAGTAGCGTCAGCATTAGATGAATGGAATCAAGAAGGCACCGGTTACATTGCACAAATGATTGAAGAAAACAATTTAAAACCTAGTCAAGTAGAAGCACTTGTTTACGAGTGGTACAAACAAATTGAAATAATAGAACAATTAACGGCAACGGAAGACAAAGACGAATAATGGTTACTGAAATTACAATTCCTCGTAGAGTTTTAACTTACGATGAGTGGAAAGAAGAAAAAGAAAAAAATAAAGTTAATGTTTTAACTTTTGAAGAGTGGGAACAAACAATTAATTCTCTTAATGAAGCTGATAAAGTAATAGAAGAACAAAATAAAGAAAGATCTGTTGGCGAAAATTTTATTGACGGAACTAAAGGCGTATTAGCTGCACCATTCCAAGCAATAGGAGGAAGTGCTGAATTTGTAAACTGGGTTATTAATCCGTGGATTGGTTTAGGTGATGCATCACTGCAATTTGTAGCAGGTAAAGGATGGAAACCAGAATTATTAGAAAAAGAATACTTTGCTGAAAGTGGAATTGACGAAGCAATAACTCCTGAAGCACTTATACCTGACACAATGGGAGGACACTTAAATAAAAATATTTTAGCGTTCTTTTTAAACTACGGCGCAGCAAAACAAGGTTTTAAACAAATAACAATGGGTATTGTTGATCCAGCAGGCACTGCTCAAAAAATGTATCAACTTGGACCAAAAATAAACAATTTAGTTAATGGTTTGCGAATGGAAGTTGCAGCTGGAGCATTTGCTGATGTTACTGCATTTGATCCTGAAGACGGTACGGCTGTTGATGCGCTTCTTCACCATTTTCCAGCATTAGAAATACCTGTAGTAAGTTATTTAGCAACTGATGAAGATGACTCTGTTGCTGTAATAAAACTTAAACAAGCATTAGAAGGCGCAGGAATTACTGTTGGGATTATGGGAATAATAAAAAGTATAAGTGCGTTTAAAGGAAAGTTTGTAGATCCAACAACAAATAAATGGAAAGCCGATAGAATAGAAGCAGCTCGTATTGCGGTAAAAGCAAGAAACCTTGGTTTAACTATGGACGAAGTAAAAAGAGTTGAAGCCGATGATTTTATTGGACCACCACAAGCACCTATGAAATCTGACGATGTTCTTGATTCTGCAAAAGAAGCTGAAGTAATTGTTGATATGAAAGCTTTAGATGACGTAGTTAAAGGAAACAAAAAACTTGATGATATTGATTTACCAATAAACCATAAAAACTTTAGAAGCTCTGGTGACGTTCAATTGGCTATTGATGCCGTTATTAAATCTGTAGCTAAACACGGTTACAAAGAAAAATGGGATAAAGTTTTAACAAACGACGATCTAGTAAAACTTTCTAATATGTTAGATTTAGAAGGTGATGTTATTAAAAATGGATTACTAAAAATTGACAACGTTCAAGAGATGCCAATACGTGTACACGCAACAAAACGTGTTCTTCAAGGTTTAGGACAAGAAGCTATTAATTTAGCGAAAGCATTAACTAAAGATCCTAAAAATGCAGTTATTGAAGCAAAATTATCAAAAACATTAGCACTTGTAGTAAATACTACTGACGAATTAAAAACTGCAATTAAAGCTGCTGCAAGAACAACACAAGCAGGTGTTATAAAAACTGGAGCATCTAAAATTGATATTGATGAAATTTACAAAGTTGCAAAAGCATTTGAAGGCGACATAGATACGTTTGCTGCAAAAATAGCTTTAATGGACGACTTTGGCTCTATAAGAAAAGCTGTAGAACGCTCTTGGAAACAAAAAACATGGGATATTGCGATTGAAATTTATATTAATGGTTTGTTATCTGGTCCATTTACGCAAGCAATTAATACTGGCTCAACATTTATAGAAACATTTTTAAGACCGGCAGAATTAGCGCTTGGTGGATTAGCAAGAGCAGACTTAGTACAATTACACCGTGCTTACGCAAGATACGCCGGAATGTTTCGTGGTATTAGAGATACACTTACTGCAGTAAGAAAATCTTTTATTAGCGAAGATTTAACCGGTGATGTAATGGGTCGTATTATTGAAAATAAAGCACCAAAAGCTTTTTCAGCAAAAAACTTAAATGTTAAAAATAAAATTGGTGGAATAGTTGTTGATACTATTGGAGCTGCATTTAGGATTCCGTCAAGATTACTAATTACGTCCGATGAATTATTTAAACAAATTAATTATAGAGCAAAATTACATGAGCTTGCTGTTTTTGAAGGTCTTGAAAAAGGTTTAAAAGGAAGCGACCTTGATAACTTTGTTGTTAAGTATGAAAAAAATGGATTTGATAAAAATGGTAAGTTTCAAAATAAAGATGCACGACAATACTCTCGAGAAAATACATTTACATCTAATTTAGCAGAAGACGAAGTGTGGTTTGATTATGGATCATGGTTTCAAGGTATGGCGGCTAAAGATTTTAGTATTATTAAAACAATACTTCCATTTGTAAGAACACCAGCAAACTTATGGCGACACACTGTAAGGCGTATGCCTGTATTTGGAGCTGTTGCTAAGAAAAACATTATGGATATTAAAGCTGGTGGACACCAAGCAGCAGAAGCAGTCGGAAGACAATTATTTGGAACATTTATTGTATGGCAAGTAGCTGATTTAGCACTTAATGAAAAAGTAACTGGTCGTGGACCAAAAAATCCAGTTTTAAGAGAAGCATGGTTATTAAACCACAGACCATACTCTTTTAAAGTAACTAATCCTGACGGTACAACAGAATGGATTGATTATAGACGTATGGATCCTCGTTTTGCTTTAGTAGGTGTTGTTGCAGATTTAGTTTACTTTTTAAATACTGCAAGCACAGAAAGAGACAGAGATATTGGTATATCTGCAGTAGCAGCAGTGGCATCAAACTTAACATCAAAAACGTATTTAACTGGTGTTACTGATTTTATAACAGCAATTGCTGACGGAAGTGCTTACAAATGGAAAAAAGTGGCAAACAACTACTTAGCAAGTTTTATTCCTTACAATAGTTTTATGAGACAATTAAATCCTGATCCTTTAATGCGTGAAATAAGAACGTTGGCAGATACAGTAAACAATCTGACATGGGGAGATGCTGAAGGCGTTCCACCTAAATACAATATGCTTGGTGAAGTGCAACATAAACAAAAAGGTTTATTTGGATTTCCTCAAATATGGTGGGCTCCAATGATTATAGGCAAATCGGCAACAACAGAAGACTCAATTGTTTACAACGAACTAGCAAAAATAGCTCAAACAACAAAAGGCGATGTTGGTAAAGGAATTTCCATGCAAGGTAAAAAACTGTTTGGAACTGACATTGATTTAACAAATCCAAAGTACATGATGATAGTAGACGGTGAAGAACGGCTGCCTATTGACGTAATGCACAAAATGTTAAGCCATTATAAGTTACAAGGGCAATCTGGATATTTTAGTGATTACAATGGGCTTACTCTTAAAGAGGCAATGTACAAAATGATTACTACAAATGAAGACTATAAAAAAGATAGAATTAATCCTGCTACTGGACATATAAATATAGCAAAAGTTAAAATGATGAGAGAGCTTTATGGTTTATACAGAACTCAAATAAGAGACATTGTAATAAGCAGAAATCCACCACTTAAAAAGGATTTTGAAATACAAACATTTGGAAAAAAACAATCAATGTATTCGGTAGACGACGAACGAGGTTACGTCGATTACCAAGAAGTATTTAAGGATATACTTAACTATTCAAACTAACAGATACCTCTATAGGAATAATAAATTATGGCAAACTCCTTCGTAAGATACACAGGGAACGGAAGCACAACATCTTATGCAATTCCGTTTTCTTATATTAGCTCGTCACACTTATCGTGCACAGTTAACGGCGTTAGTACCTCTTTTACACTTAATGCTGCCGGTACTATCGCAACATTTTCATCCGCTCCTGCTAATGCTTCTTCAATTGAATTTAGAAGAGCAACAAGTCAAAATGCAAGATTAACAGATTATGTTTCAGGAGCCGTGTTAACAGAAACAGATTTAGATACAGATTCAACGCAAGGATTTATGTTGGGTCAAGAAGCTATCGATGACGCAGCAGATAAAATCTCTCTTGATTCAAGTGATTTCCAATGGAATGCAAACTCAAAAAGAATTAAAAATGTTGCAGCTCCTACTGCTGACACAGATGTAGTAAATAAAGCATTCATTTCAACAAATCTTCCAAACATTACAACTGTCTCTGGCATAGCAAGTGACGTAACAACTGTCGCTGGTATTCAAGCTAATGTAACAACAGTAGCTGGAAACAACGCTAATGTAACAACAGTAGCTTCTAATATAGCTTCAGTAAATACTGTCGCTGGAGATATTACTAAAGTTGTTGCTGTCGCAAACGACTTAGCTGAAACAGTTTCAGAAATAGAAACAGTTGCCAATGATTTAAACGAAACAACATCAGAAATAGATACAGTTGCTGCAAGTATTGCAAATGTAGATACTGTTGGAACAAATATTGCAAATGTAAATACAGTCGCAGGAAACAATTCAAACATCAATACCGTAGCTGGAATATCAGCTAATGTGACATCAGTAGCTGGAATTGCATCTAATGTAACTGCAGTAGCAGGAAATGCTACTAATATTAATGCTGTAAATTCTAATAGCTCAAATATTAATACTGTTGCAGGTAATAATTCAAACGTAAGTACAGTCGCAGGTATATCTGGCAATGTTACTACAGTTGCTGGAATTTCTAGTGATGTAACTGCTGTCGCTGCTGACGCTACAGACATTGGAGCAGTCGCAGCTAAAGCTACAGAAATAGGAAGACTTGGAACTGCAGATGCTGTTGCTGACATGAACACTTTAGGAACTGCAGACATTGTAACTGATATGAATTTATTAGCGACTTCTGCTAACGTAACAAATATGGCAACGCTTGGAGCTTCAGGAGTTGTTGCAAATATTGCAACTGTTGCAGGAAACAATTCAAACATATCTACAGTCGCTGGTATCTCTAGTAATGTAACTACAGTCGCAGGTGACTCTTCAGAAATCGGAACAGTTGCAGGAAACACTACGAATATAAATACTGTTGCAGGAGCAAACTCAAATATATCAACTGTTGCAGGCTCTATTTCAAATGTTAATACAGTTGCTTCTAATATTTCAGGTGTAAATAGTTTTGGTGAAAGGTATAGAGTTGGATCTTCTTACCCAGCTTCAAGTAACGATGCAGGTGATTTAGCGTTTAATACAGCAGCAAGTACGTTTGGCTATTATGACGGATCAAACTGGCAATCGATAACAGCTGGTGGAATCACAAGTTTAGCTGGAGATGCCACTCCACAACTTGGAGGAAATTTAGATTTAAACTCAAACAATATTACAGGAACTGGAGATATTAATATTACTGGTGGAGTAACCATGAGTGGTAACTTAACTGTTAATGGTACTACTACTACAATAAATTCAACAACAATGACTGTTGATGACAAAAATATGGTTTTAGCAAGTGGTGCTGCAGATAGTGCTGCTGCAAATGACGCAGGTATTACAATAGACGGTGCAAGTGCCACATTAAAATATTCTCATACAGGAACTAAATGGACTGTTAATAAAGATTTTGATGTTACTGGAAATATAATTGTTTCAGGAACTGTTGACGGAAGAGACTTACAAACTGACGGAACTAAACTTGATGCTATTGAAGCGTCAGCTACTGCAGACCAAACAGGAGCAGAAATTAAATCAGCTTATGAAGGTGAATCAGATACTAACGCTTTTACAGACGCATTATTAAGTAAATTAAATGGCATTGAGGCTAGTGCAACTGCCGATCAAACTAATGCTGAAATAAGAACTGCCGTCGAAGCGGCAAGTGATTCTAATGTGTTCACAGACGCAGATCACACAAAACTAAATGGAATTGAAGCTAGTGCAGATGTAACAGATGCTACAAATGTAACAGCAGCAGGTGCATTAATGGATTCAGAAGTAACTAACTTAGCACAAGTTAAAGCGTTTTCTTCAGCAGATTATGCAACTGCAGCTCAAGGAACTACAGCAGATGCTGCCTTGCCAAAAGCAGGTGGCACAATGACTGGTGATTTAACAATTAGCGATAATGACGATATAATTTTTGGAGCTGGTGGCGATTTAAAAATTAGACATGACGCAACTGATAATAATTCTTATATAGATGAAAATGGCTCTGGTAGTTTAATTGTTCGTGCAAACAATTTGCTTCTTAAAAAATATACTGGGGAAACATACGTTAATTGCGTAGCAGATGGTGCGGTGACTCTTTATTATGATAATGCCTCAAAACTAGCAACTGCAAGTGGTGGTGTTTCAGTAACAGGAGATATGACTGCGAGCGGAAACGTCACAGCGTACTCAGATGAAAGATTAAAAGACAACATTAAAACAATAGACAATGCTTTAGACAAAGTATCTCAAATGAGAGGTGTTACGTTTACTAAAGATGACAAGTTAAGTTCAGGTGTTATTGCTCAAGAAATGGAGAAAATTGCTCCTGAGTTAGTTATGGATGGAGAATATAAATCTGTAGCTTATGGAAACACTGTTGGTTATCTCATTGAAGCAATCAAAGAATTAAAATCTGAAATAGATAATCATAAAGCTAAATGCAACTGTGGAGATAAGTAATGGCTCTACAATCAAGTGGCACAATAACTATGGCTCAAATTCAAACTGAGTTCGGTGGCTCAAATCCTGCATCATTAAGCGAGTATTACAGAGGTGGCTCTAATGTTCCTAATACCTCAACAAATAGTGGTATTCCAACAAGTGGTACTATTGATATGGCAGACTTCTACGGAGGTGCAAACTATTCCCCTGACTTAACTGCAACTGTTACACTTGGGTCAAGCTCAGGAAGCAATAAAAATGGGTTTTTTACTATACTTGGTTATTCTGTTGGAGCAGATAGTGAAGGGTCATTACCAGACGATACTTTAGAATGGAGTAGTGGAAAAACTGTTTACATTTATGCCAATGTAAAAGCAACAGTTCATAATGGAACAGGAACATCTAATGACGCTTTTCAATGCCAGTTTAAATCAGCAACAGGTAATTGGGCGAGTGAAGCTGCTTTTGTAAGTCACATAACTGGTAAAACTTGTACTGCAACTTATAGCTCGTCATCAGCATCAATAGTCATGAATACTACTAATGGTAGTCTTGCTGGGGGTACAGGAGGTGGCAATTACCAATGTAATTTCTTATCAGTATCAGGTACATCAGCAGCATCAGGTATGGCAACAGTTTTTGAAACTGCTGGAGTTGGCAACACAGTAACTTTAACTTTTTCGTCTTAATATGAATTTAGATTACACTTTAGAAATTTCACCAAAAGAAAACCCTTCTGATGTGAAAGTTTTTAGATTTATACCTTCTATAGAAAGTTTACCTATTAAAATAGCGTATTGTATATACGAAACTGAACAAGAAAAAGAATTACAAGAATTTAATTTATCTACAAAAGTAGCAAAAGAATGGCTTGTAGAACTCGGCTACGATTTAGATGAGTACAGTTGGAATCCGACTACAAAACAAATAGAAAGCAAAGCTCTGCCTGAAAGACAGGTTTTGTTAGACAGTAATATTTATAGAAATGCAGAAAGCGAAATAGAGGAAATATGATTACAGAATATACAGTATCACCAATAAAAAACTTTGGTGAAATACAAGTAGCTATAATGACAGGTGTTTCTGGTAATAGAATTGTAAGAGAGACTAAAGCAGAGCATTTTATGCCTGAAACAATAGAGCGTCATTCTGATAATAGTAAAATAATAAAAAGACCTAATAATAATATGTTATTACAAGGCTCAATAAAAGTTACTTACGAATGGACTGAAGAAGACAATATTCAAAGTAGCGATATTGATTTTTTAGAAAGTTTATTAGGTCAAGATGCAAATTCGCACAATAAAGCATCTATTACAAAAACTGATAATTCATTTATATTTGATTTTACATACGAAGCAAATAATCCTACTTGGTCATCTCGTTCAGTAGATTACGAATTAGATTGCAAAAAAGCTACAATGGAAGCTACAAGTGATGACACAAAAATATTATGTATTTATGGTCGCTATGAAAATTATGATTTTAAAAATGTAGATATTCCTGCAGGAGAAAGTGTTGTTGCAAATAAACATGGAAATAATTGCTACTTATACTTTTCTCAAAATTGTGCTGTTGGAGAAAAAGATGTTGCTGAAGATGACACACTAAAATTAGTAAGCAATGCAGTAACAATTACGAACACAAGCAGCAAACCTTGTCGAGTAGTAATGGCATGGAAATAATGAATGAACGACAAACTAAAACGATTAAAGTTTATTTACGAGTACGCCACACATTTACAAACAGATAATAACCCTCCATTAGAATTAATTTATAAATTTATTAATGAACTAGATAAGAAAGAAGCAAAAGCTATTTTTAATAAATTTTGTAAAGATAAAGCTAGTGAAAAAATATTTACTGAAGAAAAAGCAGCATTAGATAGACTTAACAAAGAGAATTTTAAAGAAAACACTTTAGGAGCTGAGTTTCAAAAGTGGTTAAAGCAATCTGAAGGAGCTGTAGATTTATTTAAGTTTGGAGTGTTTGGAAAAACTGAAGGTAAAACAAAATTTAAAAAGTTTTTAAAACACACTTGTTTGCAACACGACTTAATACATTTTTTAAATGGATACGATGTTACGCCATTAGGTGAGGTTGGAGTTATCACTTTTAATTTAGCTCAAGAATGGAGACCTTCTTTTGCAACAATATTATATGCGTCATTTTTAATGAGTATTCGCAATACTTTTCTTCCGTCTAAATACCCAGCAAATACAATATGGTATAAAGCAATACAATACTCACCTCTTATGGTTTTTTGTAAAGTTGTAAGAGAAGCTTGGAAAAGAGGAAAACAATCTGAATGGTTTTTAACTGTAGATTGGAATAACTATTTAGATACTGATTTAAACGAAGTTAAAAAGAAACTTAATTTACAACAATCACCTAATTATTGGAACGAAGTTCAGCCTGTATGGATTAGGGCTTTAAGGCACTACAAAAAATATGAAAAAAACAAAAGAAAATGATAAAGAAGCGTATCTTAAATGGCTTAACTACTGGAGTAAAATTTTTAAGCGCATGAAATGAAAGCACAACTTTCTGGCGCAAAATTCAAATATTCCTGCCGATTAGACAAGCCAGTTTTAACTAAAGATGACTACATTGAAGAACTTGAAATGAGATTTGAAGAGTCGGCAGATATCTGGAAATTAACTTGTGAACATATTTACGGTGGCAACGGTTATGTTGTTAAAGAGGGAGCTTTAAAAAACAAAATTAAAAAATTAGAGGAGCAAATAAAACAAATGCAATTACTGATACAAAGATTACAAGCAAAAGAAGCTGAAGTAGCTCAATGCTTAAGCATTATTGAACAATTACAAACAAAACTACAGGAGTATGAAGAATGTACAAAAAAGGAAAATCAAAAAAAGGCAGTAAAGGAAGGAAGCCAAAAAAATGATGCAAAAAATTAAAGATTTAATTGAAAGTTACGATTTAAGAGAAAAATTTAACTACGTATTTTGGTATGAGGTGCCATTATTTGCGGTCGCTATTTTAGTAGCTGCTGCAATAATTGCTTTTTAATGACTGAAGTGCAACACCAGCTTGAAACACACGAAGCTATTTGCGAGCAGCGATATAAAGAACTGATTAATAAAATTGATGCATTATCAGTTGAAACAAAATTTCAAAGAGACGAAATAATAGATTTAAAAGCTAATATGAATCGCGGTTGGGGTTTTGTGTCTGCTGTAGGCATTATTGGTGTTGTTATTGGAATTATATTTACTGTTATTAGACTTGCGAGATGAAATTAAGTGAAAACACCGCAATCTCGATGCCTGCTCGTAACCTTATCTCTATTATTGGCGCTTGTATTGTGGGTGCTTGGTTCGGGTTTGGAGTCATTGAGCGGCTTAATATTATAGAAACAGAATTACAGCTTATTAAAAAAGATTTAGAAGCTGCCAACGAGTTTATCGACGGTGTTCCTAAAGGAGATATGGTGTCGCCACAAATACAAGAACTTTTTATGTTGGTTGAATTTTTGGCTGTTAATCAAGAAAAATTAAAAACACAAGTTGAAAGCGAAGTACCAAACATAAAGAAAAACGATATGACAATACAATTTCACGAAGAAAGAATAATTGATTTAGAAGAAAAGAATGGAACTCACTAATGATTGAAATAGTTTTTGCAATGATGATGATTCAAAATGGCGATAAAGTTTTGGAATACGTTCCAACAGACGGTATGGCCGACTGTTTAGCTCAAAAAAGAATTGTTGCAAGACAGATTGGCGAAGATCAAGAAGGAATTCACGTTATGTGCAAAGAAGTAAAAGCAGAAATATATGAAGATATGGGAAGATTAAAAATTAAAAAAATTATAGAGGAATAATATGTTACAAATGCTAATTAAACCACTTTTAGGTGTCGCAGGCGACGCTATTGGTGGTTTTATTGAAACTAGAAAAGCTAAAGCTGAACAAAAGCTTACGGCAATTAAAGCTGAAACAGAACTGAAAAAGAAACAAATATCTGGTGAAGTAGAATGGGATATAGAGGCTATTAAAGGAAGTAAAGACTCATGGAAAGACGAATATTTGACGATCCTGTTTTCAATTCCGCTGTTGTTGTGTTTTCTTCCGTTTACTGTTGAATATGTAGAAAGAGGATTTGCTGCATTGGCTTTAACACCAGATTGGTACAAATACACATTAGGCGTAATTGTAAGTGCGTCATTTGGAATTAAAGGCGCAACAAAATTCTTTGGAAAGAAGTAGTTTAGAATGAATATAAAGTACATCGTAATACACTGTGCAGCTACAAGACCGTCTATGGACGTTGATGCTGAAACTATTGATAGGTGGCATAAAGAAAGAGGTTTTGACAAAATCGGCTACCACTACGTTATTAAAAGAAACGGAAATATTGAAGAAGGCCGTAAAGAAAATGAATCAGGTGCTCATGCACGCGGCTACAATAGTAATTCATTAGGTGTTTGTTTAATTGGAGGTGTTTCAGAATATGACCATAAAGTTTCTGAAAATAATTTTACAACAGACCAATGGCAAAGTTTAGAGCACTTAGTTGACCAATTAGAAGAAAGACATTTAGGGGCAAAAGTAATAGGACACAACGAAATATCCGAAAAGGATTGTCCGGCGTTTGACGTCCAGAAATGGCTTAATGAAAGAAATTAGTAAAAAAGCAAACGATATAACCAAGTTGCTTATAGAACAAGCTCACACAAAATTAACTAGTGGTGAAGAATTAACAGCTACCGAATTAAAAGTTTGCTTAGATATTGCAAAGCAATACGGAGTAGAAACTAAAGAGGAGCCAAAAAATATTATTGAAAATTTACCATTTGATGAATCAGGAGAAGAAGAATGCCTAGAGACTACAGAGCAGAATACTTAAAGTTTCACGCGTCTCGTTCAGCAAAAAAAGATAGAGCTAGCAGAAATAAAGCTAGAAGACAGCTAACAAAATCTGGAAGAGTACGTAAAGGCGACGGAAAAGATATAGATCACAAAGACGGTAACCCAAGAAATAACTCTAAGAAAAATTTAAGAATAACAAGTAGATCGTACAATCGGTCAAAAAAATAATGGACCCAAGACTTAAAGATTTTAAAAATTTTTTATTTGTTTGTTGGAAACACTTAAACTTACCTGATCCTACACCACTTCAATATGATATAGCTGAATTCTTGCAGTCTGGTCCTAAAAGATTAGTTATTGAAGCTTTCAGAGGCGTAGGTAAATCATGGATTACATCGGCTTTTGTTTGCCACCAATTACTACTAGATCCACAAAAAAATATACTTGTTGTTTCTGCATCTAAAAGTAGAGCTGATGATTTCTCTACATTTACACAAAGACTTATTGGCGAAATGGATATACTTGAACACTTGCAGCCAAACCAAAATCAAAGATCGTCTAAAATTTCATTTGATGTTGGTCCTGCTCTTGCTTCACACGCACCTTCTGTTAAATCGCTAGGTGTTACATCACAATTAACTGGATCACGTGCTGATCTTATTGTTGCTGATGACGTTGAGAGTGCTAATAACTCACAAACACAGTTAATGAGAGATAGATTAGGTGAAACTGTTAAAGAATTTGATGCGATTATTAAACCAGAAGTCGGACGTATTGTATTTCTAGGAACTCCACAAACAGAATTTAGTTTGTATAACTCGTTAGAAGAACGAGGATTTAAAACAAGGATTTGGCCTGCTCGTTATCCAAACGATACACAAAGAGTAAATTATGGCGGCAAGTTAGCGCCTACTATTGCTAAGAATAAAAAGAAAGTTAAAGATCCAACTGATCCGCAGAGATTTGATGAGAACGACTTACTAGAACGTGAAATATCGTATGGTCGTTCAGGTTTTGCTTTACAGTTTATGTTAGACACTACCTTGTCTGATATGGACCGTTACCCATTAAAGCTTAACGATCTTATTATTGTCTCAGGATCTAAATCATGGACAGAAGGACCGACACAAATATTGTGGGCATCAGGACCTGACCAAATAAAAGCTCTTGACCCAGAACTTCCAAATGTGGGACTAAAAGGCGATTACTACACCTCGCCACTTCATGTATCAAAAGACTTTAAACAATGGGAAGGAAGTGTAATGGCCATAGATCCCTCAGGACGAGGCGCCGACAAGACTGCTTACTGCATTGTTAAAATGCTACACGGTACACTGTATCTTACAGAATTTGGCGCCTTAGACGGTGGTTACTCCCACGAAACATTAGAAAATATTAGTTATGCTGCTAAAAGACAGAAAGTTAACCAAATTGTTATAGAGAGCAACTTTGGTGACGGAATGTTTATGCAAATAATGCAGCCAATACTACAAACTATATATCCGTGCTCAATAGAGGAAGTAAGACATAATGTGCAAAAAGAAAAGCGCATTATAGACACACTTGAGCCGGTTATGAATCAACACCGACTGGTTGTTGATGACGCCTTGATCCGTCAGGACTATAACGATCACGAGCAAGAACACAGACTGTTCTTCCAAATGTCACGTTTGACGAGGGATAAAGGCGCGCTGAAACATGATGACTTAATCGACTGTTTATCAATGGCCGTGAATTATTGGACGTCAATAATGGACGTGGATAGCAACAGGGCAAACGTCGAGCACAAAGAGGCAATGCTTCAAGAAGAACTCGACAAATTTATGGAAAGTGCTATTGGAAGGCCAATGAGAGCCAAAAAGTGGCACGATCAACGCTCTAGGATGCACGAGGATTCACGAAACTAGCTCACGGAATACCGTAGCATACCCCAATAATAGGTACACGTATCGGTAAGGGTCGGTAAAGATATTACTCTAGATTTCACTAAAGGAGTCCACTAGTTTTCCTCCTCTTCTAGTGGACACCTATAATTACACAAAGGACTTAATGAAAATACTAAAGACTCTTAAGATTGGCTATGAGGACTATACGATTGAATATTGGAATCCTACTCATGCTACTACTACTGAAGCTTATGGTGAATTCTTTGCTAAAGAGAAAAAGATTGGCATAGACGGAGCGCAGACTGGCGCTGCCTTAGTAAACACCGTGATACATGAAGCATTACACGGCGTATGCTACCAATTGGGACTACAGCTCAAGGACGATGAAGAAGAACGTATATGTAACTCAATGGCCAATGGGCTAACACAAATACTCAAAGATAATCCAGACTTCGTCGAATGGATCCGTCAGAATATCAATAAACCATGAGTTGGGTTATTACGTTCTATGGTTTCTATATGTTTGGCGAAACAATGGTGAGTAGTTCATGGAACGAAATGGTCTTTAGGGATCAACAAAATTGCATGAAGTACCTTGTGGAAAACAAAGAGTACTTTGAAGACAATGTTGTGGAACACTTTAAGGACTATGAAGCTAAAGGTAGAACGTATGTACTTGAAGGTTACAATCTTGAATGTGATCCACTTGTTATTGAAGCAGACGCTCCACTGATTTTGGTAAAAAAATCTTAGAGGCCAATTGATATAGTGCCAACGCGGAAACCCCCATTAACAAAAATTTTCACGTGTGGTCACAACTATCATTAAATGACGTCCAAATTTTATATATATTAATAAAAGTACGAAGATATTTAATCTTTTGACAATCGATCATTCAAATATTTTTGATGTTTGTGTATGTGCGAGCATTATTTTTTTTGAAATGAAATTAATAGATATATAAAGAGTTTTAAAATACTGTGATATAAATGATGCACTCGTGAATTAATTTCAATGATGTATCATTTTTTATTTTGCAACGATTGTTAATTATGATTTAATTTTTTTAACTTTAAAAAATAACTTTTAAACTAAGGAGAAATTAAATCGTGCATAATTTTAATAAAAGATTAAACGAGCAAAAAAGATCACAACGAAAAAAAGATTTCAAATGGAATTGCATAATTGCATTCGGAGTTGTTTTCTTCGTTACAATCATTATTGCAAATTTATTCGTATCGGTTTCATCTCATCTAAGTTTACTATCATAATAAAAAGGAGA
>Ga0115012_10000816_pt1 | contig 17700 bp, 16 predicted proteins | sample TroAtlMetagenome_FD_88706 | JGI IMG/M metagenome (GOLD analysis project Ga0115012, IMG submission 88706) | Marine eukaryotic phytoplankton communities from Atlantic Ocean - Tropical Atlantic ANT10 Metagenome | ecosystem: Environmental > Aquatic > Marine > Oceanic | place: Tropical Atlantic...
ATAGCAATGGGTACTGTAAAATGGGATATGGTAAATCCTGAAATGATTATTATAGGTACTGAAGATGGTACTACTACAGGAGATGCTAAACTATTATTAGAGTTTTATGAAACGTTTATTACTGAAGGTACAAGATATGAAATAGGAACTTGGGATGAAGCAGAAGCTATTAAAATATTTTACAATACTTTTATATCTACAAAAGTAGCATTAGTTAATATGATACAAGATGTTGCCGAAAAAGGAGGTAATATGAATGTAGACGTTGTTACTGGAGCTTTGGAAAGATCAACTTACAGAATAACCGGACCAGCTTATATGAAAGCAGGTATGGGTGATGGAGGAGGATGTCATCCAAGAGATAATATTGCATTACGTTACATGGCTGAAAAGTTAGACTTAGGTTATGACTTATTCGATGCTATAATGAAAGCAAGAGAAGAACAAGCTAAAAACTTATCCACTAGATTAGTTATAGAAAGTCAAAGAGCTGATTTGCCTATCGTTATATTAGGTCAATCATATAAACCTAACGTTGATTACTTAGATGGTTCATCTTCTATATTAACTGGAAGATATTGTGAAAGATTTGGTAGTAAGTTTGAAGTTATCTATGATCCTGAAACTCCTATAAAAGCAGTATATCTATTAGGACATATAGGAAAGCATCATGATTACGATTTTCCAGAAGGTTCTATAATAGTAGATCCATGGAGATCTTTTAAAACTGAAAAAAATATTAAGGTTATACATTATGGCAATACAAGAAAATAAACTAACTAATGATGAAGTACAAACACTTCAAACATTAAAAGCTAACACTGAAACACTCACTAAAGAGTTTGGTCTTATTAAACTTGCTCAGATTAATATTAAAAAAAGAGAAGAAGAAGCAGTTTCTATGTTAAATACTTTAAGAAGTGACGAAAAAAAAGTTGTAGAAGTATTAGAGAAAAAATACGGTAGAGGATCTATCGATATTAATAAAGGTACTTTTACACCTGCATAAATAGTTTCACGGTATTTTTGCATATTTATTTATGTAGGAAAAAACTACTTTTAACAGGATTGGTTTCGATTCTATACCAATATTTATAAAAGACTAAAATAATTTAACATACGAAACATGGCAGAAACATTAATCTCCCCAGGTGTATTAGCAAGAGAAAACGATATCTCATTCATCGCACCGGCACCTACAGTTGCAGGAGCAGCAATCATTGGACCAACTGTCAAGGGACCTGTAGAAGTTCCTACCCTAGTTACTTCATACGGGGAGTACCAAAGAGTGTTCGGTACTACTTTCACTTCTGGTTCAGCTAAAAGAGAATTTTTAACTTCACTAGCAGTAAAGTCATACTTTGGTAACGGAGGCAACTCAGCACTTGTTACTAGAGTTGTAAACGGTTCCTTTACCGCAGCTGGTGATACAGGTATTACAGCGGCATCAGGTTCAGCACCATTCACTATCGAAACTCTTGGAAAAGGAGCACTACTTAATAGTAATGGATCACTAAATGCTGATGGATCGTTAGTTAACGGTAACTCTGATAATCTTAGATATGAAATCTCTAATATTAACAATAACCAAGGTACATTCACACTTTCTGTAAGAAGAGGTGATGATAACACTAAAGGTAAGATTATATTAGAATCATTCAATGACTTATCATTAGATCCAAACTCAGAAAACTATATCGAATCAGTAGTAGGTAATCAATCTATTAGTAAAGCTACTGATGGCGATGGTTCAGTTTACGTCTCAACTACTGGAGAATATGTAAACAGATCAAAATATATTAGAATCTCAGGAGTAAGTCGTCAAACATTAGATTACATCGGTAACGATGGTCTAATAAGTAACGCAAACTTATCTGGTTCGTTACCAGCAGCACAATCTGGTTCATTCCAAAATGCTACTGGAGCAATAACAACTTCAGGTAACTTCTTCGGAGATATTAACAACACCGATACTCAAGGATTAGGATCAGCAACAGGATATGCAGATGCTATATCAATCTTAGGTAATAAAGACGAATACGTATTTAACATCGTATCAGCACCAGGATTAATATATGAGTTCGGAAATCACAAAACTCAACTAGATAGTATTATTTCTTTAGCAGAGACTAGAGGAGATGCAATCGCAGTTGTAGATACTCAAAACTACGGAGCTACTGTATCAAATGTAACAGGTACAGCTGGTAATATTAACAGTTCTTATACTGCTACTTACTGGCCATGGTTACAGATGCTATCAGCAACTGGAAAAACCGAATGGGTACCGGCATCAGTAGTTATTCCTGGAGTATACGCATTTACAGATGGAGCTGCAGCACCTTGGTTTGCACCTGCTGGATTAACCAGAGGTGGAATAGGTGATGTTATCCAAGCTGAAAGAAAGCTAACACGTACACAACGTGATACTTTATATAGTGCTAATGTTAATCCAATCGCAACATTCCCTGGAGCTGGGATTTCAGTATTCGGTCAAAAGACCTTACAGAAGAAAAAATCAGCACTAGATAGAGTAAATGTAAGAAGATTGTTGATCGACCTTAAGAAGTTCGTTGGAGACGTTTCAAGAGGCTTAGTATTCGAACAAAATACAAATACTACTAGAAATAATTTCTTAGCACAAGTTAACCCATTCCTAGAATCTGTTGTACAAAGACAAGGTCTTTATGCATTCAGAGTAGTAATGGATGATACAAACAATACCGCCGATGTCATTGATAGAAATCAGTTGATAGGTCAGATATTTATTCAACCAGCTAAAACAGTTGAGTTTATAGTATTAGACTTTACAATAGAGCCTACAGGTGCATCGTTCGGGGCATAAAACTTTTTAGTAGAATATTTATAATAAAATAATAAAATGGCAGTATTAGATCCAAACGAAATAATGTTTAGAGCCTTTGAACCTAAAGTTCAGAATAGGTTTGTCATGTACATTGACAACATTCCAAGCTTTATGATCAAAACCGTAACGGCTCCTTCCTTTACTGATGAGGAAGTTAAACTTGATCATATTAACACATACAGAAAGATTCGTGGCAAGAGAAGCTGGGAAAATATGGATATGACTCTATATGATCCGATTACTCCGTCTGGAGCTCAAGCTGTGATGGACTGGGCACGATTATCCTATGAATCAGTAACGGGACGTGCAGGGTACTCTGACTTCTATAAGAAGGACTTAACATTAAATGTATTAGGACCTGTTGGTGATATCGTATCAGAATGGGTAATCAAAGGAGCTTTCATAGTAAATATGGCTCAAGGTTCATTTGATTGGGCTACTTCAGATGTAGCAGAACTAACAATGACGGTAGCAATGGACTACTGTGTATTGAACTATTAATACCTCCAAATACCACCGATACATACCCGACTTTATGTCGGGTTTGTTGTTTTATAAAAATAAAGTTCGTATATTTATATATAAACTAGTTTTAATTTAAATCATTTATGGAACAAGAAAAGAAATTTCCAAGTGAGGTTATAGATTTACCTTCAAAAGGACTTCTTTATTCAGCTGATTCACCTCTTAAATCCGGAACAATAGAGATGAAGTATATGACTGCTAAAGAAGAAGATATTCTTACTAATCAAAACTACATTACAAGAGGAGTAGTTATTGATAAACTCCTACAATCACTTATTGTTGATAAAAACATTAAATACGGTGATTTACTTATAGGAGATAAAAATGCACTACTTGTAGCTGCACGTATCTTAGGATACGGTAAAGATTACGATTTTACTTATCAAGGAGAAAAAGTAACTGTTGATTTATCAGAAATAAATAATAAAGCTTTTGATGAATCTAAGTTAACTGACGGTAAAAATGAGTTTGAATATACTTTACCTACTACTGGTGATAAAATCACTTTTAAACTTTTAACTCATTCTGATGAATATAAAATAGATCAAGAGTTGAAAGGATTAAAAAAGATGAACAAAGATGCTTCTCCTGAAGTATCCACCAGACTAAAGTATATGATATTAGGTATTAATGGTAATGGAGAAACTAAAACTATTAGAGAGTTTGTTGATAACAGATTTCTAGCTAGAGATTCTAGATCATTTAGAAAGTATGTTGCAGACATTCAACCTGATGTAGACCTTAAGTTTTATCCAGAGGACGCAGAGGAGGGCGTCGCTATACCAATCGGAGTTAACTTTCTTTGGCCTGACGCAGACCTATAGAGTTAACATTTTTACACAAATACATGAAATAGTATTTCATGGTAAAGGAGGGTATGATTATGATACTATATATCATATGCCTATTTGGTTAAGAAACTTTACATTTCAAAAGATAAATGAGTTTTACGAAAAAGAAGCTGAAGCAACAAAAAAAGCTTCTAAAGGTACAACTCCATCATCAATGCCAAAAGGACCTGCAATAAGAAAACCTTCTTATAGTACAAAGGCTCGCAAATAGCGGGCCTTCCCTATTTATATAAAAGTAGACTTAAGTGGCAGACGATAATAAAAATAGTGTAGAACGTAATAAACTTCAGCGAGAGTATAACGAGCTCTTAAAAGAAGAGGGACGTATACAAGCCGAACGAGAAGGACGTACAGCAAGCGATATATATACTAGAGAATCAGTAAATAACGCTGCTAGCCTGACATCTTATGCTCAACAGTTAACTGAAGATGCAAAAGAACAAGCAGGATATACAAGATCCAAAGCTGAAGCTGATAAAAAACTTGTTAGTTTAGCCAGACAGTTATCTACTAGTGCTACAAATATTACAGCTGAACTTGGAAGAGAAGCTGAAGTTCTTAAGCAAATACAGAGCGATAGAAAACTTCAGAGAAATATAGAGATTGAGCTTGCTAATGCAAGAGCCCAGTTATCGGATCAAGAAGCCGCTGCAGCCACTAAACTTGCAGAGCTTGGAGCAAAACGTGCTAAACAACAAACCATACTTGGTGGTCTTCAAGAAAGATTAAGACATCATCAAGGAATCATGGGGACTCTTACAGGTAAAGAGTTTCATATTAAGAAAAAACTTGTTGATAAACTACAACAGCAATTTGATAAACAGAAAACTATTGCGGAGCAAGCTGATCTTGATTATGAAACTACTAGAGATACTGTTGGTGAGGCTGAAGAAAAAGTTGCAAATCTAGAAGAACAGTTTGATTTATCTACTAAGTTAATAGCTGATAGAGAAGCTGAACTTAAAACTCAAAAAGAAATAACTAAAGCTACTGGTGTTACTGGTGCTGTAGTAGAAGGTATTGGCGGTATAATGCAACGCCTTGGTTTAAGATCAGGTATTTTTAATCAAGCAATGGCAGACGCATCTAATGAAATGCGTAGAATAGCAGGTGATGCTAAAAAAGCCAAACAAGAGATATCTAAAACTCAAGTTGCAGTAGCAGGTATGGCTAAACTCCTTGGAGGTTTAAAAGGAGGCTTGTTAGATCCAGCTGTTATAGGAGGAGCAGTATTAAAATCTTTCTTCGAAGTTAATAGTGCTGCAACAGAACTACAAAGAATAACCGGTCAAGAGTCTTCGGAGATAGCCGGTATGAATGATAGGCTAGCAACTTCAGTAGACTTTTTACAAGTTGCAGCCGAACTTACTGCACAAACAGGAATGAATGCTCAAAATGCATTTAGTCCCAATGTTATAGCTCAAGCCGCAGAACTTAAAAATACAATGGGTCTTACTGCTGAAGCAGCAGGTGGTCTAGCTACTATAGCACAAACTACAGTTGGTGACGTAGATGGGGTAACAGCAAGCGTAGTAGGTACTACATCAGCTTTTAATAAAGCTAATAGATCCGCTGTATCACAGGGAGTTGTATTAAGAGACGTTGCTCATGCAGCAGCAGATATAAAAGCATCATTTTCCGGTAATCCTGAACAACTTGCTCTAGCAGCAACAGCTGCAAGAAGAATGGGATTAGAGCTATCTAAAGTTGATCAAATAGCTAGTTCGTTAATGGATTTTGAATCATCTATAGAAGCAGAACTAGAAGCTCAGTTACTTACCGGTAAAAGTATCAATATGGCTAAAGCAAGAGAACTTGCTTTAAATAATGATTTAGCTGGATTAGGTAAAGAAATATTTAAGAACTCTGCTGATCTTAACGAGTTCGGTAAAATGAACCTAATCCAACAAGAAGCTCAAGCAAAAGCATTAGGAATATCTAGAGAAGAACTTGGTAAAATAGCATATGCAAGAGCTATAGAAACAGGTATGACAGAAGAAGCAGCAGAAGCAGCCGCTGGAGTTACTGCAGAAGATATGAAAAGATTGAAAGCTCAAGAATCTTTACAACTTGCTGTTAATAAACTTACTCAAGCTTTTGCACCAGTATTAAATATAATAGGTGATATTGCTAATGGATTAGCTACTATGATTAGTCCTGTAGCTAAACTTGTAGGATTAATAACTAGCACAGGTATAGGTAAAGTGGCAGTTGCTACATTTGTTGCAATGAGAGCATTTGGTGGACTGAATAATGTTATAGGAGGTACATTAGGAGGCATAAAAAATCTTACTAAAAACTTTGGAGATTATGTCAAAAAAGTAATAAGTTCAAAAGGACCATTAGAAAAAGCTAAAGCATTTTTAGGGATGGGTGATAAGACTGGCGGTATAACCAAAGACGCACAGGGAAGATTTAGAGATGCTAAAGGTAGATTTGCTAAAGCACCAGCTAGTGCAGCTAAAAAACTTTCCGATTCAGCTAAGAAAATGCCTAAAGGTACTGGTGGAGCAAGTAAAGGAACTTCTAGTCTTACTGATGCAATATCTAAAATAGATCCTAAAAAACTTCTAGCAGGAGCAGCTGCAATGGTTATAGCAGCAGGAGCAGTATTTATATTTGCTAAAGCTACACAAGAGTTCATGAAAGTAACTTGGGGTGCTGTTGGTAAAGCAATAGTTTCTTTAGTAGCATTAGTAGGAGCAGTAGCACTATTAAGTTTATTTGTATCAGGACCTCAAGCATTAGCTTTACTTGCCGGAGCAGCTGCTATGTTAATAGTAGCAGGAGCATTATTTGTATTAGGAAAAGCGGTACAAGAGATAGGGAAAGGAATGGAATCTTTAGGTAAAGGAATAGATTCTGAACTTATTACTAACTTATTATCTCTAGGACCAGCATTAGGAAGTGCAGCCAAAGGTTTAGCTTTATTCGGAGGTGCAATGGCATTAGGAGGTATTGGAGCATTGATAGGTGGAGGTATGATAACCCAGTTGCAAACTTTAGCAGGACTTTCATCTCCTTTATCTACTGTTGGTTCATCATTAACTGCAATAGCAGCAGGAATAGTAGCAATCGCAGCAGCTTTGAACACTTTGGAAACTGAAAAACTTAACGAAATAAAAGATCTAGTAATGACTACTGCATTAGCAGCACCAATGATAGCAGCATCAGGCGCTATTACTTCTCTTATCAATGGAATAACCGGAGGTGGTGAAGGAGATTCTAACTCAGAACTATTAGCTGAAATAAAAGCATTAAGAGCTGTTGTAGAAAAAGGAGGTAATATTAATATGGACGGTAATAAAGTCGGGCAGTTTATAATGTTGTCCGCAAACAAATCAGCATAACTATTTATAAATAAAATCAATAATCATGGCAAAAGGAATACTTAACACACAGTTACCAGGTTCAAACTTAGGTCTTAAAGGAGAAACTCCTGATTTAAGAGCTGGAGCAGAAGCTCCAACTGGATTACATGTTGACACTAAGTCTAAAATCCAAAAAGCAGAACACTCTGTACACGATTTAGACGGAGCTACTCCAGAGAAATACTTAGATAATCCTCCAGGGTAGTAAATGTCTTCAGGAGCATACAAACCAGAGAATCATGGAAAACCTCTGATTACTTTAAAAACTGATTGGAGGGATCTAAAGTTTAGTGACTTTGGAGAGAAGCCGTATGTTCAACACGATCTACCTTCTATGGAAGGATCAGGCAGAAAAACTAATCAAATAAATGCTAGAACTAACGATCTAGAAAGATTTACTAAACTACTTACAAGAAAACCAGGACTTAAGTTTCAAGGCAATCAAGCATTATTACAACAAGCAGATACTATAAATGATCTTAAAAACGGAGTAAAGAATGGATTCAAAGGATTCGATCTTAAAAAGTTAAAAGATAAAGCTGTTGACACTATAAAAAATAATGCTATGGCTACTACAGCTATATTTGCTCAAGTACCTTTAAATGGAACTGGTACTCACTTTATTAATAATGGTGGTAGTACTTATCTTAAATCAGGAGGACAACCTACTGAAGGTTCAGCCTTTGGAGACTTTCTACGTAACTCATTAGGGTCCGGTGTGGGTACTATAGATGGAGCATCTTCTGCATTATCAGGAGATAAAATAGGAGCACCATTCGGAGGAGGAGGATTACAAGCAAATACTACTGACGAAAAAAAATCTAGAGTAGATTTAACTGAAGATAGAACCTACCTTAATAAAATAGTTACTAGAGATGGAGCAAAATGGCCTTTTGCTGCACCAACTGCTCCTGTTTCAACAGATGGTTTTAAACAAGCTGATAAGAGCATGCATTATAGAGATGGAGATGAATCAGCTTACTCTCAGTTCAGCGTTTCTCAAGATGACGCAAAAAAGTTAAAAGATAACTACGGAACTAAAAAAGACTTTTTAGAAGAAAGATCAGATTCATTTGATTCTTCATATGATATAGATGATCAATCAGGAGATAAGAAAAACTATTTAACATCTCCGGTGTACATACAATCAAGATTAAAACTAGGAGATCAAGGTAATAAAAATACTGAAGGTGTTGATGAGTTAAATAAACTAGAAGTATCAACCGAATCTCTATTAGGTAAAGATGCTGTAGATATTATACCATTTGAGTTTAATGTTAGAGAAGCAGGAGGAGCTAGTAAGTATCTTTATTTTAGAGCTCATTTAGATAACTTTGACGACAACTACTCAGGAGATTGGTCAGGAACTAAATATATTGGAAGAGCAGAAGAGTTCTATACTTATCAAGGATTCAAAAGAGATATATCTTTTTCTTTTAAAATGGCTGCTTTTAGTAAAGAAGAGTTAATACCTCTTTATAAAAAACTAAATGCTTTAGTTGGATCAACAGCTCCTACTTATGGCCAAAACGGTCAGTTTATGAGAGGTACTTTAACTAGAGTTACTGTAGGTGATTATATAAGTAAGTTAAACGGGTTTATTAGTTCAGTAGGATTATCATGGGATAAAAACTATCCATGGGAAATAGATTTATACAATGAAAACTATCTTAAAGTTCCACATTTGTTAAATGTAAGTATAGCATTTACACCTATACATAACTTTAATGTATCATCTAAAATAGAAAACTTTATTGGCGGTCAAAATGACTTTACAGCAAGACCAAAACGTCAAAAAGCTGTATCAACTATACAACCTTCAGGAGTACAGTCATTTGAAACTCAAGGACCCCAAGCTTCTCCTTTTGACTTAGAATCTAGAACTCCACCGGTACCTTCTCCTCCACAAAAAGATTCTCTCGGCAACTTTGTTGAAACATCTGATATTACCGGCAATAGTGCTACATTTTCAAGAAAAGGTACAGTTACTAAAGTAGGAGGTCCAGCATCTCGAACATATACAGATGGTGTTAATACCGTAACAGTGCCTCAAGGTACAAGCAATCCAGGTATAGAAGCAGCTAAACGTTTGAATCAAATGTGGAGACAAAAAAACAAAGAAGAGTTTAGAGCTCAGAACCAATAGTTATGGCAAAAAGATTTAGTAATAAAGAAATATTTAAGACTCAAGAAGGAGTAAGATACTATACTAATGTTATCTACCCTGAAGTACCAGTAACAGAAGATGATACTTATGTTATAGCTACAGATGGAGATAGATATGACACACTTGCACAGCAGTTTTACAACGATAGTAGCTTGTGGTGGGTAATAGCATCAGCAAATGTCTCTAAAACTGACGGCCTAACTGTAGAGAAAGGAAAACAGTTACGTATTCCTGCAGATGCTAGTACAGTAAGAAGATTGTTTGACGATGTTAATGCTCAAAGATAATGGCTAACAAAACAGAAACTTTTGGTTCATCTATACCTCCTTTAGCTGCAGAGCAGTTAAAAGTAAGAGAAGAACTATATTCTAAATCTTCTAAAAGTTTATCTAATCTACAAACATTAAACTCAAATACTGCTTGGGTAGTACTAAGGTCTAGTATTGATAGAGTTACCCTTGACGCAGCTGCTCAAAATGAAGCTGCTAAGGATCCAAAAAAAGTTCAAGCATTATTAGATAATACAGATAGTGGTGAAGATGCTAAAAACTTTATTTTAACAGGTGGACGAGCTGCAGAGTTTTTTAGTAAAAATGTTCAAGGTCTGAACTTTGGTAAAGATTATGATCCTTTATCTACATACAACTTCAATGAAAGATTAGGAGTTAGACCTATGCCAGGTATAACAGGTTTAAAAGTTGCATCTAAAAACACTTACGGTACATTAATGCAAGCTGAAGTAGATTTTGTTGTATGGACCTTAGATGATTTAGAAAGAGCGGAACTATTATTTTTAAGACCAGGCTATTCAACTTTATTAGAATGGGGTCATTCAGTTTATGTTAAAGATTCAGTTGATGATATAGAGTACGCAGGAAAAAGTAGTATAATATACCCTGATGGAGGATTCTTTACAAAAAAATCTATGTCTACGATAGATGATGCAATAAATAGTCAAAGAGAAGAATCTAAAGGTAACTATGACGGTATGTTTGGTTACATAACTAACTTTAGCTGGTCTTTTAGACCCGATGGTGGTTATGATTGTAACATAAAAATAGTTTCTAGAGGAGTTATCTTAGAATCATTATCAGTCGGTAAGGTTTCTGATATGACTGAAGCTGAAAAGAAAAAAGAAGAAGAAGAAAAAGAAGCAAGAAAAAGTAAGTTTCATTATATTTTTAATAGACTAGAAAATAACACAGATGATAATACTTTTAACGGTAAAGATTATTTAGCAAGCGATGAAGGGTTATCCCAGGATGTAGTCGCTTTTATGAAACCTTTCGATGTATTTAGAATAAATCAAGATTTAGCAGGTGAAGGATTTTTAGGTATGGATAAAACTATTAACCTTATCTACATGCCTCTCAGAGCTGTACTCGATATAATCAATGTTCATTTTAACTTGACTGATCCACTTAAAAATCAAGATTTACTTACAATAAGTTTAAACTACGGAGAAAAATATGTAACCTTTCCACAACATATGTCTGTTGATCCTCTTGTTGCAGTTTTACCAAAAGTACCAAGTAAGTTAGATGAAGCATATGGTGACGCTAAAAAATATGATGATTTTACTATTTTATTAGGGGAGGTAACTAAAAATCAGGTTAAGTACGCAGGTACTAATGACAATGATATTATGAACATAATGGTTACATCAATATTTGTTAAAAAATGTATAAGTAAGATTATAGATGGACCTCAAGAAGAAGGAGCAGGGGTACAAGACTTTTTAGATGAACTACTTTCAGGTATTTCAAACGCATTTGGGGAAGTTAATGACTTCGGTTTATACTTCGATCATTTTACCTGTGAGTATAAAGTAGTAGATAGACGAAATACAGGTACAGGAACTGGTACATATGCTAACCTACAGCAGTTAGAGATAACAGGTTTATCATCTACTGTAGTAGATATAGGTTTATCAAGTAAAATATCATCACAGATAGCATCTCAAGTTTCTATAGCTGCTCAAGGTAATAGTGGTAACTATAAAGATAATGTAGAAGCTATTTTAAAATGGAACGCAGGAGCAATAGATAGACATATACCTGTCAAAACTTCTACAAGTACTTCTACTAAAAAAGAACTTGCGGAGTTAGAAGAACAAGCAACAAAAAGAAGAAAAACTTATGTAGAAGATTTAAGAGATGTTTGGTATAAGTTTAATAACGCTGAACTAGGAGAAACAGATAACAGGGGATATCTAAAGAAAGCTTTTGATCAAGTTGTTACTAATCAATCATTTGATTCAGAAATATGGAATCAACTTAGACAGGAAAGTATAGCTGAAATGAATCGATTTTACAAAACTGAAAGAAAAACACCAGTACCTCAAGGAGTTGTACCAGTTGAACTATCATTGAAGATGGTGGGTATAACAGGATTTAAAATAGGTACTGCATTTAAAATAAAACCTGGACTTTTACCTTCTAAATATGATAAGTTTGCCTATATTATAACAGGACTAGATCATGAAATAGGAACTGATAATAAATGGTATACTAATGTTAAAACTCAATTTTACGCTGTACAATAATGTATTTACCTAAATCAAAACAAAAAAAAGGAGGCAAAATAGCTGGAAAACTGTTAGACCCCAAATCGGGTTTACCATTTTTGGGTAAGTTTGTTGCTGATCATTTAGGAAACTTTTTTAAAGGAGATAAGATAACTTCTAAATCTCAACCATTAGAGTTTGTTCCTGCTGATGTAGAAGATCCTAAATCTAACTTTGTTAATGTAAGAAGATCTCCTTCTGCTAAAGATTATGCTAGAGGAGCATTCACAAGATTTTTTGCTAAAGATGGTAGAACAGGTAAAGTTGTAGAACTAGATAAAGAAAAATATTTAGCTCAAAAGAAAGAAGGAAAACTTTACAGACGTACTCTTAAGATAGAATGGTATGTTACAGGTAATCCTGAAGATGAAATCATTGACGGATTTTTATATCCTGGTACTAAAGCAAAAAATCAAGACGTTATAAACCAGGCTGAAAAAATACTACCAGGTATAGGAGATCAAATACTAAAAGACCCAGGACAGTTTGTAGTTAAGTAATTTTTTCTTACATTATACAAAAGGTTATTTAAGTGTTTTATATAGTAGAGCAAGAAAGCAAGCTTACATCGTTAGAAAATTTAGTTAGATTAGGAGTATACGTTGATGTTATTTCTACTAATAACGAATACCATCCTAAACTTACTTCTACAGTTGCTGTCTACATAAGACTTATAGGATCTGATCATGGATTTATTATTCCTATAAATCATGATGAAGGTCTTAATATTTCAAAAGAACGTGTCTACTCCATACTTTCTAAAGCGAGTAAACTATATACATTAGATAAGAAAAACCTTCTATATCACTTTAATCTACAGGATGCAATAGATATATCATTACTTTATTCAATGACAGATTATGATAGATTAGAGTACTCTCATGATCTTAACTATTTTTACAGTAAATATAGAGATTTTATTGAGGTAAACAAGATTATACCATTATCAAAACTCCATGAAAGTTGTGAGAAAGTTTATGAAAAAGTTAAAAAAGTTATAAAATATAAAATACCTTCTGGTTTTGATTTTTATAATAATACTGCTACTAATGTATTCTTCTTAATAGAGCAATCAGGATTAGGTATATATTATGATAACTTTATAGAAATGTTTAAACCTCGTAATGCTTTATTTAACATTAATAATAACCAAGTATTAACCTCTTATAACCTATACAATGTCACATCTAGACCTACTAATGCTTTTAATAGCGTTAATTTCGCTGCTATACCTAAAGGTGAACAATACAGAAAATGCTTTCGACCAACCGGTGATTACTTTGTTGAGTTGGATTTTGACGGTTATCACTTGCGCCTACTTTCTGAACAGATTGAATACCCTTTATCAAACGAATCAGCTCATGAGCAGTTAGCTAAACAATATTTTAAAAAAGAAGAAATAACAGATGAAGAATATTCAGAAGCAAAACAGATTAACTTTCACGCAATTTATGGAAAGATACCGGAAAAATACGCTTTCTTACCAATCTTTACAAAAATTGATGATTATATCAAAGGCTTATGGGAACAGTACCAGAATGACGGAGAAGTCTTGGCGCCGATTAGTGGAAAACCTTTTACAAATAAACTAAAAGATATGAATCCTCAAAAGTTAATGAATTATTTAATGCAATCGTTAGAGACTTCAAGAAATATTCTTATATTAAAAGATGTACTAAGGTATCTCAAGGATAAAAAAACTAAGATGGTACTTTATACATACGATGCTTTACTTTTTGATTTCTACAAAGAAGATGGGAAGGAAACATTAGAAGATTTACAAAAGATCTTAGAGAGTGATGGGAAATACCCAATAAAATTTAAATACTCGAAAGATCTAGTGTTATAGAACGCAAAAGATATTTATATATGATACAAAATGTTACAATACCGGCTTTTGATTACGACCTAGAGCCGATATATTTAAACGAAGATATGAGTAATAAGCTTTTCTGTACCTTTGCCACTGAAGAGACGTTGGATGGTATACTGGAGGAGATTCAAGATAGGTACAAGATCATATACAATAAAATCTTTGTACTATATTCCAAATCTCAAGATGAATACATCTGCACGTATAATGTAGATTTTGGCAATGTTGGTACATTCCTAGATAACACTATTTTAGTTCACCGTAAAAAAGAGTCTAATACTCTCTATACGATTAATGCTCTTAACACATTAATAAAAGAACTAAACGGAGGTGTTCTAGATACTTCTTATAGAATAAACTGGTTAGATTATCGCAACTGTATACTTCTTACAAAAGGACCAGAACTCAAAAGAGTAAATACTAAACTTTACAAGATAGTAGAGTTGGAGAACTAAAAAATAGTTCTTATATTATTATAAACGTTATATTAAAAATAGTTATATATGGATTTAAATGCTATACGCGCAAAGCTGGATACGTTAAATAATAGCGGACAGCAAAGAGAGAAAACTGATTACTCCAAGATTTTTTGGAAACCGGAGCTTGGAAAGCAAACGATTAGAATCGTACCTTCTGCTTTCGATCCTGCATTTCCGTTTAAGGAACTAAAGTTCCATTACGGTGTAGGAAAGTATCCGATGGTAGCCTTATCAAACTTTGGTAAGCAAGACCCTATTGAAGAGTTCGTTAAAGAACTAAGAAAGACAAATGATAAAGACAACTGGTCATTATCAGGTAAACTTAACCCTAAAACCAGAGTCTTTGCTCCTGTTGTTGTAAGAGGAGAAGAAGATAAAGGTGTAAGACTATGGGGATTTGGTATTACTATCTATAAAGCATTACTTGCTTTAGCAGAAGATGAAGATATCGGAGACTTTACAGACGTTATTAATGGATGGGATATGGTTGTAGAGCAGGTTCAAGGTAATCCTTACCCTGAGACTACTGTAAGAATCAAACCTAAACAAACTCCTTTATCTGATAATAATGATTTAGTTGATACATGGTTAAAAGAACAACCTAATCCTACTGAGGTTCATACTGAGTATGATTATGACTTTATTAAAAAACAACTACAAAGTTATTTAAACCCTGGTGCTGAGGAGACTACTACGCCTACTGCAGGATCAGAAACTACGCCAGAAAGCACAAGTCCTCAAAAGACTGACTTTACATTGGAAACAGCTACTGCTGGCAACCAAGATACAGTTAGTAAGTTTGATGATTTATTTAATGAATAATGGCGAAAAAGAAAGAAGTACAAGAAAGAGCGACCGCTGCTGTACGCAAGTCGTTTAACTTATCGAACTTTAAAAAGAAGAAAGGATACTCTAATGCTTCTGTTAAGTTTAAGGAGCAAGGATGGATACCTCTATCTAAAGCCTTTCAAGATATAACTTCCTTACCCGGTATTCCTACCGGACATATCACTCTATTGCGTGGACATAGTGATACGGGCAAAACCACTGCCCTACTAGAAGCAGCAGTCAATGCCCAGAAGTTGGGCATACTGCCTGTTTTTATCATTACCGAGATGAAATGGTCTTGGGAACATGCAAGAGAGATGGGATTACAGTTCGAAGAAGTAACAGATAAAGAAGGAACTGTTCTAGATTATGAAGGACATTTTCTTTATGCCGATAGAGGACAGTTAAATACTATCGAAGATGTAGCAGTTTATATTGCTGATCTTATGGATGAACAAGCTAAAGGTAATCTACCTTATGATATGTGTTTCTTCTGGGATAGTATAGGTTCAGTACCTTGTGATCTTTCAGTACGTTCTAATAAGAATAATAATGAATGGAATGCCGGTGCTATGTCTACTCAGTTCGGTAATAATCTTAATCAAAAAATACTATTATCTCGTAAAGAGAACTCTGCTTATACTAATACGTTAGTAGCGATTAATAAAGTATGGACGATGAAACCTGAATCACCAATGGGAATGGCTAAACTTCAAAATAAAGGAGGTATGTCGATGTGGTATGATGCAACATTAGTAGTTACTTTTGGTAACATTACTAATCCAGGTACATCTAAAATAAAAGCTATTAAGAATGGTATGCAGGTAGAGTTTGCTAAACGTACTAATGTTCAGATTGAAAAGAACCATATAGGAGGAGTTCAATCAAGAGGAAGAGTTGTAATGACTCAACATGGATTTATCCCAGATGATAAAAGAGAGATCGATAAATATAAAGATGCTCATAAAGAACATTGGTTAAAACTTGTTGGTAGTTTAGATTTTGATCTTATAGAAGAAGGAGACTTAGAAGAAGATGTTATTACTCCAAATCTTCTGGATTAATGGCATACGACAATATTCTTAAGAACTTAAAGCAGACCCCACCCCGTGCGTTAAACGATCACATAATGTTGATTGACGGAATGAATACGTTGATTAGATCGTTTTCGCTCCTGAAAGCGATGAATCCAACTGGCAACCATGTAGGAGGCTTTGTTGGGTTTCTTCGCTCTTTGGGTTATGTAACTCGTATATTTGATCCAACTAGGATTGTAGTAGTATGGGACGGTAAAGGAGGTTCTGGTAATAGACAGAATATTGATCCAAACTATAAAGCTCAGCGAGCTAATGCTCGTATTACTCATTGGGGTTTATACGATACCAGAGAAGAAGAACAAGAAGCATTAGTTGATCAGTTATTTAGAACTCAAGATTATTTGGAATGCTTACCTATTCAACAAATAGTTATTGAAAAACTAGAAGCTGATGATATAATAGCATACCTAGCTAAAAGAGCTTCTAATGGAGGAAAAAAAGTAACTATAGTTTCATCTGATAAAGACTTCTTTCAACTGATAGATAATAATATAGAAGTTTATGCTCCTGTTAAAAAGAAAACTTTTACATATGAAAATGTTAAGGAAGATATAGGAGTATTACCTCAAAACTACAATATAGTAAAAGCATTATTAGGAGATAACTCAGATAATCTACAAGGTGTAAAAGGATTAGGTATTAAAACTATTCTTTCTGAATGGAAAAGTTTTACATATGATATAAATGCTTCATTACAAGATGTATGGGATCATTGTGAAACTCAGTTGGAACAGGATAAACCTAAAAAGATATTTGCTAAAATACTACATAACTGGGATAGGGTAATGACTAACTATGAGTTGATGGACTTACATAATACATCATTAGATGATAATGAAGTTAAAATAGTAGAAGAGGTTATAAGCAGTTCAATACCTGACTTACAGACTGGAGCATTTTTACGTTTATTAGATCAAGATAAAATAGAAGGTATTACTAAAAATACCGAAGGGTGGCTAGAAACGTTCAGAGACCTAACAAAAGTATAATGGGTTATAGATCATTAATATTAGGTATATTTTTATTTTTAGTTGCTCAATCACTTGCTTGGTTTCAAACTAATGGTCAGTTTATTAATAC
>Ga0115012_10000821_pt1 | contig 17621 bp, 9 predicted proteins | sample TroAtlMetagenome_FD_88706 | JGI IMG/M metagenome (GOLD analysis project Ga0115012, IMG submission 88706) | Marine eukaryotic phytoplankton communities from Atlantic Ocean - Tropical Atlantic ANT10 Metagenome | ecosystem: Environmental > Aquatic > Marine > Oceanic | place: Tropical Atlantic Ocean...
AGGCCTGGGTAGCTCACGGCTCCAGAGAAGACTCAGCTCATCCTTCAATACCTGCGGACTCTCAGCCGTCCGTTCAACATCATGGCGCCACATGGGCCAGTCTTCCGCAAGGGCTGACAGCCCCGCCGCACAGAAGAGTGGGAGCAGGATTTTCATCATCATTGAATTCAGTCAAAAGACGGTTTCCTCGACAGCCAAAGCACAACGCACAGCGCAGGAAGACACAAGGGAGATCGGCTCCAGTAGATATATACTGAAACTTCGATTCACAAAAGAGATCGCCAATCCCTGCCCTGATTTGAGACTCTCTCCCGGCCCTCGAATGAAACGCCTCCCGCTCAACCTCATTTTTTTCCTTTTCTGCTTCACCCTGTCTGCCCAAGCCCGGCAACCCAACGTCCTCTTCCTCGCCGTTGATGACATGAATGACTGGCTCGGGTGTATGGACACCAGCCCCGGTGCGATCACCCCGAATCTCGACAAGCTGGCGAAGCGGGGCGTGCTTTTTACTAACGCTCATACCGCCGGGGTCTACTGTGCCCCCTCCCGCGCAGCCATATTTTCCGGCCAGTTCGCATCGACTACGGGGTGTTACAGAACCGCAAATTATTTTGTACACCTTCCGGAAATAGATGCCCTTCAGATGTGCTTTTCCAAGGCCGGCTACACGACCCTCGGTGCAGGAAAACTTTTTCATCACCCCGCCGGCGCAATTGACCAGCGCGGCTGGGATACCTTTTTCCTCAGAAACAAATCCCAGCGCACCAGTGGGTGGCCTCTCAACTCATGGTCCGACGAGACTCCTCTCCCGCAACCGTTTCCTGCCAGTATCTACAACAGAGGGCGGGAGATTACCGGCGGGATGTTTCTGGAATGGGCTGCCCTCCCAGATGAACAAGAGGAGCAAATGGCTGACACTATCCGCGTCAACTGGGCTGTAGAGCAACTCCAGAAAGAGCATCAGGAGCCCTTCTTTCTCGGCGTTGGCATCTACGCTCCCCACTATCCTAACTACTGCCCCCAGAAATATTACGATCTTTACGATCCAGAGAGCATCAAGCTCCCTCCCCTCAAGGAGGACGACCTTGCCGACCTCCCGGAAAAAATACGTAAGATCAAAACTGCGCGCTCAAGAATTATCGAAAAACTGAGTAAGCTGGATGCTTTTGATGATGCCATTCACGGATATCTGGCCTGCATCAGCTATGCGGACGCAATGATGGGGCGCGTCCTCGATGCTCTTGAGGCAAGCCCTCACGCTGACAACACTATTATCGTACTCTGGAGCGACCACGGCTATCATCACGGCCAGAAGGGAGACTGGGGAAAACATACCCTCTGGGAGCGCACTTCAAATGTCCCTTTTATCTGGGCCGGTCCAGGTATAGCCCGGGGCGCACGATCCGATGTCACCGTAAGCCTGATCGACATGTTTCCTACTCTGGTCGAGATGTGCAACCTTCCCGCTCCTCACCAGAAACTGGAAGGTTCATCCATGGCCCCTGTTCTCAGGAATCCTGACGAGGCCAAAGACCGGACCGTCTACCTCCCTCACATGCATCCAGGAGAGTACGCAACCATTAATCGTAATTGGCGCTACATCCGCTACGGAGACGACGGCGAAGAACTCTATGATCTGCAGAAGGATCCTCATGAATGGAGAAACCTCGCGGATGACCCTGAATATGCCGAGCTGAAGACCACGATGCGCGAGGCAGCCCCTGCTACTTTCGCTGAACCCCGCGAAAAGCTGAATAGTCGGCGCGACCTTCTTATTGAGGGCGAATCCTTCCGTTGGAAGAAGGGAGCGAATTCTCTAAGCCGAGGAACAGAGAACAACGCATCAAAGGGCCAGCCAGCAAACGGAAAGAAGAAAAACGTCCTCTTCATCGTGTGCGACGATCTGAACACGCATGTCTCTCCGTCCGGGTATGATCCTATTCATACACCTACTCTCAGCTGGCTCGCTACCGAAGGAATGACTTTCACGCGCACCTTCTGCCAGTATCCGGTTTGCGGCCCCTCGCGCGCCTCCTTTCTCAGTGGCCTCTACCCTGAATCAACCGGTGTTTTGAACAATACAGCCGACATCCGGAAGGAGCGCCCTGGCACGGTATCCTTGCCACAATTCTTCAAGGAGAATGGGTATTGGACCGCGAGTGTGGGCAAAATCTTTCACTCGTCCCGACACGAACATGGCGAACCCGCATGGCATGAAGTCCTCCGTTTCCAAAATGACGAACTCGAGATCGTGCGGAAAGCGCGCGGGAAATTCGAGGAACAGTACGGATCAATCGAGGCTCGTCCCAACCGGAAAAGGTGGAGAGAGCTGAAGAAGAAGGTTTCGGGAAAACTGGATGCCCAGACCCCTCCCGGACGGGGTCGAAGCGGACTGACCGATGCACAGCATAAGGACGGCAAGAATGCTCGACAGGTCGCTCAGTGGCTGCGGGCCGATACCCCCGGCGAAACGCCTTTCTTCATTGCCTGCGGCATTCAGAAGCCACACGTCCCCTTCCTTGCCCCGGACAAATACTTCGATCTCTACCCACTGGATGAGATTGTCTATCGACCCGACCAACCCGACCTCTGGAGCAGCCTTCCTCAATCAGCGATCTCGAAGCGCTACAGTGCCTTCGGGTTTGAACTGGGAAAGGAGAACAACACCCTGCGCAGGGAATACATGCAGGCCTATCATGCCTGCATCTCCTTTATCGACGCTCAGTTAAAACTGGTCTTTGATGCCTTGAAGCAGAGCGGCCACTGGGAGGACACCATCATCGTTTTTACTTCCGATCATGGCTATCACCTCGGCGATCACTTCCTATGGGGAAAGGTGACTCTCTTTGATATTGGAGCAAAGGTTCCTCTGATTATACGAGCTCCGGGAATTACCACGCGTGGAACCACTTCCGAGGCCATGGTCGAATTGATCGATCTCTACCCTACGCTGGCGGATCTCACCGGACTCAATCCACCTGAACACCTGCAGGGAATATCTCTTCGTCCGCTTCTCGGGCACCCCGGACGGCTGGGAAAAAAGAAATATGCTTACAGTGTGGTTTCCCGTGGCAACAGTCTGGGATACGCCCTCCGTAACCAGCGCTGGCGCTACGCGAGGTGGCCCGATGGAGAGGAACTCTATAACCTCACCAACGATCCCTCAGAGAAAAACAACCTCGCTGGTGAGACTCGGCACGAAAATCGACTGAAAGAATTCCGCACCCTTCTGGCCGAGAAGCAGCAGCACGCCAAATCTGCCCGGTAGAGCAGCCGGATCCAGACATCTATTTCTCCCCACCCTCCAAGAAGGAGAGGAGCCGATCCTCTCTGATTGCACCCATGGCCCCGTGGCCCTCGCCTTTGACCTTATAATGCACTACCGCGCCATCGAGGTAGGAAAACTTCTCCAAGTTTCCCTCAACTTCGCTCGGTTTGGCCAACTTCTCTCCTTCGTAGCCCATCGCCTTTGCCCAGAGATAGGTCGAATGCTCGGCGTGAACAAAACCCAGCTTTCCTCCCTTCGCAGGAATAGCCCGCGAAAGCCCTCCCTCGTAAGGGACCAGATTATCTTCCGTTCCAGAGATATTCATTAGCCGTTTCCCTTTCATAGGCACTACTGCTTTGCGGTAGGCATTATCAGGGCCCTTGGCCTTGAACGCTTTTCCGTCGTGCTGATACACATTAAGCGGACTTACTCCGCTCACATAGTTCCTTATGTTCGGCAAACGACACTCAATCGCGAGTTGATTCACCAGAGCCGCCCCATTCGAACTCCCAATGATACTAAAATTTTCCCGTTGGACGTTATCGCATTCCGACACCTTCTTGATGATCTCCTCAATGAACCCACGGTCATCGGCCTTGGAGCGCTCAGAAACAATATTCCAACCTCTGGAATAGCCCTCCGGACATATCACGATGTAGTGCCTTGCCATTCCCCTGTGACGCCGCATGAATCCCTTGAAGGCTCCCCGTGCGTTCCCTCCTCCACCATGCAGGAAAATGACCACAGGGCGTTTCCCCTTCCTTCCCTCGGGAACGGAAACAACATAAAGCCGCTCAAAAGAACGCTCCTGCTCCCATGACTGTGAAATCTTATATTCTCCTGACTTTAGGTCTTCGGCGTTCAGCACACCGAAGCCTGTCAGAATGAGGGCAGAAAGAGTGAGGATCAAAAACTTCATCCCGGAAACCTGTAGAGGCTAGCACCTTCCGCGTCTACTGAAGAAAAACCGCCCTCTCTATTTTATCTTTGTCCAGTGAGCTTCGATGGTGACATCGTCGGAAGGCATCAGGAACCTGATTTGCTCAAGATGGGGTTGCGTCAGCGCAATGGGTCCATCAGCGGTCCAGTGCAGGACCTGCGGTGTCCGCGGACTCTCAGGATCGGAGACTGTCACCGTAACCATTTGTCCCGCCTTTGGTTGCAGGGGCACGGACACTCCCCCCCTGACCGTAAGCTTAGGCTTCCTTTTATAGATCGCAGTCATTTGAGCGTCCGCCGCACCCACTGTGAATAGAGGCCTTCGGCTCTCAGGGTCACTGAAGGTTCCCCCGGAGGCCACCCATTTCACAAAGGGACGCTCACCCTGCTTTTCTGGCGCGGACACCCGAATGACACTTCCTGGCTCAAAGAACCCATACTTGCTGGTATCTCCGAGAAAGGGTCGATTCCCACTCACTACTTCCATGATTACTCCCCCACTCAGCTCCACGCAATAGTTGAAGGGAGTGCCGTAAGTCTGGGAGAGCATCCATGCCATTCGCATACTAAAAGCCTCCTTGTCGTTCCCCGGCGGACGGCTGATATGGCCTCTCCCGGGAATCATTGTAAACCTTCCATACCCACCACAATCGAGGTGATTCTGGTAGAGGGGAATCTGCTCCGAGATTCTTGAGACATGATCAAGCGGGCAGTGAAGAACCCACACCGCAGTTTTCAATGTTCGGCACGTCTCTGCTGTAGTCCCTCGCTGGACTTCTTTACAACCCCAAGCCCCCAGGGGCATCATGGCGGCAATCTGATACCCTTCCCCGTGCTCGTCCGCACATCCGATTTTCCAAGTCCCCTGCCCTCCCATGCTGAAACCCGTGACATAAAGCCGCTTTTCATCGATATTGACCTTGGTCTTCAGATGGTCGATCAGCCGCTTGAATTGGGCTGGATTCCACCGCGCTATCGGCTTCACAGGTGCCACATGCAGGTAGCCAAACTGTCCCACTGCATTGCCACTGTAACCTGCATCAGACCATCTCTCGTTATCGAGGAGCCGCTGTGAGACCATGTTGCGCTTCCCCTGATCCGGGTGGTAACGCCCCCTACCTCCACCATGTAAATAAAAGACGACAGGATAGGAGCGATCCATCTTGTAGTCCTCGGGGACCCACAATGAATACTGATAAGTATCTTTCGGCACCATCCCGCCCTCGTGGGTATAATTGTGCTGGGCACCCGGGGTGTAAGCAGCAGCGGGAATACCAACTAAGAACAGAATACTTCCCAGGGCATAAAGCGTCGCGATAAGAGAACGAACAGTCACGACTGCAGAAAACTATACTGTGCCCCTAATGACAAGGCTCACGAATACCCAACAACGCCCTTCTACTGTCGACAAAAGACCTTCTCAGTATTGAATACCTTTCGTGCTCAGGTCTACAATTCGCTCGCTCCTCATTTCTTTCGTCATTACGCTGATGGCACCCTCCTGCCTCCATGCTGCCTGGCAGAACGATACCGTTGTCATACAAAAAGAGGGCAACTTCACGGTGGTGAAACACCCCGGAGACAACAAAACCCTCTTTAAGAATACTGATTCTCAATTAGCCATCGAATGGGGTCTCAAGACCGTCACCCACACCGTTATTCTCGGCGGTGAATACGTCATCTCTGACCGGATCGACATCCCTCGCCCGGGAGTGACCTTGGTCGTTGACCAGCACGCGACTCTCAGGCTGAACCCCGAAAGCACGCACACAACGATCGATTTCAAATCCCGGAATGCAGGTTACTGGCAGATGCTCCCCATGATTTACAACAGGGGCCATGACGACGTCCAGATCCTGATGTTTGGCACTCTGGAGAAATGGAAAATCGAGAATAAGGACAACGGGAAGCAGACCCTTCCCATCATGTTCGACGGACGCAACGAGAAAGGAAACTGTGGATTATCAGGTGGGGTGATGATCGTTACCGGCCACGCCACCGACTCCTTCTGGTTAGTGGACTCCGCAAGAGTCCACGTGCCCATTGTCGCCTTGGACACCAATCCAGGAGCCTCTCTTGTTCTAGAAGGATGTGAGGATTGCCATCTCGGACTGATCGCAAGTATTTCCCCAACCAAAGGCGGCAACACCGCGGAGACTATTGACCTCAATTCCCGTAATATTGACATCACTATCGAGCGCCTCGTCGGAGAGCGCTCTCAGGAAATCATCGACTGCAACGAGAGTCATGTGATCGTGGAGGACGTGATTTCCGTAGGCTCTCCCCGCAAGATGTTCGGCCGGGGCCCCGTCTCCGGCCCACGTTATACTAATCGACGATCATTCGGATCACGCTCATTGGACGTCCGTAACACCACGGTCCTCGAGAATGCCGTGGGCTCTCGCCTGATCCACGAAGTCCCCCAGCTTCCTGACGCCCTGCCGGCATTCACAGTTCAGACTACCGTGGAAATCACTCTTCCGGACAACCGGAAGAAGCATTACATCCGGAAAGCAGCCTTCGACCTGAGGCTCCAGACCACGAGCGAGTGAGACGCGGTCGCCTCCCCCCTTTTGCTCACTGACGAATCTACCCGGAAATTCTCAAACTCTTTTTTCCGAGCCCGTCGAGTCTCCAAAGCTTAACCCAGAAAGGCCAACCTCCTCCAGCATTCGCACAAAAAGATTGTTCAAAGGCACGTCTCCCACATCCAGGTGGCGCCCGGTCTGGAATTTACCGCCCGCATTCCCCGCTACCACGATAGGAAGGTCATCGTGTGTATGCCAGTGACCATCGGAGAGACCACTTCCCCATACCACCATCGAGTTGTGCAGGAGCGACTTTCCGTCTACATCCTTCGCCTCTTTCATACGCTCCAGGAAATAGGCGAGCTCCTCGCTGTAAAAGCGATCGATCTGGCTTACCTGCGCCATCTTTCCAGCATCCTTACCGTGATGGGAAAGGTCGTGATGGCCACCGCTCACCCCGATATCCCGAAAGCTTCGGTTGCTCCCGTCATGCCCAAGAAGAAAACTCACTACCCGGGTTGAATCGCTCCGGAACGCGAGGAGCATCATATCGAAGAGAATACGAATATGCTCTCGATAATCACGCGGAGTTCCCTCCGGCGCAGGCCGCCCCGGATCAGCAGGAGGACCCAGTCGTTCCACTCGCTCGATACGCTGTTCGACCTCACGCACTCCAGTAAGATATTCGTCGAGCTTCTCACGATCCTCGCGCCCGAGACGCTGTTCCATCTTTTGAGCGGAGTCCTGCACGAAATCGAGAATCGACTTTTGCTCCGCGTGCCTCCGCGCGGCATTAGCCACTCTCTCTTTTGGGCTTCCTATCCCATAAATACGTTCAAAGACAGCGCGCGGATTCGATTCCGGAGTGGCAGGAAGATGCTCAGAACGCCACGAAATATTATACTGGTAAGCGCAGGAATATCCCGCGTCGCAAGCGCCGGTATTACGCACTCTCTCACAGGTTAATTCCAGAGAGGGCATCCGGGTCTCTGCCGACAGAAAACGAGCCGCAAGCTGATCAGCCGAGGTTCCGACCCTCAAGTTGGCCCCTGAGGTTCGGAGGGGACGCGCTCCAGTCAGGAAGGTCGCATTAGCCCTCGCATGGTCTCCAGCCCCGTCTTTTCCCGGATTTCCTTCCACCTGCGCGAAGCCCTTCACAACCTGCAAATCGTTCCGGAAGTTTTCCAGAGGAGCCATGCTCTCATTGAACTTGAAGTCCGCCCCGAATCCCTCCGGCCGCCACTTGTCCATGATTACTCCATTCGGGACATAGAGATAGGCGGTACGCAGCGGAGCGCCCGTTGCAGTAAGGCCTCGTGAGCCTGCTCGAGGTAGCGTTGCACCTCCTGCCAGAGAGGCCATACCGGGGAGGGTAATGCAGGCACCCAGCCCCCGTAGAAAAGTTCTGCGGCCGATCTCTTCGCGGGGAAAACTCATCATAAATCTAAGATCGGGATATGATCCGGACTTTAAGACCGAGAATCAAGGGGATTCCTATGGCAAACGAGTTGCTCCATCAAGGATACGCACTGGAAAAGATTTCCCTGCCTCCAGACATCGGAGTTTCAAGCATGGCTCGAAATTGCACCCTTCGAATACAATCCCGCCTCAACTCCTGTTACTGAGCTCGTTTCTTTTGAAACGGGACACTCTCCACAACCTCGTAAATGAAGTCCCGCAAGCCACCACCTGCAATCCTGGCCTGCTGAATAATCTCGTCCACAGCCGGCGCATCATAATATTCGACTCCACGACCTACCGCATAGGTCAGCAACTTTTCGGCAAGGCACCGGTGAAAATCCTTCATACGGGGACCCACCAGCACTTCCCGGAGACCTCCAATACCCTTAAACGCCTCCCCCGTCACAAGCGCACCAGAGACTTCATATTGATCTCCCTCCCGCCACTGCCCGAGCGCATTATAGCGCTCCAGAGCAAGGCCAATTGGATCCAACCTGGCGTGACAGGAATGGCAGAGCGGCTGAGACCGATGATGCTCCATCAACTCCTCCACGGTAGCGTCCTCACCTAGCTTCTCCTTGGCATTTTCAAGAGCAGGAATATTGGGCGGTGGTGGTGGCGGGGGAACACCCAGAAGATTATCAAGGACGTAGAGCCCTCGCTTGACTGGAGAAGTGCGGTCAGGGTTCGAAGTAGTAAGCAGAAAGCTTCCCTGGGTCAGGATGCCGCCCTGCCGCGGATGATCCTCCAGACTGACCTTGCGAAACTCCTTACCTTCGATTCCTTCCACACCGTAAAAGGTCGCGAGTCGATCGTTCAAGAATGCGTAATTGGCATTGATTAATTCCACCGCAGGCCGGTTTTCCCTCAGGATGTGAGCAAAGAAAAGTTGAGTCTCCCGCATCATATCCTGCCTCGTATAAAGGTTGAAAATCTGGCGGGCCCGGTTTCCGTCCTTGATGCCGAGGAGCAGCGGCGTGTCAAAGACCCTTCCATCGAGCTCCCGGATCTGAAGCCACTGTCCAACAAAATTCAGGAAAAAACGCTCTGCCTTAGGGTCGTCCAACATTCGGTCTACAGTGGCGCGTAGATTCGCTCGCAGGTCCCCACGACCCGCCTCTTCAAGAAGCGTCTGATCCGGCGCCGAACTCCAGAGAAAATACGAGAGCCTTGTGGCCAAGGAGTAGTCATCGAGCGGGATAGCCCTGACCTCTCCCTCTCCCTTGCCCGGAGCCTCTCCGCGAAGCAGGAAGTCCGGCGCACTCAGGATGGCCGTAAGGGCAAAGCGAATTCCCGCCACGAATTCTCCGTCGGCATCCCACTTTACCCGGGCGAGCCCGATAAGCTTATCAAGAGTCTCTTCTTCCACCGGGCGGCGATACGCCCGCGTCGCTACACGCCGTAGGATCTTCCGAGCGTATTGTCCCCACTTTTCCACTTCTGCCGGTGGCGGGCCGTCATCTATGATGCGCCGGACGCTCTCAGGGTAACTGTCCCAGCCAATTGAGCCGGATGGCCCGGACATCACTACACTGAGAACCTTTACTGCCAGGGGAACATTCTCGCTGGTTGCGCCCTCCCCGGGAACCATTTCAAAGTCGAGTCGACGAGGACCCTCCTGAAGCACTGGACTGAGTTCCAGCTCAAAGCTTTTCGTCCTGCTGTTTTCAAAACTGATGGGGCGCGAGGCCAGCTCCTTCCCGTCCACCAGCACTCGCCAGGTACCATTTGCATCCTTCCCTCCACTCTGGGCCACCACTTGGTAACTGATCGCCAGACGATGCCTGCCTGCTGTCTTGGCTTCCCAGACAATTCCCGCCCGATGAGCACTTCCGACCCTCATGAAGCGAGCAGATCGGGAGCGGTTCTTCTCATTGCGCATGCGTCCAGGATCAATCTTCACAGCCTGAGGCCGACCAGCCTCAAGAGGAATCGCCTGAGCCATGATGCGCTCAGCCACCGCAAGATACTTCTCCATCAGAAGAGGAGAAATCGATAAGACATCCCCGATCGTATCGAAGCCGTAGCCCGTATCATCAGGAGGAAACGCATCGTTCACATTAAATTTCACACCCAGAATATCCTCGACCGAGTGCCCGTATTCCACGCGATTGAGACGGCGCAGCGTCACCCGCCCCGGATCCGGATTTGCTGGATCAAGCCCGAAGACCTTACGCTGAATCCACGAGATTACCTCTGCGCGCTCATCCGCATTCGGCTGACTCTTCTTTGCCGGCGGCATCAGATCGGAACGGAGATTCTTCCAGACCCGCAACCACAACTCCTGATTATCCAGTTGGTGAATGCCATTGACGGGATCATCGAGGGAAACCTCTCCCTCCGAGGCCCCATCACCATGACAATCGTAGCAATACTGTTCGAGGAGAGGCTTAATCCTCCCCTCAAATTCACCAGCTGCGACACCTTCTCTTTCCGCTGCCTGAATAGCCGCGGAGGAGAAGCCACTCACCACCAGAGTCAGGCACGCAAAGGCGGACCTGACTTTTTTAAGGCCCGGGATCAAGGTTGATTCTCTATCCGGCATTCTTCAGTCCCCGAAAAAAAAATCATTGAATACACGTGCGGACAACTCGACCCCAACGGCTGAGGGGTGACTCCCATCCTTTGCGAAAAGGCGCTTTCCTCGCCCCTTGCTCACTTCCACTGCCCATGCTTCACCAACCGGCACAATCAGAGCATGCCCTGCGACCACAGCAGCTTCCTGATAGCCTGCGATCAATCGCTTCTGCATCTTTTCAAAGGTATCATCGGGATAGCTTTTCTTGTTCCCCCGATCCCCGTCACGACGACCCCAAGTCTGAAAAAACACCGGAAGGGCCCCAGCCTTCCGGATTTCTGTGACGAGGACCCTTACATGAGGATTCATCTCCCTCATCCGTTGCGCTCTGCTGAAGGAAGGGCGCTGACTCTGCTCCTGCAACACCACCACATCCCATTTCCCGTTCCGAATTCGAGTCAGAGTATCCTTTGATCTCGCATGCTTCTCCAGAGTCCACCCCCCTCGCGTGATCCCCTCAACAACAACTGGACGGCCCTCTTCCTGCGTTATCCTGGCCAGAACCTTGGGAACCTTGAAGCTATAACTGTTTCCCACGAAAAGAATCCGCGGCTCATCGCTCTTATCGAGGCGATCCCGCAGCTCTGCTTTCTCGTCCTTGGAGAAAGCAGCACCCGATACCGCGAGGACGAGGACAGCTGGTATTACTTTCATCATTTGAGGGCTCCCATAGCTTACTCCTTCTCCTTGCCTCCGATACAGAAGAGGTGCCTCTCCCCTCTGATAAAGAGTTCACGGCCTGCTGGAGCCGGAGTCGCATCGACTCCCTCTCCCACCGTATTGATTCCAACGACTTCAAACTTTTTACTATCTTTGAGAACCACCGTTGTTCCACTGCGACCGGTCACGTAGACATATCCTCCTGCCGCAATTGGTGACGCGTAGGTCCGGGAAACTTCCGGAACCCGCTCTGTGACGTAGTGCGCTTCGCCGCTAACCGCATCAAGACATGTCAGCATTCCTGATTTGCCGCTGTGATAGTAGAGCCGCGATCCTGAAATCAATGGGGAAGCAATATCCGGGGTATGGCGATCCCGATCCCAAACAACACTCTTTGTCCCTTTCAAATTACCCCGCCCCTCAAGGTCGAAGGCCCCGATGAATGCTCCTCGAAAGCCACTCCCAACAATAGCGAGACCGTTAATGGCCACCGCAGAGGCCACCGGCCTCTGAGTTTGCCCTGCACAGCGCCAAAGTTCTTTCCCCGTCGCGAAATCATATCCCCTCGCACAGGTCTGCCCATTCATTATCACCTGCTTGCCACCCTCATGCTCGACAACCAGAGGAGTCGCCCAGCAGGTGGGCTCCTCTTTCCGGAGCGTCTGCCAGAGAGTCTTCCCATTCCGACGGTCCAACGCATAAAGCGATGAAGGTCCATCGTGATCCCAGGGAACAAGAATCCTGTCCCCATGAATGGTGGGTGAACTACCCTCCCCGAACTCGTTTCGAGTAGTCATCTTTCCAAAATCACTCCGTCTCCAAACCGGAGCTCCATCCATTCGAAAACAGAACAACCCCCGGGACCCGAAATGAGCATAAACGAATTCACCATCAGTACAAGGCGAAGCAGAGGCGAACCCGTTCGTTGAGTGTGTTCCCTCATGCGGCACAGCCTCAATCGCAGTTCGTTCCCACCTGATCTTTCCTGTCTTGCGATCGAAGCAAAATAGTTTGAACGCCAGCTTGGATAAGCTTTTCCCATCGAAACCAGACTTCCCTGCCGTTGGGACCGCCGAGACAACAAAAACACGATCTTCCCAAACCACGGGAGATCCCGATCCTCTGCCCGGGACTGGGACTTTCCACCTGATGTTCTTACTCTCTCCCCAATTCGTCGGAGGCTGAGCCTCTGAAGAAGATCCGTTCCCTGTCGGCCCACGCCAATGGCCCCAGTTTGCTGCAGGAAGGTTACCCAGTTGCACCAACAAGGCTGCTAAAAAGAAAAGATGACGTATAAGCATGGGTTATTTGATCCTTCATATCATTCCTCCCTTTTGATCTAAGTGCAAACTTGTTTGAAGAACTAGAAGCTATAATTCATTCCCATCCAGAAGGAGCGGGGTTGACCGATGGAGCGTAATCCAGTGCTGCTGAGCCCCGTGGTGATCTCTTGATCAAAGAGATTCTCAATGCGGGCATGGACCGTCACATTCCCGGCCAGCTCAAACTCTCCCCCCAGTCGAGCCGTCCACCAGGAACCGAGCCGCCGATCTCCCATGGGATCATCGAACTGGCTGCCGCCCATTTCCACCTCGGCAAAAACTCTCAGCCTGTCGAGTGGTCTACCCCTTACTCCCGCAATGAAACTATGCTCAGGACTCTGCGGAAAAGACTGCTCCTTAAGTCTCTCCTGTCCCACTGCCTTTGTGAATCTCGACTGGGAGAACAGATATTTCAGATTGCCACTCCACTGCGAAGAAAACTTCCAGCGCATGGCAGCGGAAAGACCCCGGACCCGGGCATGATCAACATTGCGGCGCTGAGCCACAGATCCCCCCTCCGGAACAAACCCCGCAAGCGACGAAGCCTCATCTGGGTCGGTGATCGGAACATTAGCAATAATATCATCAACCCATTGATGAAACAGGATCAGCTCACAAGAAAACCCTCGCGCAGGTTTCCATTCCATTCCGAGATCGACGGTATCAAAGCGCTCTGTTCGGAGACTGGGATTTGCCTCCGTGATATCATTACGAACTCGAAAAGGGCGGTAGAGCTCATTGATAGTGGGAAGACGGAATGAACTGGCAACAGAAGCATGAATCCCAAGAGGTTCGGCGAGTTGATATCGCAATGTTCCACTAACTGACGCTTCAGTCCCATCCCGGTCACCATAAGAAGAATTGCGGAGCAGGTCACCAGTTACAGGCCTTCGCTCAATCCGCACGCCCTCACTGAAGGCCCAGTAATCGATCCGGGCACTACCCGCAAGGGAGAGACCTGTGGCAATGCCCTCATGAATTCCGCGCAGAAAAACTCCCCCGATCAGTTGCTCTCCACCGGCTCTCCGTTGTCGAAGAAAGGACCCATCGACAAACCCTGCCAGCTCATTCGTCTCGCCCCTCAGCCGCCTCAGATCTGCCCCAAGAACAACCTTCATTCCCTCTGCCGGGCTCAGGGCCGCAGTAAAGCCGCCACCAATTCCTTCACCCGGCACGTCAAACTGATCAAGGGCAGGCACCTCGCTGCCGCGGTCCGCAGCGACCTTTGCAAAAAGCGCCTCAAAGTCGCGGCGCTGGTAATATGCCAGACCCTGCCACGTCATGGATGGTGTGTTTCTGGTGACCCTAATTGATAAATCAAGAGCCTCGGACGCATTCATGGAGAGAACTGTCCCGTTACCTCTCCGCTCTGAATGCAGGGACACGAATGGCTCTACGGTCAGCTCCCTGTCTGGGCGCCACACGACCCGGAAATCGGCACTGCGTGTCGCCAACCCCAACCGACGATCCACCGAACCACGCTGGTCTTTCGCTAAGCCGTAGAATCCGCTGGAGGTAAGGGTGTGCACAGCCGCTTGAGCGGCCAGGCTGGCATCAGTATTCTCCCTGCTACTCAGGAGGGTCAATCCGCGGGTTCCATGGCTTCCCGCGACGGTCTGTATTCTGGTCAGGCGACCAGACGGGGTGTCTCCTGTGAGATGCACCACTCCTGCAGGACTCTGGTTTCCCCATACCGCGGCCTGCGCGGATGGAATAATGCGAGCAGAGTTCAGGGCCCCAGGCGCATACCGGGACCAGGAGACCCATCCACCGAAAGGGTCATTCTGGGGAATTCCATCCCGCAGAATAAGGGTTCGAGCCGCCGCACTGGCACCGACCCCTCGAAGACTCACTCCTGCAGAGGTCGGGTTGCCAAAAAGGGCTGATTGTCTCCGATATAATGAAAATGAGGGGTCACTCGAAAGCATCTGGTCGACAGTCCGGGGCGCCTCGAGCGCGATGTCATCCGCAGACCAGAAAGCAGCCGCTTCATCCCCCTCAATGAGCCGCTCTGCAGTGACCCTCGTCTCCGGCAGAACCAAGATCTCTGGGAGGGGCTGAGCACCGGCACTCTCAGCGAGGAGCAGCCCAAAGGTTACCAACACGCCTCTGGGCCAAAATTGAACTACCGAAAGCTTTGTTCCACCCCGGGATTTCAGGCACTCGAGGATCATGATTACCGAAGTTTAGGGCAATACCGGGAAAAAGCGATTGCTCGGACTGATTTTGAACAACTTTCAAATGATCGAATGACACAAAATACATTCTCCTTCCACCCGGTTTGCCCCTAAACTCGCTCGCCGTGAAAACCCACTTCGCTTTATTCGGAGCGGCTGCTCTTGTGGCCATCTGGCCATCCGCCGGCAGCTCTGCTCCAGACCCTCAGGATTGGCCAGTCTATCTGGGCGGAAAAGAGCGTAACCTGTTCTCTCCCCTCACTCAAATCAATCGCAAGAATGTCAACTCCTTGGAAGTGGCATGGAGTCATGACACAGGTCACAAGTCGGAATACCAGGCCAATAATTTGATCATCCGGGGAATCCTCTACACCCCTACGGCAACGCGTGAGATCCTCGCCCTCGACGCAGGGACGGGAAAGACCATCTGGAAATGGGATCCCGGGCAGGAGAAGACTGGGCGCGGCCGGCAGCGCCAGCGGGGGCTGGTCTACTGGGAAAATGATCAGGGCGGGGAGCGAAGACTCCTTACCGGTGTAAAGGGACACCTTTTCGCAGTCGATCCTGACACCGGAAAAACCATTCGAGAATTCGGGGAGAATGGATCCATCAACCTCGGCTCGGGACTCAATACCCCGGGAGTCATCTACCAGGACCTCGTTATCGTGGGAGGTGTTGGCGGTGTAGGTGCTGTTCGTGCCTACGATGTCCGGACTGGAAAACGTCGCTGGATTTTCAACCTCATTCCCCGCCCCGGTGAGTTCGGATACGAGACCTGGCCGCCGGACGCATGGAAAACTGCTACCGGGACCATGCCCTGGTGTGGTCAGTCTCTAGACGACAAACGCGGCATTGTCTACGTAGCTACCAAGACAGCCGAACCTGACTTTTATGGAGGCAAACGTCACGGGATGAATCTTTTTGCCAATTGCCTGCTCGCTCTCGACGCAGCAACCGGCAAACGGATCTGGCACTTTCAGATCGTCCACCACGATCTACTCGACAAGGACCTTGCATGCCCTCCCGTCCTCCTCACGGTCACTCATAAGGGAAAAAAAATCGATGCCGTGGCGCAAGGAACCAAGCATGGGCTTCTCTTTGTGTTTGATCGGTCTACCGGAGAACCTCTCTGGCCTGTAGAGGAACGCCCTGTCCCCCAATCAGACCTCATCGGGGAACAAGCTTGGCCCACTCAGCCATTCCCCACCAAACCCGCGCCTCTCATGCGCCAACGTTACACCGAAGCTGACGCTTCCAATATCTCTCCGGCTACTCACCAACTGACTCTAGACCGCATCCGGGCATCTCCCAACTTTGGTCCCTTCCCCGCCCCCAGCCTGAAGGAGACCATCATGTTTCCGGGCTTCGACGGAGGAATGGAATGGGGTGGCGGAGCTGCAGATCCAGATGGCATCTACTACGTGAATATCAACGAAATGCCATGGATCGTACAGATGATAGAAACCAAGCGCGCTGATGGCACTGGTCTCGTTGGTGGCGAACGGGACTACCTGATCAACTGCAGCGCGTGCCACGGAGTTGACCGCAAGGGCAACCTGGCCGCAGGATTCCCTCCTCTTCTTGATATCGGAAAACGTAAATCGCGGGCGGAAATTGAAAAAATTACCCGTGAGGGAGCGGGAAGGATGCCCCCCTACGCCTCCATGCCTGAGAACAAGCGCAAGGCTATCCTCGACTACATCCTCAATGTGCCGTCTCGCAGTGGAGAACAACCGGAGAATGAAGGCCAACCCTCATACGCTTTTGGTGGATTCCGACGGTATCTGGACCCGGAAGGCTACCCTGCTATCAAGCCCCCCTGGGGCACCCTTAACGCGGTCGATCTCAATACAGGGGAAATCAAGTGGAAGGTCATCCTCGGCGAGTATCCCGAACTCACCAAAAGAGGGATCCCTCCCACCGGAACAGAAAACTACGGAGGACCGGTTGTCACTGCCGGAGGGCTCCTCTTTATTGGCGCTACCGCCGATGAAACTTTCCGCGCCTTCGATAAGGACACCGGGGAAATCCTCTGGAAAGCAAAGCTCCCCTTCGGAGGGAATGCTACTCCCAGCACCTACATGGTGAAGGGACGCCAATACGTGGTCATCTCTGCCGGAGGAGGAAAATCCAACCGCCCTCGCGGGGGGATGCTGGTAGCCTTCGCCTTGCCTGACACCGAAAGATCAGAGCCGAAATAGGCCTTGTAGCAGAGCTTACGTGGACGCGTATATTTTACGCTATCCGCCCTTCTTGGATGGACCGATCAGCTCAATAAAGTTGCCATCTGGATCTCTGAATACGGTCAGAAAATTAGGCCCCCCGATGGAAGCCGGAGTTTTCCCAAGGGTTTTCACTCCCGCTTTCTTAAGGCGTATCATAACCGCATCCATATCAGTGACAAACAGGGTCAGGTAAGAGACCCCCAGCGTACTGTGGATAAATTCCTGATCCGGCTTCTTACCCTGAGCTTTGGGAAACGCCATCATCTTGAGCTTTGACGCCGGCTTGCCGGCAGCATCCACGGCCACAAAGACCCGTGCAGTCACATCCTGATTATCGGTCAGACCAAAATCACCGGTGACCTTCCCAGGCACCTTGAACCCATTGACTTCCTTAAGTCCCACAACTTCGGTGTAGAACTTGGCAGACTGATCAAGATCGCGAACCACGATTCCCAGATCGATC
>Ga0115012_10000825_pt1 | contig 17598 bp, 9 predicted proteins | sample TroAtlMetagenome_FD_88706 | JGI IMG/M metagenome (GOLD analysis project Ga0115012, IMG submission 88706) | Marine eukaryotic phytoplankton communities from Atlantic Ocean - Tropical Atlantic ANT10 Metagenome | ecosystem: Environmental > Aquatic > Marine > Oceanic | place: Tropical Atlantic Ocean...
TTCTAATTCGATAACTTCTGAAGAACAAATAGGTACTTGGAGTATGGGCAAAGTTTGGCCGGGGGAGGTCCCTGAATCAACATGGTCGTTTGCAATTCACTACAAAGTCACTGATGCAGGTGGTGCGCAAGTTAACGCCACTGCAACAGTGAAAATTGGTTCACTATCGTTTTCAGCCTCCACAGATATTGGTTCAACCGTTTTGCCTCAAGGTGATGGTGTGCTAAATTTTGATATTCCAGTTGACAGTACTTCTTTGTCAGCATCGAGTGATATCGAATTAATTTTAACAGCAAGAACGATTGTATTTAGCGTTCCAGAAAGTGGTGCAAAGTTAGAATTCTTATGGGGCTCTTCCGACCATGAGTCAAAAATTTCTGCTGAAATACCTCTACTAGACTTAACCATTGAAGAGCCGATAATAGATGGTAGCGACATTTACCTACCAGTAAAAATCGACTCACCATTTGGTCTTGACACTTTGGCCTATTCTAGTTCAATTGAACTACGGGTCAATAATATCTTGATTTCAGGAAATCCTGTTGAAACTCAAAGTGGCGATTCTATAATAATTACATGGACTTGGCAAGGTGCTGCTGGTGGAGAAGAAACAATCCAGGTTTCTATTAGGTTATCTTTACAATCTTCGGGTCCATTATTATCTGGTCAATCTGATTTCTTGGTAGAAACATTCGATGGTGGAGGCGGAACAGGGACATTTTATCCACAAGAAGAACCACTTAGAACCAGTGGTGTTGGAAGTCCACTAGCAGTCGAACAAATAGTTGAATTGTCAATTTCCAAAGGTAAGTTGAAACTATCTCGCTTAACCACTTTGGAAATAGATGGTGAAATGGCTTTTTGGATGAGATGGGGTATGGACCACATCGGAGATGTGAATATCGCTCCAAATTCAGTATTGAGGGGTTGGAATCCTGGCTCGATTACCGATGAGGAACGAATCAATAAAAACATTGAATCAGTAGAATTAGAACAATTTCAAAGAGAAATGGCTAATCGATATAGGACTTATATGACCGATGCTAATGGTATGCAGATCGATAGCGGAGAACTTATTGGAGATCAAAGCGATTTTGACACTATCTCAATTTCTGTAGACTTAATGGGGGAAACCAGTGTTGTTTACCATCCACTAAAACTACAGTTTTCTACTCTACAAACCATTGATAAAGATGCCAATTTTGTTTTGATGCGAACATTTACATCATCCAGTTCCGATACTATTTGGAAAGATTATTCATTGAAAATTGAAGCGACATCTTCAGGAATGACTTCTTTTGCAGGTGCTGAACTATTAGAATCTGAAGACCTAATCTTCAAGCACTCAAGAATGCCTTGGGGCGAAAAGATAACTGTAGAAGGAGACTCAGTTAGTCCTTCAGAAGATTTCACAATTACCATTCAACCAACGAATTCGATTTTCTATGGCCCGACAACACTTGTGGCTTTAACAGGTGTAATATTCTTGCTTGGATTATTGTTTTGCTTGCGTATTACAAGAAATCGACATCGCAGATTCTTAATGTTTGAATTAGTTTTGATTCCTCTTGTAATGTTAATTTACTATTTCTCTTATCCTCCAGTATTTATCGGAGGTGCAGCAATTGCAGTGGTATCTTTGTGGTTTATCACCTGTTTAGTTAGCCCTAGACGTCATCCAGAAAGCCCTGCTGCAGCTAATCCGGTAGAAAATTCATTACCAACTATAGGTTGCCCAGCTTGCCAAACAGTAAATCTGGTTACCAGTGACATAAGGCCTCTTCGAGTTGCTTGCACTGGTTGTTCTAGAACAATAAAGATCGTCGGTTGAATCAAAGTTTTAGAGACTTCAATGATTTAACAATCGCTCGTGATTCTTTGTAATCACTTGGAGAGAAGTATCCTGAAAATTCACCATTTTCATCCACTGAAACCACAGCTTGAGGGCTACGCTTTCTAATTTGTTTGAGTACTTCTTTTATCGAGTCTGAATTATTAACTTCCATGAAATCCATTTCCATTATATCCCCACATTTAGAGGAACTCATATCCATTTCTTTGTCAATGGCTTGAAGGAATTGTTTGTAACCCATCACACCCTTGACTTTCGAATCATCATCTAGAACAATAAGAATTCCACCAGGGACCGATAATAGGCGTTTAGCCCCTTCTCTAAGTGTATCCTCTACACCGACTGTGATATGCTCATCGTTTAGATTGAGTTCAGAGATGGTCTTGGTATCTTGTGTCATCAACAGGCGCTATATGAACAGGGTTTTGATAGTTACCCTAATCGTGGGTGAACATTATAGTTGAATTATCAATAAGTATTCCATAACCAATACGCTCGATTTGAACCATTGTTCCTGATTTATAATTATGATTTTCCAATACGCCATCTATTGTTATAATTTCTCCATTTTCAGGGTAGATCAATTTTGCTTGATGACTGTCGCTTTCAGAAATCCAATGAACGATTGGTCTTTTATCACTTCTTGATTTGGAAATAAACTTGGCTGAATTCCCGTCTAAATCAAAATCTGCAAATTCTTTAAGTCTCAATTTTGGCTTATTTGAATCTTCTTTTTCGATTAAAACAGTGTGATTGGAAACATCGAAGGTACGTATTCCCATAGATTCGTGATTGGGATGTACTGAAGTTGTTACAGAATTCTGATGTTCGCCGCTAATCTGTAATTTGACTGGATTACGGATGAAAGATATCCTTGGAGCCTCGTCATCGATTTGTTTTGTGTTATGGGAATAAAGGGTCGCTAAAGGAACAGAAATATCTTTTTGTGTTACACCTAACTCAATCCAAAATTGTCTTAGTGCTTCAGAAGTTATTCCCCTATTTTTCAATGCCGAAATTGTTGGTAATCGTGGGTCACTCCAGCCTTCAAACAAACCAGCCTCAATATCTCTACGCATTTGTGAGGTTGAAAATCCACCCCATTCGTGAACTTTTACACGTCCCCAATACATTGTTTCGGGATAATCCCAACCAAAGTGCTTGTAGAGTAATGTCTGCTTTCTTGTGGAATCCATCAAATCTTTACCACGAATGATGTGTGTTACTCCTTGAAGATGATCTTCAACAGCACTTTGGAAATCCAGTAGTGGCCACACTCGATATTTAGAGCCAATTTCTTTTCGTGGATGTGGATTTGTTTCAGTATCTTGCATTCTTAGGGCTGGCCAGTCACGAAGTGCAGGATTCTTTAGTTCCATGCCCGTTTTAACTCTGACAACAGCATCTCCTGGTTTGAATGTACCATCAAGCATTTTACCCCAGAGTTCCATATTGGAATCACCATCTTGAGTTCTACATGGGCATTCGGTTTTGGACACACGTAACTCTCTAAATGATTCTGCACTACAAGTGCAGACATATCCAAAATCATTTGATAGCATCTTTTCAGCGTGCTCATAGTAATGTTCCATACGGTCACTTGCAATTACTATACGGTGTGGCGCAAAACCAAGAAGCCATTCTGCTTCCTTAGGAATTTGTTGGTATGCTTCTATCAATGGTGGTTTAACTGAAGTATCAGTATCATCAAATCTCAGAATAAGTTCTCCATCGAATTTTTCTGCATAGGAGCCGTTGATGACAATTCCTCTAGCATGTCCAAAAGAAAGAGGTCCGTTGGGGTTGGGAGCAAATCTCAAAACAACTTTGCCCTTTTCGGCATTTGGTAATTCGGGAAGACCTACTCTTCTTTCCTTTTTCTGTCGCTCTTCAAGAAGATGAGGTGCCTCATTTTCTAAAATGCCTCTAAGATGCTCTATACCTTGGCTGCCTGCTAAATTATTTGCCTCAGCAACTGCTTTAGCAATCATTGGACTGATTGTTTTACCATGTGGTCGTAAATCAGCATTCATCCCCATTATTCTACCTATTACTGAACCAGGACTGGCTTTACCCTCATATTCGATGGCATTTTGAATAGCCGTGTGTCTAATCAGATTCATCGTTGCATCATCAGGAGTCCAAGACATGGGATTCATGCAATCCTAATGCTGATACTTCATGAAATGCATGGACAAAAAAGTAGAAATTCAGAATAAAGTTGTCTGATTTTTTGGAGCGAAGTTTCTTTTTGGCAATTCATTATCATGAATTTTATTCCACTCACGTTCTACTGTAGCCCAACTCCAACGGAGTTGTGGATGAGGCGTATCACGTAGTAATTCTGGAATTATTTTCTTTGTATTAGGGTCACTTGGATAGCCAGAGCCCACTGAGAATCCTAATTGTTCAGAGATTTCTTTTATGCATTCATCTCTTTTCTCTTTTGCCAAGATACTGGCCATTCCAACAAATGGATCATTTTCATCTGCTTTATGCTCGCTTGATATTGATGACTTTGGCCATGGCCATGAGATTAACTGGTTAGCTATTCTATCACTGAACCTTTGCGGCTTAACATCACAAGCATCATTTAGAATAATTACTGATTTTTTCACATTATCAGGAAATGCATTTATTGCTTCTGCAAATAATTCTGTTTCCAGTACATTTAATCCTTGATTTCCCGAAGATGAATCAATACGCTCTGGTGGGCATACAATAATGCTGTGATACCAAGGCTTATTTTCAGAATTTGTCATAAACCAATCCAGCAACTCTTGCCTTTTTTTTGAACTTAGAAATTTAGAATCCTTAACGCCGTTTTCAATTAAATTATCATGCTCGTCGATAGGCATTGCTACAGCACAGACTACCAATGGGCCAATAACTGGACCCCTACCTGCTTCATCAGCCCCTATTTTCCACATGTTATCTTCTCAAAAATCTAAATCATCATCAATCTGCTTTGGTAGTGGAACTGATTTTTGTTCACTCTCCATCACTGATTTATTTTTATTTGAAATATTATTTGGATCCCTTCGTGTTGTGAGGCTTGTTTCTTCAGGCTTCATCTCTAGAGATTGATTTTGACTGATTGGCTTTGCGATACCTTCGTTAGATATCTGCTCTAGCAACTCATCTGCTGATTCAATAATACTGCTTTTATCATGGACATCTAATACCAATGCTGCAGCTTCCCTCAATCTTTCATCTACTGGTTGCGAGGCTTGTTTGCTTGGTCCGGCAAATTTCTTGAAGGTGTTTTCAAATCTCTTTGATGATATTGCAGGAGATTCAATCACTTTTTCTTCAACATCATTTTTTTGTTCAAATTTACCCATCCAATCTTCTACCTGTTCAGGGGTTTGTTTTTGGTATAATGAATTTCTAAGGGCTGCATCTTCTATCCTTTGTTTTCTATCTTTCAAAGAACGATTTAGTATCATGGTGGACAGTATTACTGCCAAAATTACAAAACCCCAGGATTTAGCAATGGCTTTCACATCAGAGGCTAATTTTGTAAAACTAAAGTCATCGTCTTCATCAATATTTTCACGCCATGATTCACCTAAGTAGTCAGCAGAAGATGTGAACATAAATGGTTGATCAGGGGCGAATCTTGAACGTATTGTAGTATACAACTCCATAGTTCCGTTACTAGTTTGGTCATCAGGAATTTCCGCCCATGCTCTAATTGTAAAATTAGAACCTAAAGGCAATTCATTAATTTCAAATGAACGGGGGAATTCAACTCCATCTTCTATAATTGCATCACTAGGTGGGATGAATGTCATTTGTGTGGAATGAGAACACTCCAGTTGTACGACTAGACCATCTATTGCATTACCATTATTTTTCAAGGTCATAGCAATTGAAAGTCTTCCTTTAGCATCTATTTCTTCAACCAATGTTTCCAAAGTCCAATTTATTTGTGGCGCTATAACGACAGGATTACTAATTTGAGAGAGAACTTCTTGGCTTCCGGCAAGAAGTAATTGAAAGTCGATATTATCATTTTCAAATGCCATTGCATCCTGATTTGCAGTTACAGTAATAATTTCACTTGTGGTAATTTGATTTGGTAGTAGATTGTAGGAAAGTGATGTTTCTTCAAACTGTAAAAACGACGGTAAATCACTAATTTTTATTTCGAAATTATCCATGGCATTACCAGTATTAGTGATTCTAAATTGTGATTGACACTGTTGCCCAGGTAATAACTCAAGGCATTCTTCATTAATCAATTCGAAACTTCCATCACGTACCCACACAATATCAGCGCTAACATCAACAACATATTTCTTTGAAATATCTCCAAGCGGATACATGTGTACTCTCACATCAAAATGACCTGTATAATCTGGTGGTGCTTGTATTCCAACTTCGAAAGTTCGGCCCTGATTAGGTTGTATTTCTATTCCTTCTTTCGCACCAAAAAGAGCTGCAGTCCAGCCATTGAATTCCAATCTATCGGATATTTCCATATTTGCAATCGGCTGCCCTAATTCATCTATGGCCTCTAGAGCAATACTGATTCTATTATTTACATTACCAACATTTCGAACAGTGAGACTTATTCTATCATTTTCACCTGGGTCTAATGTTAAATTATCACCAATATAATCCACTGAAATATTTCTGTAAGCACTCATTAAGAGGTCAAATGACCATTGACATTGAGCATAATCTAATCCAGATGATGCTATCAGTGTAAATCTAGGACCTGTTTCAAATAAGGGTGAACCATCAATTACAGATGGAATTTCAATCCATAAATAGACATATGATAATTGACCAGGAGATAAGGTTTCTATTGCATTATTTCCATTTGTTTGATTCATTGTCCAACCCCAATTCCATGATGATTGAGTTGATATGCTAAATGTTACATCATCTGAAAGCAATGCATTATTTGTAATGTTAACTGCTAAGTTGGTACGGATTTCAGGGTCTACTACAAACTGAGAAATTCCACTAACACCAAATTCCAAGTCAGATTGAGGCATAATTTCTACATCGATTTCGACATTATGATATTCATCAGAAATTACATCGTTGGTAATATTCAATTTCAAGATACTTGAAGCATAATCTGCGTTTAAATCGCCAGTTATGCTGAATTTAACTTGTCTAAGTCCATTAGGGTCCAAAGTATATTGCAAAGGTAGTCCAGTGACACTCAAGTCATCACCTATTGAAAGTAGTCCAAGAGTATAAGTCTGAGTATAATCTCTTATGTTGTGAAGAGTAATTGGTATCTCCAATGTTTCATTACAGTGTATGATAATTTTATCTTGAGAATTAACTCCAACAAAATCACTTCTTGATTGAGTATCAGCGGAAGCATGAACAATTGGTGCAAAAATTGTCACCAATAACATTAGGACAACCCCTCTGCTCATAGATAGTGCAATGAGTAAGTCTCTTGAAACACTCGCATGTTTTGTTCAAAAAAATCTCAAACTGGGTCTGAAATAGATTCTGCCAAATTAGTCAGTGAGAATTCTGCTCCACTGATTGGAACTCGAAGGTCAAACTTTTCTGAAATAAGAGGGTCAATTTCTCCAAAACATCCAACATGAACTCCATCAATAATCACTTTTGCAGAACGTCCTGTCAGCCATGGCCCTTCACCATCTGGTAATTTCTCAATTTGATAGTTTTGTGCCCCAATATCACGCAAAAATGCTTGAACACGACCTCTTACTGCTGCAAATCCTCCACTTCTTTCAGCAACTAAAAAGGCGACTCTATCTGAGTTCTTATGATCTCTAACCACCGTTCCAAGTTCATACACACTTTGAGGTAGGTTGTGGTGTTGGTTTGTCGCTAGTAAACGCAACAAACCTGGTGTCAGGTATTGCCTTAGTAAAGTGTGGTCGATAGTAATTGGATTGGTAATTCTTGTAATCTCGCCAACAGGTGTCAATCTAATGAAATTAAACTGGTCATCATCATTTGATAATGTAAGTGATTGAATTTGCATGAAACCTAGACCTTGCATAGAATCTCTAATTCTTCTTCGCAAATGACCATCACTACGAGGAATTGCAGTCATTGGTGCTTTAGGTACATCTGAACCTAAGTCTTCATAGCCATGACCAATTGCAATGTCTTCCACTAAATCAACTGGGTGAAGAATGTCAAATCTCCATCTTGGCATTTCTATGGTGACAGATTCTTCCTTATCTCTAGAAATAAAATTACCACCCATTCGATTGATTGCTTTAGAGATCTCATCATCTGTTAAACATCTTCCCAAAAGGCCATTCAGTAAATCAGTTGGGACGTCGTGTTGAATCGCAGACCCATTAGGGTATTGTTTGACAATTCCGTCAAAAGATGTAACTTCAACAGATTCAATCTCTCCGCCTCTTTCACATAATTGTGATGCTATCAGCATCAAACTCGCTTCACAGGAACGGTGGTCCCACCCTGTCACATAAATGAAGAAATCTCTTGTCTGATTGTTAACAGTGGTATGGTTTCCATTAATTATTGGTGGGAAAGATAAAATTGAATCATTTGAATCCGTGATGACTGGGAATTTATCAAATCCTTCTAAGAGATGAGCATAATCTATTCCCTTTGGGTGTAGTTCCAATATTTGGTTAATACTCATTTCTTCATCCATTGCTAGAGGTATGAACTTTTTATCTCCTGAAACCGCTTTGACTCTAAATGGTGGCTTCAATGTACTGAGATCATGAACTCCAATAGAGGCTCTTCTTCGACCTCGACCTAATGCGAAGTGTAGTTTTTCTTGGTGATCCATTAGGGACTTGATGAAAGCATCAATCTCCACATCATCATCCAATTTTACTCCTCGAACCACACCTGCGAGAATAACTGGTCGGATATGTTCTAATTCTTTATCGACAGATATTTTGATATCTCCTTGTTTTACATTCAAACTTGGATTTGCTTTCTGGCCATGAATAAAATTTCGAATTGCTCTAGTGAGTGTTTCTCCAGAAAGTAAATCTGGACGGTTTGGGAATATTTCAATATCTAGAACTTCAGTAGTACAGTTATCAATATCTGTACCTAGAAGTGGTAATTCATTAGATAAAACTTCAACATCATTTACCAAGTTATGTTTAGCAAGTAGGCTTGTAATCAAACTTTGCTCGACAGAAATAGTTGGCATAATAATCACTCATCTAGCAAACCAATGTGGCAATGGTCGTTCATATCCAGCCAATCTCAAACCACTTACTGCTGCAGTTTCATGGTCTAAGGCACGAAGGTGTTGTCTATTTAATCCATCAATCGATTCTAAACCTAGTTCTCTAAGAATACTTGACAAACCTCTATTCAAACCTTGTATCCAAACAGCCAAATCCATGGCATCAATCATGGGAACTTCACAACATGTAACTTTAATTCCAGTAGCAGAAAGAATAGCTAAATCTTGAGCATCAGCGGAGAATCCAAGCAATATTCCTGATTCAGTGTCAGTGCCTTCGAGATTTGCCTTGTTACTTCTACCAATTAGTGGTAAACTAGCTGCCTCTGAAATCCCCGTATTGTCTTCAATTTTACAAATTGCTAAATCCGCATTGTGATATGATGCTTGAGTATGAAGTGAATTTATTCTTCCAATTCCTTCAATAATGCCATATGGTTTTTGTCTTCCAGCCATTGACCTAAGGGCAACTAACAGACCATCTATTTCTTCTGAATCCATACTTGGTAAAGATGTGAAATCGAGAATTAATCCACCAGATTGACTAACGCTAATAGACACATCTGCCAAGTTTTCAGTATCAATAATTAACAAGTCGTTATTTCTTGGATTATGGCGAGTCATAAATGGCTGTTTATTTAGGCAATCTACCAATTCCATATCAGCATCTTTCGGTAATTTCAATTCCTTGGCATCATCGATTGAAGGAATCATCGGAAGTGGTAGAGCAATAGGTGTATTTTCATCACCTCTTTCGCCAATTAAGGCGACTGTATCACATGTGATATAGTGCATTTTTCGTCCTTCATCTCCAGGGACTAATCCAATTCCCGAAAGGTCTCCACTCGAAACCAAATTTTCTCGATTTTGATTTGAAATCGCATCATTTGCTTCTAAACACATTGCATCTTTTGGAATTTCATGTTTCTTATCATCTAGTTTTTTGTTGATTTCTTTTTGTTCAGCAGCCGTTAGTGGTCTTAATGCCACACCTTCAGGCGGATTAGGGCATCGCCCATTGATAATTATTCGGCCACCGGTCATACCTGCCCCCGGATCGCTACCAACATCACCGTCTACTACGATTAATCCACCAGACATACCGCCTCCAACTCTTGAGCCGGTATTGCCTCTAATGGAAAGTAATCCTCCAGTCATACATGCGCCAGCATCACTTCCTGCACCGTCAAGAATACTGATTCTTCCTGATTTCATAGCGAAACCAGCATAGTTGCCAGAACTTTGCTCACATGTAATTGTATTTCCATTATTTCCTGCTCCAAGAAATGAACCGCTATCTCCCTGAATCGTAAAATTACCACCATTGCCGAATGCGGCAATCCAAGAACCTAGAACTCCCAAAGCTCTCAATTTCGAACCTTTGGGTAAACCAGGACAAAGCCCCAATTCGCCATTTTTTGGCACAGGTTCCCCTGAATTAGTCCACCCAATACGCAAAATTGCATTTTGTTGAGCCGCTGCTTCAAGCCTCGAACCAAGTTTGGAATTAATGCTGAACGAGCGCTCGACAATATCCAAAACATCCGCCATGAGACTATGTCGGAGTATCTTGAACATATACTTTCTTTGAACAAATTATGAATTATGTTGTTTTTTACCAACAAATTTCTAACGATTTGTTAATAGAGGGACTTCAAGGACAGGTAATTGGTGAGGGCATGACAATCAAGGTGGCTATCAACGGATATGGAACAATTGGTAAGAGGGTCGCAGATGCTGTGGACGCGCAGGATGATATGGAAATCGTTGGAGTGACTAAGACTAGACCAGCATTTGGTTGTGACTTAGCAGTTAGAAAAGGCTATCCGATTTATTGTACATTTGACGAGCAAGATAGAATAGATGCATTTGGTAAAGCAGGATACGAATGTCATGGTGGTTTGTCAGATTTACTCTCTGTAGCAGACATAGTTGTTGATTGTTCACCAGGTAAAGTGGGCGCCTCAAACAAGGAAAAGTATCAATCAGCAGGAGTAAAATGGATTTTCCAAGGTGGAGAGAAACATGCAATGACTGAATTATCTTATACTTCATCAGCAAATCATCAAGAGAACCTAAATGCCCAAGGTACACGTGTTGTTTCTTGTAATACTACAGGACTCTCAAGAACTTTGGTTCCTCTTTACAATCACTGTGGTGAGTTAAGTGTTGAATGTACAATGATTCGTCGGGCAGCAGATCCAGGTGACTCAAATAAGGGACCAATTAACGCAATAAAACCAGTATTGAAAGTACCATCTCATCATGGACCTGATGTAATGACAGTCAAGCCTCAAATTTCGATAAATTCCATGGCAGTAGCCGTTCCAACGACTATAATGCATGTCCATGTTATAGTAGCAACATTGCCAGAAGGGCATGGATTAACTACCGAAAAAGTTCTTTCAATGTGGGATTCTCAACCAAGAATCATATTGATGAATGGTGGAGAAACTGGAATAACTACTACAGCGGAAGTTATGGAATTCGCCAGGGATATCGGCCGTAAGTGGGGAGATCTCCATGAAATATTTGTTTGGAAAGATGGCGTCAAGTTGGAGGAAAATACTCTTTATTATTTCCAAGCAATACATCAAGAGTCGGATGTTATTCCTGAAAATGTAGATGCCATTAGAGCATTAATGGGTGTTGAATCTGATTGGAATAAATCAGTTAGTAAGACTGATTTAGCGATATCGAAATACAACAATATTTAATGAGCATTTTTTGTTCATTATAGGGTTGTTTTCAAAAACCTCACAGGAGTCCGAGATGTTATGGTGAATCATCGGCGTGTTCTGTTGATGCTGGCACTATTACTTCTAACCTCATTTTCACCAGCATTGATATCTACTGATAAAACTCCTTTTTCTGAGTCCTTAGAACTTGTTGAACCAGAATATTCGGAACAACAAAAGTTGGAAATGGCCACTATGAATTGGCATAGAGCAGCATCAATGAGTTTGGATGGCATAGAGGAAAGCATGATTTCAGGTATTGTTCACCTTTCAGCAGGCTCATTCGACCCACTGTCATCAAGTGGTCCAAAAGTTTCTGGATTTTTACATGACGACTTCGATTATCTTAATACTGGATTTGCAATTCTTCAGTTAGAATATTTTTCAAGTAGTAATTTAGAAGAGTTACAGACTCAATATGGCTTCACAGTTCTAGATTACCTTGGTGAAGCAACTATGCTGATAAGACTGCCAGAAAATACCGCACAGACCTTTGATGAAATGAGTGAAAACTCGCATGTTCGTTGGTTGGGTAATATGCATCCAGGATGGAGAGTTAATAGTGGAATTTTTGAGCATCAAACACTCAATAGCTTAATGCTAGTTCCATCAGATGATTTATCAGTCGGTGGGTTTGAAAAATTAGTTTTAGATTTGACCAATTTTGGTGCCGATGATGCTTGGTGCGGCATTGGTGCTTGCCAAGTAACATTGTCAAGTTCAAATTTAGTTGATTTCATTGACCAAGTCTCTTCTGACGGAAGAATAATTTGGATTGAACAGGGACATGGTCTTGAACTTCATAATGCGGTTGCAGGGGCCATTTCTGGCGTGGTTAATGTTGCGAATTCTGCAACATTTACACTCGATGGTTCTGGTGAAATGTTAGCGATTGCAGATACTGGATTGGATAGAGATCATCCTGATATTTCCGGACGTGTTTCAGCAATTTATACACAGTTTGGATTAGATTCATCTCCAATTGATAGTAATACTGGTCACGGAACTCACGTCACTTTAACTGCTATTGGAGACGGTACAGGAGATTCATCTGTCAAAGGTATGGCGCCTGAAGCATTGGTTACAATGTATGCTCTTGAACATGACCCGACTGGAGTTTTTGGTCGACAGGGTTCAATATACAATCTACTTCTAGATGCTAAGCAAAAGACCGCTAGAATTGCTATCAATGCATGGGGTCTTAATGGCAACTTCGGAGAGTATACCGCCGATTCACGTTCTGTAGACCAATTTGTATGGGATGAACCAGCAATGTTGCCTATTTTCTCTGTTGGCGACAGAGGTTCCAGTGGCGCCTCACAAATTTCTCCACCAGGTACTGCAAAGAATGTTCTTTCTGTTGGAGCCAGTACAACTGGTACAGGTTCATCAGCCGCAGCAGGTACAGTAGCTTCAATTTCTAGTCAAGGCCCGACTCTCGATGGTAGAATCAAGCCTGATTTAGTTGCCCCTGGGATAGAAATTTGCTCAGGTAGGGCGGAAGAGGCAAAATCTCCATCAGGTCTAACCTGTGGTACAGGAGTTCATGGCGATGGAGACCCGCTTTACATGTCTTTGTCTGGAACTTCTCAAGCAACTGCGGTTACTGGTGGCATTGCCTCCTTGACAAGGGAATTTTTACGTGAACAAATTGGTATTAATTCACCTTCTGCATCGTTGATTAAGGCTGCTTTAATCAATGGTGCTACAGACCTAGGGGCGCCAGATATTCCTAACAACTTAGAAGGATGGGGTCAGATAAATCTTGAACAAACTATTCTACCCAAAGATGGTAGCACTATTCTATCCACATATTTTGATGACAAGAAATCACTTCGTTCTGGATTTGGTCTGCTTTATGATTTGAACTTAGATCCAAGTCATGGTATTGATATCACTTTGGCATGGACAGATGAAGCAGGAAGTGCTAATTCAGCACAAAGCCAATCTAAATTAGTTAATGATTTAGATTTGATTCTTATCGACCCATCTGGTAATCAATGGTTGGGCAATGATTTCGCTTCAGGTTTCTCCACTCAGGGTGGAACTGCTGATGACTTAAACAATGTAGAAAGAATCAAAATAGCATCTGGTACACTTTCTAATTCTGGGAATTGGTTGGTTAAAGTAATGCATCGTGGCGGTAATGAACAAGATTTTAGCATTGTAATTACAGGCGATATGAGCATTCAACCTAAATCTGATTTGACCACTTTTAATGAATCAATTTACCTTTCTTCTCAAAATCCTTTGCAAAATGATGTAGTTTCTGTTAGAGTTGCATGGATGAATCAAGGTACTCTAGATACTTCAGGATTCCATTGGATTTTAGAAGATTTGACAGAGGGGACAATCTTGATGCAAGGAGATTCACTGGGTGTAGGTTCCAGTGAGGTGGAATCAGTAATAACCACCCGTTCGTTTTCCACAACTGGAACTCATACACTAAAATTAAGTCTTGATACCGACAATGTAATTCAAGAAATGAATGATGAGTCTTCAGGCATCGATAATAATATTATCACGATGGATATTGAAGTTACTTCTCTCGGTGTTAGAGTAATAGCTTTGAATGAAGATGGTACTGAACCGATTACTACTGAGGACAGAGCTGCTTCTGCTATCAAGATATTTGATGTTCGTAATGAAACGGGGATAGATATTCCAATCAGGATTAAGAATGAGGGTACTGGCACTCAAAGTATTACTCTTTCAGTAACAAATGTAATGGAGCAACATCCGATTTACAATTATTTTATCAGCCCAGAAGATGTATGGACTAAACAATATTCGGAGAATGGTCCATTTTCATTAAATGGCCAAGGTTCAACTGGTGATTACAAAGATGTAGTTCTACATTTTGAAGATGAATATGCTAATTTAGACGATTCAAATAATCCAAGATATGCTCGCTTTGGAACATTTTATGTCGATGTCACAGTTCAATATCAAGGCCTTCCTTCAGTATCTCATTCTCAACGTTTGACTATTGAAATTGGACAAGTCGATGATGTAAAGGTTGTATCGGCAGGAACTGCAGGTCTTGCTGCTAAGCCTGGTGAATCTGTAGCATTTTCAATTTCTGCTCAAAATGTAGGTAATTCTGCAGCACAATATTCGGTGTCTTGTGAATCTGAAAATCGTTGGCAAATAATGCTGGGCAACTCAAATTCATCTACTTTAGATTTCGAGCCGCTAGATATTTCCTCATATCTTTCTATGCCTGTTCGAATTTATGTTCCACCTGTTGCAGATGGTTTGCCAGCAGTAGGGGCAACAGATGAAATTTCGTGTTATGTTACTTCAACGACTGACCTAACTCTAAATTATAGTGAAGTAGTTACTGTTTCGGTCTTGGAAAAAGAGGATTTTCAAGCACACCTTCTCGATGATGGTGCTCCTGTAGGTACAAACCTCATTACTAGAGATGTACTTGTCGATAGTGGCGAAGTAAAGTTCCTCGATTATGAAATCATGAATTTGGGCAACTCTATTTTGGAGATGGAAATAAGCATTCAACCATCGAATCCAAGTTGGTTCTTGAAGGTCTTTTCAGATTCGGAAAATGATTCTAGGAAGGTTTCAATTATTATCCAACCAGGTGACAGTCAAACAGTCCAGTTCCAAATTAATGTTCCAACAGCATCCTTGGAAGGAGATTCAAACTCATTTACAATTCGGGCTGAAATTTCCGACTTTAATTATGTTACAAATACAACGCGTATTCTAGTTGAAGAGGATGTATCTTTAGAATTGACAGGCCCTGAATTTTTATCGGCTTCAATCTCTTCTGACTTCTCGTACAATGACCTAATGATTTCCAATACAGGTAACTCAGTCCTAAATCTCAATTGGTCTTATTCACTACCTCCAGATGACTGGCTTGTAGGATTCTCTAATCCAGTGAAGGTGATTAATCCTCGAGAAGAGGCAACAGTATCCATTGGTCTAGTTCCACCATTGAATGAAGATATTTCATCTAGTTCTTTTTCACTTACAGTTACTGTTTCTGCTGATAGTGATGGGCGGACAGTTACAGAGAGCCTCCAATTTGATGTCAAAGTAGAGGAATCAAATTTCGGGAATCTTACGAGTAATTCTAATTCTTTACAGGATTTTGTTGGAATAGAGATTGGAACTGAGGAGTCGCAAATTATTACTTTTAGAAATGATGGTAATACTATTCTTGACGGCGATGTATCAGCATCAATGATCGATTCAGAAGGAATGGAAGTCTCGGGTTGGAATATCGATGTCAAACCATCAAAAATTTCAGGGTTAATTCCCGGTGACTCCATTGAGTTAGAAGTAATAGTTGAGCCTAAGGATGATGCGCAAAAAGGTTCTTGTCAAGTTTTGATCAATGTCACATCAGATTCTAAAGTAGTCGCTCAAATGACTCTTTCATCAAGTATTCAATCATCTAAAGGTAATAGTGGATTATTCAATTCTGTCCCATGGTATGTTTCGGTCTTGATTTTGGCAACTCTGCTAGTTTCAGGAGTTATTTTTGCTAGAAGAATGAAGCGTAGTGGTTCAGTATCCAATGATGATTCACAATTGGTTTCAGCAGATAATTATGTCAATCCTGAGTATATTTCTGATCGCCGTGATCAAGCACTAGATATCGGAGATTCAGTAAATGAAATCACAAGTGGAGAAGTCTCTGCTGATGAAATTGCAGCTGCTCTTGCACAATCTTTGGAACTGCCGTCCTTCGCAACTACTCCAACTATTCCAAAGGGTATGCCTCCTAAAATGAATATCCCTGCTGGAATGCCTCCGCAATTGAAGGTCCCTCCTGTTTTGCCATTACCAAAAGTAGCCCCGCCATTGCCACAAGCACCGTCTCTAACACGTCCATTGCCCCCAACTGGCCTTCCGCCAGGGTGGAGTGTCGAACAATGGAATGCATATGGTCATATGTGGCTTGAGAAGAACAATAAGTGAGTGCGTATCTTCAAATCTAAGTAGTTTCACGACCACACATGAGCAGTATTGTATTATTTGGACCACCTGGTGCTGGCAAAGGCACACAAGCGGAGAGAATAACAATTTCAACAGGTCTACCTCAAGTATCAACTGGTGATATGTTAAGAGCTGCTGTTAAGCAACAGACTCCTACAGGCATCGAGGCAAAGGGGTATATGGAGGCAGGATTACTTGTTCCCGATTCTATTATCATCGACTTGATACGTGACAGAATCTTATTGCCTGATGCCAAGAATGGAGTTATGTTTGATGGATTTCCTAGGACTATTCCACAAGCTGAAGCCCTTTCAGAGATTACAGATGTATCGCATGTAATTGCTATTGAAGTTCCAGATGAGCGAATAGTTGACCGAATTTGCGGTAGGTATTCATGTGGAAATTGTGGTTTGGTTTTCCATGATACATTCAACCCAGTTCCAATTTCTGGTTGCGAGTGTGGTGATTTTGTCGAGAAAAGGCGTGCAGACGATAATAAAGAAACAGTTCAGTCACGACTAGCAGCATATCATGAACAAACCTCACCATTGGCTGAATGGTATGAAAATAGAGGTATTTTCCACCGAGTCGACGGGGATAGAGAAATCAATTCCATCAGTGATGATATTTTATTAGCACTGGAAAAGTAGGTTTTATCATGGGCAAAAGACGTAAGCGTTCTGGTAACCTTAAGGGTCAGAGAATTACTAATGCCCTAGAGGCTCAAAATTCTCTAATTCATTTATTGAAACATACTGAACCGAAGGATTCGACTCTAGCACGATCATCAGTGAGACAAATTTTGGCCTTAAGCCGTAAACATAGAATCTCTTTGCCAAGCGAAGCAA
>Ga0115012_10000827_pt1 | contig 17588 bp, 12 predicted proteins | sample TroAtlMetagenome_FD_88706 | JGI IMG/M metagenome (GOLD analysis project Ga0115012, IMG submission 88706) | Marine eukaryotic phytoplankton communities from Atlantic Ocean - Tropical Atlantic ANT10 Metagenome | ecosystem: Environmental > Aquatic > Marine > Oceanic | place: Tropical Atlantic...
CGCCAACCCAGTCGCTGACTGTCCGTGAAGACAACGATCTCCTTGGCTCGGTGATACCCTTTCTCGAGATTAAGCAGACTGACCCCCAGAGCATCATGCGCCCGAAAAGGGCCTCCTACCGGGCGGAGCTCTTCAAGAACCTTGATGACATCAGCCCGGTGAGTCAGAGGCGCACCTGTCACTGCGTCTGGAGCAGGACCTCCCAGAATGACCGAGAATGCTGAGCCTCTGGGGGCTTCCTTCACCAGAGTAATCGCTTCCTCGATAGCCCGGTCGAAGGACTTTTTTCCTGCTGGTCCGGGAATCTCCATCGAGCTCGAGGCGTCGATCACAAGAGCGATATCCCGGCTCCCTGTATTCTGAAAGCGGGCCAGATTGAGTTGCCGCTCGAAAAGAACCAGTGCGACCCCTGCGAAAAGGAGCAGGAACGCGAGCCCTCTGACGAGCCAGCGGCTTGAGGCCTTCCCTAGAACGAAGGATGCTCCGAGAGCCCCTACCCCAAGAAGAGCCAATGGCAGCACGAACACCCATGGAACCGTCGAATCAGGCGGCACGAAGGGACGAGCGAGAGCAAGGGCCAGCAACGCAATCAGAAGGCAGCGAGCCGCCATCAGCAGCATGTCTTCCCATTCCATTCGACGGCGCCGCATCGCTACCGTATCAAAGAGAAAGCGCATCGCTCCCCAATCCAAGGGCTTGGCCGACTGCCGACGCATCATATGCAGAATGATGGGCACCAGAACTCCTGCGAGTCCGATGAGCAGCCAAGGATTGAGAAAGAGCATTCTGGACTACTGGTCAGCTGTTAATTTTGACTGTTCTGCCGGATTCATGGGACGCTGGGACAAATATTTCATTCCGTAATCTACCGTCTGGCGTGCATTCTCCGGCCAAGGTAGCGCAGCAGACTGTCCCGCAAGGGCGTCTTGGTATTCACGGGCACGTAGTCCGCCTGCAACTTGCCACTGGCTGTTTCCATGGACTTGATAAAGGTCCGCACTTTCTCGAGATAGGCGGCCCGAACGGCCTGCGGATCGATTCGAAGCATCGACTCTACCCCTTCGAGATCCCGGAATCTCTGGAAGTTCTTGAAGGGAAAGGTCAGCTCCTCATCTGCTAACACGTGCAACAGCACGAGTTCGTGCTGTCTGAAGTCAAAGTGGTGGAGAGACTCTATGATATCCTGCGGATCATCAAAGAAATCACTGATAAGAATAACCAATCCACGTTTGTGGATTCGCTCAGCTACCTCATGAAGGACATTACCCACTTTGGTATCTTCCCCGGGCTCTGATTGATGCAGCGTTTCCACGATACGACGCAGGTGACTGGGCCGGCTGCCGGCACGCAGGTAGGAACGCACCTGCGAATCAAAGGTCACCAACCCGGCGGCATCTCCCTGCTTGATGAAAAGGTAGCTCAACGCCGCTGCGAGATAGCGAGCACAGGCAAACTTGGACATGGCCTTCCCGTCCACCTCAGCAGCTTCGTCTCCCTCAAAGGCCATCGACCCGGAAACATCCACCGCAATTGTGACGCGCAGATTAGTCTCCTCTATATATTGCTTGATGACATTACGGTCACTCTTCGCCATCACCCGCCAGTCCAGATTCCGTGGGTCGTCTCCCGGGGTATATTCCCGGTGCTCGGCAAACTCGACCGAAAAGCCCTTATCAGGACTGGTATGCTTTCCCGTCAGGGTTCCTTGCATCCGTTTGCGCGCCAGCCATTCCAGCCTTCGCATAATCCCCATCGTCTCCTCTGGGAGGAGCTTCATGGATTCAGGAACTTCGATTGAAGACATATGCAGGACTCTGGACGCCTCTAAGCCAATTCGATCATATTACTGCGAGCACGAACGATGAACTAGATCTTGATCTCTTCCTTGGGCTGCAGGTGCTCCAGGAGCATTTCGACGATACTGTCACTCGTGACGCCTGAGGCCTCAGCATTAAAGGTCGTCAAGACACGATGCCTCAACACCGGGGGGGCCACCGCAGCGACATCCCCGGTGGTGGCGTGGAAGCGACCGCGTAGGACCGCATGAGCCTTCGCCGCTGCGATCAGGGCAATCCCAGCTCGAGGGCCGGCCCCCCAGCCTACCATGTCTTTGACGAACTCTGGAGCTTCCCCGGAGTTTGGCCGCGTCGCCCTCGCGATATCCGCTGCAAAATCAATCACATGATCTCCCACTGGTACTCGCTTCACAATATCCTGAAGCTTGAGAATTTCTTCCGCCGTCATAAGGGCATTGACCTCACCCTCACCAGGGCTGGTCACCCTCCGGATAATTTCCCGCTCCTCCTTACCGTCAGGATAGTCCACCACGATATTAAACAGGAAACGATCCAACTGTGCCTCAGGAAGCGGATAAGTTCCTTCCTGCTCAATAGGGTTCTGGGTTGCCAGTACAAAGAAAGGATCGGGGAGGTGACAGGTCTTTTCACCCACGGTGACATGATGCTCCTGCATGGCTTCCAGCAAGGCCGCCTGAGTCTTCGGCGGAGTCCGGTTGATTTCATCTGCCAGAATCATATTCGCGAAGATCGGCCCCTCCAGAAAGCGGAAGCTCCGCCTTCCCGTCTCTTGATCCACTTCGAGGACATCCGTTCCCGTAATGTCGGCCGGCATCAGGTCAGGAGTGAATTGAATCCTCTTGAAGCTGAGGTCCAGCGCCTTGGCTACCGTTGAGACAAGAAGAGTTTTGGCGAGGCCCGGAACCCCGACGAGAAGAGCATGACCCCGGCAAAAAATTGCCATCAAGACCTGCTCAACAACCTGCTCTTGTCCTACGATAACCTGCGCCAGCTCCTCCTTCATCTGGCCATAAACCTTATGGAGCTTTTCCACGGCCTCTTTTTCGTCCATGCTCATATAAGCCTTATACGGCCCTCCAAACCCGATTTTCTCAAGAGGAATTTCGCGAGATCCCTCGAAAGCCAGGGAACTGGGGGTTGTTGCTTAACTTGTGCAAAGTTTTCCCCCAATGAACGCCTCTCCATCCAACGGCTACAGAGCCGAAGCGCTCCCGCGATCACCAGAGCACGAGGCCAATCTTCCCCTCCATGGGAACCCTTATCCTCCGACCGTCCCTACACTCCAACTGGGTGCCAAGTCGTCTTGATCTCCTGAAAATCGAGAATGTGATAAGGGTCCTCTTCCAGCGGACTATCAGGATGAGAAACCACTCTCTTGAGGTTCTCCGCCGCCCGCTTCTCAGCCATCTTGGCCTCCTCTTCTTCGTCAGAGCAGAGCAGAAGGGCGTTCACGTCCATATGCTCCGCAAACTGGGGCAGTAATTCATCCCGGAACCCGGTGAGTATATTCACCACCCCAGCCGGAACATCCGAACTGTTGATGACCTCCGCAAGTGTGATCGCACAAAGAGGCTTTGAGTGTGATGCAAGAACGACACTGGTATTCCCTCCGGTCAGGATTGGCGCTATGGCCGAGCACAGTCCAAGCAGGCTGCGGGCCTCCGGAGCCGCCACCGCAACAATTCCGGTGGGCTCTGGCACCGAAAAATTAAAATGCGGGGTTGATACCGGATTTACACTGGAGAAAAGGGACTGATACTTGTCGCTCCATCCCGCGTAATGAACCAGAAGGTCTACGGCCTTGGTGACTTCCTTTCTCGCAGCAGAAGGGGTAGACCCCTGGAGCCGCAGCTCCTCCTCAAATTGCTCGGTCCGCCCCTCCAGCATTTCTGCAATACGATACAAGATCTGCCCCCGGAGATAGGCCGATGTATCGTTCCACCCAGACCATGCCTTGCGGGCGGCCACCACTGCATTGCGAAAATCCTTGCGACTGGCTCTTGAGGCATTCGCCAGAAGAGCGCCTTTACGCCCCTTGACTTCATAGTAGCGCCCCGACTCGCTACGCGGAAACTTTCCTCCTAGATAGAGCTTGTAGGTCTTGTTTACTACTAATCGATTCTTGGCGGCCATGATTCGAGGTGTTGTGTGATGAATTCCTTTTGCAGGACCTAACGAAGATCCAGATATGGCGCCAGGCCTTGAAGGCCTCCCTCCCGGCCCAGCCCACTTTCCTTATATCCCCCAAAGGGCGAAGCCGGATCGAACTTGTTAAAGGTGTTAGCCCAGAGGACCCCAGCCCGAATCTGACTCGTAATCTTGAAAATCTTCGAACCCTTGTCCGTCCAGACTCCACCACTCAGCCCATACGGTGTATTGTTGGCCTTTTCAACGGCTTCCTCCGGTGTTCGGAAGGTCTGTATCGCAAGGACAGGGCCAAAGATTTCCTTTTGGACAATCTGGTGACTCTGGGCGCATTCCGTGAAGATCGTGGGCTTAAACCAGAGCCCCTTGCGCGGAAGCTTCTGACCACTCTGCCAGCATTTCGCTCCCTCCTCTTTCCCGGAATCCACCAATACCTTGATTCGATCCAATTGTTCCTGCGAATTGATCGCACCCACGTCCGTATTCTTATCGAGGGGGTCACCCAGGACAAGATTGTCCATCCTGCGCTTAAGCTTTCGAACCACTGTATCCGCAATTCCTTCCTGCACGAACAGACGCGACCCCGCACAGCATACGTGACCCTGGTTGAAGAAAATCCCGTTCACGATACCCTCCACGGCCTGATTCACCGGCGCATCATCAAAGATAATATTTGCGGCCTTGCCACCCAGCTCCAGGGTGTAGCGCCTCCCGGTTCCCGCAAGATCCCTCTGGATCATTTTCCCCACTTCGGTCGATCCTGTGAACGCGACTTTGTCGATATCAGGATGGCGGACAAGATGACGCCCGGTCTTTTCTCCTCCAGTGAGGACATTCACAACTCCCGGAGGGAAGCCCGCTTCCTCGATCAGCTCAGCAAGTTTAAGAGCCGTCAGAGGGGTCGTCTCCGCCGGCTTGAGCACGACCGTATTCCCACAGGCAAGTGCTGGCGCCAGCTTCCACGCTGCCATGAGAAGAGGGAAATTCCACGGGATTACCTGCCCGATAACACCAATCGAGTGAGCGGTCCGACCGGGAAACGCGTAATCAAGTTTGTCCGCCCACCCCGCATAGTAAAAGAAATGCGCAGCAACCAGAGGCAGGTCGATATCACGACTCTCCCTGATGGGTTTACCTCCATCCATAGTCTCCACCACCGCGAATTCACGGGACCGCTCCTGAATGAGACGGGCCAGACGGAAGAGGTATTTGCCGCGCTCACGCCCGGGCATTGTGGACCACGTCTGCTCATAGGCCGTCCTCGCGGCAGCTACCGCCTTCTTGACCATTCCCGGGCCGGCTTCACCTACCTCGGCAAGGACTTCACCTGTTGCGGGATTTCGGGTCTCGGTTCGCTTGGGTGCTCGCAACCACTCCCCACCGATATAAAGGTCATAGCTCTCTTTCAGCACGACGTGCTCGCTGTTCTCAGGAGCCGGCGCATAGCGATCTCCCTCCACGAAATCGTGGCGGCTCTTGTTTTTACCCGGGCTCGCGTTCTTGGTCTTAGATCCTGCAGCCCCTTTATCCTGTGCTTCTGGCATTCTATTCAGTCCTTGGTAAAATAATCTGCCGACTGGTAACGGCCCGTTTGCTGTTTCCGGATCTGCATGAGGAGGTCGTTTGTCAGGGAGCTGGCACCAAAGCGGAACCAACGACTCGTGAGCCACTCCTTACCCAGAGTCTCCTTCAGCATGACAAGATAGTGTATCGCGGTCTTGGCATCACTGATTCCCCCTGCAGGCTTCATCCCCACCATTCGACCCGTCCGGTCATGGTAGTCCTGAATTGCTTCCAGCATAACAAGGGTCACGGGCAGGGTTGCCGCAGGCTGAATCTTGCCAGTTGAGGTCTTGATGAAATCCGCTCCTGCAGCCATCGCAATCTCACTCGCAATGCGTATGGTATCGTAGGTCTGCAGCTCTCCCGTCTCCAGGATCACCTTTAGATGAGCCCCGCCACAGGCTTCCTTACACCGGACAATTTCGTCGAAGATGCTTCGAAAAGCCCCATGCAGGAGCTTTCCCCTCGAAATCACCATATCAATTTCATCAGCACCCGCTCCCACGGCATAGCGGATCTCCGAAAGGCGCTCCTTCAGACGACTCTGGCCACTCGGAAAACCCGTAGCAACACTGGCGACCTTGACTCCACTTTGCCCCACGGCCTCCTTCGCCACCCTTACCAGCCGGGGATAGACACAAATTGCCGCTGCCGGCCCAATAGACGGATCCTCTGGCAATGGCCGCTTGGCCTTTGCACACAACTGCTTGACCTTCCCTGGGCTGTCCTTGCCCTCCAAGGTCGTGACATCTAACATCGTGACCGCAAGTTTCAGGGCAGAAAGTTTACTCTCACTCTTGATGCTTCGCGTCTGGAAACGCCGCGCACGCTCCTCCACTCCCACCTGATCGATGGTCGAAAGCATCCGGAGATCCGGAAAAATAGGCGAACTGGCAGACATGCGCGGGGAGGGAACCTAGGTAAGGGTTTAAAGAAGGGCAAGGCGATAGAACTATCAGGGAAATTTCAGGAAAGCGCATTCTCTCAGACCCCCGACCTTGCCCGAAGAAGGGTTTCGCAGGTCCAATCTACTTGCTGCAATAGCTCGATACGAAAAAGAGGGCAGTCCGAAGACCGCCCTCTTTTTATCGCACAACGCACTCGCCTTAAATTCTGTGGGGCTTATCCGGCCCTGAGACCAATTCGAATCGGCCTCCTATTTAATTAACTTACCTTAATAATTTGCACTTCAAGCACCTTCCCACAAGAAAAAACAGGGTAATTTTTAGATCCTGAACCTCTTTGGGCGAATCCCGCGGCATCGCGCCCTGCTGATCAAAGAGATACTCACCCGGCAACCAATACTGGAGTGATGAAATAAAAAAAGGTGCCCCCTCCCGAGGGCACCTTCTTGTTGAAATTGTAATCTTTCGCCCTGAGACCCTAGACGAAGATACTCTTCACGGGCGTTCCAAGGCCCTTCTCCGCACCAGCCATCCGGAACGGGCGCCCACTCGGAGAGTGGAGGATCTTGTGAGAATCAATCCCTAGCGCATACCCAATAGTGGCATTGAAGTCCTGCACTGTTACTGGGTCTGAATCGGGGCGACGGGCTTCCTTATCGGATTTCCCGTAGGTAGTTCCACCGTTGACTCCTGCTCCGGCCATCACAGCTGAGAAGCAGGCTGGGTGGTGATCGCGTCCATTGTTATGCTCTGTTACAATGTGCGGTGTCCGACCAAATTCCGTTCCAATCACCACCAGAGTGGTATCGAGGAGTCCCTTGTCCTCCAAGTCAGCGATAAGGGTTGAGAAGCCCTTGTCGAGGACTGCTGCGCGGGCCTCTACGGAATTGAAATTATCATAGTGGGTATCCCATCCCCCAAGACCGACTTCCACAAACCGCACTCCCACTTCTACCAACCGGCGCGCGAGAAGGCAGCCCTGGGCAAAACGGTCGTTCCCATATTTCGAACGCGTAGCACTTGGTTCACGCTTGATGTCAAAGGCCTTCAAATCTTCACTCTTCATGAGATTCACGGCCTCATCATACAGGCTGTCATAGGACTTCACATCTGGGGACTTATACGTCTCATGAAACTTCTTGTTCAGAACGTCTGCAATAGCGAGACGCTTGGTAAAATCTTCCTCACTCACCGAATTCGGCCGTTTCGAATCCTTCAGACCCTCATCGGGCCGCCCCAGCGGGACTCCTTGGAACTCGGCGCCGAAGAAACCAGCCGAGGCATTCTTGGGGTTGGTTCCAACCGTAACAAAACCGGGAAGAGTCGCATTTTTGCGTCCCTTATGCCGGACGATCCATGAACCGATGGCAGGATGAACGATCGTTCCCCGCGGCTGGTAGCTGCGGTGAAGCATGTATTGACCCTGCTCGTGCGCACCCTGCGTGGAACTCATCGACCGGATCACACAGGCCTTGTCCGCAATCTTGGCAAACTCCGGGAGGTACTGCGACACCTCGTAGTCGCCACTCGTGGGGATCGCCTCCACGGGGCCCTGCACCTCTTTGTTACGGGGCTTGGGGTCAAACGTATCGAGATGGCTCATGCCGCCCTGCATGTTCAGAAAAATGACATGCTCTGCCACCTTACCTGGTCCAACTCCCTTCTTAGGAGCTCCCAGTGCACCGGTAGCAAGGGTTCCTCCCAGCATTGGGGCAACTGTGACTCCGAGGTATGAACGGGCTGCATTCGCCATGATCTGGCGACGGGTCAGCTCATCCTGCTTCTTGAATACTTGTGTGTTCATCTGCGGTTGTGATGGGTTAGGGTGCTTACTGGACAAATATAAACTCGTGGGTGGAAATCAGGGCCGAAGTCAGGTTTTCATAACTCTCTGTGCTGCCGTCTATGACGTCGCGCATCAGAAGAGCCATCTCCTCCGGCGTGGGAGAGCGACTCAGGATTGAGTAGTAGAGAAAGCGAACCTTGTCGCGATCGGATGTCCCCGCTTCAAGAGCCTTGTAAACAGCTGAACCCCGGTTGCTGACCACCATCTTCTCTACGTAGCCATTCATGACGGAGAGCACCTGCGCCATGTTGGGTTCCCGAGTTGCCGAATCGATCAGATCACGATCCGAGGAACCAAACATCCGGAGGAGGTGGCCGTTCGGCGCCGGAGCCGGAAGCTCAGACGCTCTTGCCATGCCGCTCGCAGGCCCCGGGCGCCCGGCGCGCTGCATCGCCATCATGGCCTCGCTACTTGCTCCTGAGTTACCCGCCTTGATCGAGGATAGTAACTGCGAAACGTAAGATTTGTATTCGTCAACCTTCTGGATCGCGAGGAGCTCCTTACTGAGTTGAGCCATAGTCTTCTGCCCTACCAGCACGGGCTTGCCCCGGTAGTAGACTGTGTCACTGAACCGCCTCTTGGGGAGCTGATCAGGATTTCCAGCGGTCAGGGTGACCAGCGAGTCCCAGACCTGCTCCGCACTCATGCGTTCAATCTGACGACCATTGAATGCCTGTGGCATCCCAGCCTCAAAAGCCTGTGGGTTAGCAGCAAACTGAAAATTCTTAGTCAGCAGGAGCACATGCTGAAACGCCCGAAGATCGTAGTTCAGGTCATCCTTCATCAGGCTGATGAGATAATCCATCAGCTCCGGGGTAATCGTCTTCTTCGACTCTTTGTATTCGTCTACAGGCTCATAGATTCCCTTGCCCATGATGCGCTGCCACATCCGATTTACGATGACGGACGTGAAGTTATCATTGGAAGTCACCATCCAATTCGCGAAGTCATCACGGGCAGTGTCGTCATCCCGGCGCTCTGAAGAGCGGATTCTTTTTCCGAAATGCGTCTTTCCCCCAATCATCTCCCCGGGATCTCCATCACGGTATTGGTAATCACTGGGAAGCTTGATGCGTCCCTTACCTCCACCTCCAAGAGTGAAGTAGTTCACGTTGTCTCCAATCCATTCTACGAGACGTCCGAACTCTGTTCGCTCCTCTTTTGCATCCCGCACCTCACGCCACACGCTGTTCCACGGACCCCGGTTAATTTCCTGCTGTCCATTGGTAAAGGCCGCTAACTCATAGAACTGAATACGTTCCCACTTGTTGAAGGGCGCGTCATGACACTGAGCACATTCCATGCGCTCCCCGGTGAAAATCCGCATGGTATTTGAGAGGTTATCGAGGGGCATGCCCTTATCTCTGACAAAATATCCTACCGCTCCATTACCCTCGCTCCATCCACTGCCCTTCGCGCTGAGCAACTGACGGGCAAAGTCATTCCAAGGCATGTTGTTGCCCATGGCTTCATGAACAAACTCCACATAAGGAGCTGCCTGACCTTCGTTGAACTCGTCCGTGAGACGGAGGAGGTCACTGACCCAGTTAACCATTGAGCTGCGATACCCGTCATTCTTATCGCTCATCAGGTAATTGGCGAGCATCCTCCGCTTATCCTCGTCCTCGATCTCCAGAAACATACGAGCCTCTGCCAGAGTCGGGATTCTTCCTGCCGCCACCAGAAAGCTCCGCCGGAGAAACGTCGCATCGTCGACAACCTCAGGGACCTTCAACTTTTTCCTCTTGTAGAGGTTAGCGACGTGTTTATCGATATTGAAGGCCGCCTTCTGGAGCAGGGCCATGTCAGGGCCCTGCTTCTCTGATTGTTGTGCGAGCGCCGGGAAAGCGAGCCCAACAGCGAACCCTGTCGCTAGGAAACGGAAAATAGAAGTCATGAGAGCTTGCATACGGTTGATAGGTTAGTCCCTCCCACGAGGGCACCGCGCAGCGGCAGTGAACGGTGTTCGAGTATCAAAGTCAATATACTAGGAAAAAGGGGGTTTCAAGCACGCGAAGCCCACAATTGACACTCTTCCTACCCAGATTGGGGGAGAAATCTGGTCTCCAAAGCGATCTCGCCTGCTTCTTGCGTAAAAAATAGGGTGCGTCCACGCCTACACCAAGATTGCTCTCACCGCCCCAACTGGAATCATCCTGCCCGATTGACCTCTCTTTATCGGGCTGCCACCCTCCCTTCGAGGGGACAAGATGGCTCATTCGTAAGCCTCCCGGGGCCCTTGGATTCTTAGCTCCATTCCATGAAACTACCCATCTCCCTCCGAATCTTAAATAGCTTCGCAGTGGCTCTTTTTGGCGCCTTTGCGGTATTTCAGTACAACGACATCGACCCGGCGGTTTATCACCGTGCCTCCAGTCTCGATGCTGCCCTGTGGCTTGCCTTTTACGCTCTGGTATCCGCCCTTTTCGCTCTAACCCTTATAAAGCGTTCCGCCTCGCCATGGCTTCTTCTGCTCGGGGCCGTCGCCTGCCTCGCCAAAATGGGACAAACCGGCTGGGGACTCTGGATTAACATTTTCGGTCAGGACGAATTCACCATGATGCAGGTCAGCATGTCCTCAGCTGATCCCCGGGTTGAGCTATCGCGCGAGTTCTTCGGCGCGGTGATCGCCCTTGCGGGAATAGCCGCGCTCTGGTGGCAGGGACGGAGGTTCGGACCCGAGCGCCTCCCGGAAGCAGGAGACTCCTGAATAGCTGGGAATAATACCGCTCACTTTTTTTCCTTCTTGTCGAGGCCTGCTCGCTTCTTGAGCTGCTTGATCTGGTCCCGGAGATGTGCCGCTCGCTCAAATTCCAATTTACCCGCCGCTTCCTGCATCTCTCCCTCGAGCTCGCTCAGGACATTCACCGCATCATAGACGGAAGCCTCTTCCGCTACCAGTGACCGATTCAGCTTCTCCGCCCGGCTTCTATCATCCTGGTACTGCTGCAGACTTTGCTGCACCGCACGGACAACGCTATGGGGGGTAATGTTATGCTCCTCGTTATAGGCCTGCTGCCTGCTGCGACGGTTCTCCGTCACATCAATCAGTCGCTGGATTGAATCCGTCACTTGGTCGCAGAAAAGGACGCATTCACCCTTCACGTGACGGGCGGCTCTTCCAGCCGTCTGAATCAGGCTCGTCTCATTTCGCAGAAACCCCTCCTTGTCCGCATCAAGAATACAGACGAGCGACACCTCTGGCAGGTCCAGCCCCTCCCGCAGGAGGTTAATCCCCACCAGGATATCAAATTCGGCTGCCCTGAGCTGCCTGAGAATTTCCACCCGCTCAACAGCATCAATATCTGCATGGATGTAACGCACCTTCAAACGGGCGCCCTGCAGATACTCACTGAGGTCTTCTGCCGTCCTCTTGGTCAGGGTGGTTACCAGCACCCGCTCTCCCCTCTCACTCCTCTGCTGGCACAGCTCGATAGTCTCATCAATCTGTCCCTTGAGAGGCCTGAGGGTGAGAACCGGGTCCAGCAGGCCGGTGGGTCTCACGATCTGCTCCGCAATCAGGGAATTGCCCTTGCGCGTCACGTCAAAGTCTTCCACCGGCTGGTCTGTAGGGCTGGGAACAATCCGAAGCTGCCGGAGGCGAATGGGGTCGATGCCCTTCTCCTTGTTCCCGTGGACGGCAATGCATCCCTTGTTATCGGGTCGGGAATTAACGACCTCAAAAGGACCGGGAGTTGCACTCACGTAGACCCGCTGGGTGGTCATCTCCATGAACTCCTGAAACCGCAGTGGGCGATTGTCGAGCGCACTCGGCAGCCTGAAACCATGGTCGACCAGTGAACTCTTCCGACTCAGATCGCCCTCATACATGCCACGAATCTGGGGGAGGCTGACGTGACTCTCGTCCATAAGGACCAGAAAATCATCGGGAAAGAAGTCGAGCAGAGTGTAGGGACGCTCCCCAGGCGCCCGACCTGTGATATGTCGCGAGTAGTTTTCTATCCCCTGGCAGAACCCCATCTCCTGCATCATCTCAAGGTCATACTCCGTTCTCATCTTCAACCGTTGAGCCTCGATGAGCTTGCCCTTCTTCTCAAAAAGCGCGATCTGCTCGTTCATCTCGGATCGGATGGCAATCATGGCCTTCTTCATCTTATCCGCCGAACTAACGAACTGCTTGGCAGGAAAGAAGGTGTGCTTGTCAACGCGCTCCATGACCGCCCCGGTCATTACGTCAATAGTGGAGATCCGGTCTACTTCATCCCCGAAGAATTCGACCCTGATGGCAGTGTCCTCAAGATAAGCGGGATGTATTTCCACCACATCTCCTCTCACCCGGAATTTCCCTCTGCCGAAGGCAATATCGTTACGCTCGAAGAGGATACCCACCAAGAGGCCAAGGAACTCATCACGACCCAACTGCTGCCCCTGCCAGACCGGGACCATCATGCCCTCGTAGTCGTCGGGAGATCCCAAGCCGTAGATACAACTTACCGACGCAACCACCAAAACATCTTCCCGGGTAAGAAGCGACCCCATCGTACTGAGGCGCAACCGCTCGATCTCCTCATTGACGGAGGAGTCCTTCTCGATGTAGGTATCACTCCTTGGGATATACGCCTCGGGTTGATAGTAATCGAAATAGCTGACGAAATACTCAACCGCATTGTTCGGGAAGAAATTCTTAAACTCCGAATAGAGTTGGGCCGCCAAGGTCTTGTTATGGCTCATCACCAGCGTGGGCTTCCCCATCCGCTCGATAATATTGGCCATGCTGAAGGTCTTCCCGGACCCAGTGACCCCGAGCAGGGTCTGGTGGCGATTACCAGCCTCCAGCGATCGGACCAATTTTCCAATGGCCTGCTCCTGGTCACCCTTGACGCCATACTCGCTGACCAGTTGAAAGGACACGGGGAACCTCTACGCGCAGCTGCACCTCATTGCAAACTCCGGGACCTCAAGCTCTCTGTTCCTCGAGGAGCCAACAATAAGAGAGGCGCCACGGCTTCGAAACGGAAACCCGGCGCCCCCCTTACCTTGCCTTGTCAGTCGAATAAGTGCCCGCTACCACCCGGGCACGTTCTGCTATGATTACCGGGAAGAAAGTCATTCTTCCCAGCTGGGTTCCGTCGGAAGGACTCAGGTTGACTGCGCTCTGGAGCCCCATGGCACACCCGGATTAAGGAGCTGCTCACGAGTTCCAGTGCACAGTTGAGACCTGCATACTGTCCTGCCATCGAAAATTGTTTTCCCTTTCCCACCTGCCTCTTTCCTCGTTTGACCAAAAGCCGACTCCAACATCCCTCAGTGATGCCCACGGCCCCACATTCGGGGATCTTGGAAGTCGGTTTGAGCACTGGATTCAGCATACAAGGGAAGAGGTCTAACTACCTCCCCTGCACACCCTGTGCCAATTTAGTGAATCCTTACCTTAAGGCATTCATTATTAACAACCTGTAAATTTACTAAGGAAAAGTTAATATAATTTTCCTCACCCGGTTCTCTGTAGGTTTTACCAGATCGCCTGACCTCAATTGTAAATTTTATAGGAGACCAGAGACAGGTTAGGGAACCATTCCCATCTCCTGCAACGCGTATTCTACATCGGCGGGCCGAAGGGGTTTAGGAAGGTATCCGTTCATCCCCGCGCTGAGACAAGTCTCTCGATCGGCCTCGAACACATTTGCCGTCATCGCGATGATCGGAATGGTCGCGGTCTCGCCTCCGCCCTCGCCAGCCCGGGCCAATCGGGTCGCCCCAACCCCATCCAGCTCGGGCATGTTCATATCCATGAGGATTGCCTCGTAGTCGTGCCCCTCCTGCAATTTCATAATTGCCTCCCGCCCGTTTTCAGCCGTGTGGACCTCAAATCCAAACCTCTTCAGGATCAGACCGGCTAGGCGCGCATTAATCGGATTGTCCTCTGCCACCAAAATGAGACGAGCCCCCTCCGCTTCCTCCTTTACGGTATCTCCCGAAGATGGGGAGGCGCGGACTGGTACCTGAAAATCCAGAACTGAGGTAAGAGCTCGGAATATATCGCGCTGTCGCACCGGTTTAAAAAGGACCTGACGAAATCCAGCTGCCAAAGCATGCTCCTTCTCTCCACTCAATCGCGCAGAAGTGACCAGAATCATGGGAGGCAGGAGGGACCCGGCGACTTCCGCTGCCAGCCGGGCAAACTCCAGCCCATCCATGGTCGGCATCATCATGTCACAGAAGATCACATCATAATGGGCGCTCCCAAGCTGCCGCAGTCCCTGCTGCCCACTATCCACCACATCACTCTCCATGCCCCAGGTGAGAAGTCGCTTCTGGAGGAACCGTTGATTGATCTCGTTATCATCAATTACAAGCGCCTTTCTGCCATGGAACTGACCCTTGTCTTCAATTACTGCGAATGCACTCGACTGCCCGGTCTGCAGAGGAATCGTGAATCGGAACTCGGCTCCCTCACCAAGCCGGGAACTTGCCGAGATCTCACCTCCCATTCGTTTCACGAGGCGCTTGCAGATTGCCAACCCCAGTCCCGAGCCTCCGAACTTTCTCGTGGTAGAGACATCCTCCTGCTGAAAGGGCTCAAAAAGACTTTCTACTTTGGATGGTTCAAACCCCACTCCAGTGTCTCTTACCGCAAGCTCAAGGAATGGACCGGGAACCACTCGGCCATGAATTGCCACCATCCCCCGGGCTGTAAATTTCAGGGCATTCGACACCAGGTTCAGGAGAATCTGCTTCACGCGAGCTACATCCCCGGACACTACCGCAGGGATCTCGTCGTGCAGATCATAAGTCAGCTCCACCCCTTTTTCAGAAGCTTTTGCGGCATGAAGACCAAGAACCTCCTCCACACAATCACTGAGCTCGAAATCAACCTGCTCAAGCTCGAGGCGCCCGCTTTCGATCCGGGAAAAATCGAGAAGGTCATTGATGATATTCAGGAGTAAATCCCCGCTTTTGTGGATCAATCCAAGATTCTCTCTTTGTTCCTCCGTCAGTTGCGAATCGAGCAGTAATTCCGTATAGCCGATGATGCCGTTGAGTGGAGTCCGGATCTCATGACTCATCATCGCGAGAAACATCGACTTTGCCTTCTCCGCCCGTTCTGCTTCCTCTCTGGCGAGGTGAATTTCGCCCAGGGCCTTCACCCTCTCCGTCACATCACGCACGATGCCATGCACAAGGGTTCGCCCCTCATATTTGACCCGGCCCCACACTACCTCTACCGGGACGAAGGAGCCGTCCGCCCGCCGCAGCTGGGCCTCACTCCGGCTCCGGCCTGTCCGCTGAACCTCGTTCAGGGCCTGCCCGGCCACCTCGAAGTTCATCAGGTGCGAAACATACATCCCACGTAACTGCTCGCGTGAAAAACCAGACATCCGGACCGCGGTATCATTGACCTCCACGAACGCGCCGAAGCCATCGAGAAGAATGATACCATCCATTGAGGCATTAAAGAATACCTTGAACCTTTCGTCATCACGGTCCCGAAGATTCCACCCCTGCTCCCTGGCTCGCCGCTCGAACTTCTCCTTGAGATAGGTCAGCTCCCCGGTGGCATCCTCGAGACGTTGCAGGGCCTCACGGTGAGCCGCCTGCTCAACCTCCAGCTGGCGGCGCCACTGCGCAGCCTCGTCCATGAGCTCACGTTGGGCTTCACTCACATCAATCCGTGCCGCTTCAGCTTGTTATAAATTGACTTCTCCGTCACCTCGAGCCGCCGCGCGGTCTCTGCCTTGTTTCCATTGCAGAGCTTAAGGGTCTGAACCAGGGCCTCTCTCTCCAGGTCTGACAGCGCAATACCACCAATCCCGTCTGGCACCCGCCCCGAGGGCTCGCTTCCCCGAACCGAACTCGGCAGGTCGTCTGCCAAAATTACACCGTCCTCACAAAAGGCCGCTGCTCGCTCGAGCACATTCTCAAGCTGCCGGACGTTTCCCGGCCAATCATAGGACTGCATCGCAGAAAGAGCCTCTTTCGAAAGCTTCGTGCTACGATTCCTTCCTTGCGGAGTGATGCGCCTCAGCATCGATTCGCTCAAATGCCGGAGTTCCTCAAGACGCTCTCGCAGCGGGGGCACCTCGATAGGAATGACACTCAACCGGTAAAAGAGGTCCTCCCGGAATTGTCCCTCCTTCATCCGCTGCTCAAGATCGAGATTAGTAGCCGCAATAATTCTCACGTCCGCCTCAAGGGTCTCCTCTCCACCCAGCCGTTGGAACTGCCGTTCCTGCAGCACGTTCAGGAGTTTGGGCTGCAGATCGATAGGCAGATCCCCGATTTCATCGAGGAAGAGAGTACCCCCTTTTGCCATCTCGATTTTTCCGCGGCGACGGCGCACCGCACCGGTGAAGGCTCCCTTCTCATGACCGAATAGCTCACTCTCCAGAAGTTCCCGGGGAAGTGCTGGGCAACTCACCGTAACGAAGGGCTCTTCTCCCCGCTCACTATTGGCATGCACGTGACGGGACAACATCCCCTTGCCAACCCCGCTTTCCCCGGTCAACAAGATCGTCGAGTCAAGTGAAGCCACTTTCTCCGCCTGCCTCACTACCTCCTTCATGGCTTCCGACTCTGCGACGATTTGAACTACAGGCCCCCGTCCCCCAAGCGCTTCCCGCAGCTGCTCATTCTCTAACTCTGCTCGACGCAAGCGCTTAGCGTTGCGGAGCACCGCAAGCAACTCGTCCGGGTCAAAGGGTTTCGTCAGGTAATCGAGGGCGCCCAGCTTCATCGCCTTCACCGCCTCCGCAGCTTCGTCCACCGAAGTCAGAACCACCGCAGGTAGTCCGGGGTGTTCGCGTCCAAGCCGTTCGAGTGCTCCGAAGCCATCGAGCACGGGCATCTGAAGGTCGAGCAGAACAACGTCGGTATTCTCGGTCACCAGCTCAAGGGCTTCCGCTCCATTCTCTCCAGATCTCACCGTGAACCCTCCCCGCTCGGCATGCATTGTCAGCAAGTTCCGGACGGTTTGATCATCGTCGGCAAGGACGAGGTTGGAGGTCTCCCCAGACACTTAGGATATCTTAACTATTTTACCGCGGAATTCCCACTATAAACTCCCGGGGAAAAGAAGCCCTTACATCCTATCCCACCTGCAAATATACCCCGACTTGGTGGGTCCATGCGCCCCACAAGCCTCCGGCTGGCCCTGCCCTTGCTCTTTTCCCAGCGCACGCAGACGCGTATAGTCACTGCCGTGACCCTCCTTGATCACGCCCAGCTCGATGCCATGGCAGCCGGCCAGCCCGGTCTTCTGCTTCCCATCGTGCACGACTTTGCCTCGCACGGACGAGACCAACTAGTGACCCTCGAGTCCACTCTCGCCGACAACCGAATCGAGGAGAGCCG
>Ga0115012_10000828_pt1 | contig 17581 bp, 14 predicted proteins | sample TroAtlMetagenome_FD_88706 | JGI IMG/M metagenome (GOLD analysis project Ga0115012, IMG submission 88706) | Marine eukaryotic phytoplankton communities from Atlantic Ocean - Tropical Atlantic ANT10 Metagenome | ecosystem: Environmental > Aquatic > Marine > Oceanic | place: Tropical Atlantic...
GAGCCGACCCGAAGCCAGGAGGGCCTTGAGCACCTCATGTCCACGTGCAAATCGATCGCCAGGGTCTCGTGCCATCATGGTTTTGAGGGGGATGTCCAGCTCCGGGTGTGCGTGACAGACGGACAAGAGCCAGTGTCCCATGTCTCCATCGCTGGCGGCCAGCCGCTCGTTGGCCACGCCGGTGTATAGCGACTCACCGAGGATCATCTCGATCAGCATCGCACCGATCGCCCATTGGTCAGACTGTGCGCTTGAGGCCTCACCATTCATCAGCTCTGGCGCGGTGTACGCAGCGAGACGATGATGAGGCTTACTCCCGAATCCGAGCACCACCACATCACCAGCGGGCGTCAGCTGGATGAGTCCTGGGTTTAGGTGACCGTGAACGAGTCGAAGGCCATCAATTCCGATCAGACCGTTCGCGTGCCGAACTGCGTGTGCGACTTCGATGGCGATGTCGATCGCGGTGCCTGCGCCGAGAGATAGCACCCCCTCGCGCTGAGCATTCAGGATGTGCTCGAGAGAGACTCCTGCATGGTGAGATGTGGCGACTGCGGCATCTGAATCGTAGTGGCCGTAGGCCTTGGGAATACGCGGACTGTCCATGGTACGCAGGACATTGAACTCGTGACGGATGGCCTCCGCCGTCATGGAGTCGAGCGGGTTCGTAGCCACGCGAATGGCGACCTCGTGCGGCGGACGAGCGCCCTCGGATCGGATCGCCCGGTAGAGCACGGTACCTTGTCCCTCAGCCAGCACTTCGGCGAGGGTGAATGGACCAATTCTTCGCGCGTGATTCAAGGTGGCCCTCTCACAGGTCGGCTCACGTGAGCGTATCACCCGCGCCTACAGATTCCGCCGATATTCTCCACCGACTTCGTACAGTGCCTCGGTGATTTGACCCAGGCTGGCGACCCGAACCGTGCTCATCAACTCGCCGAAGACGTTGCCGCCCCGTATGGCGACGTCTTGCAGTCGGGCCAGAGCCTCTGGGGCAGCGTCTGTATGGCGGTCCTGGAAGGCCCGAAGACGATGGATTTGGTCATCCTTTTCAGTATTGGTCGAGCGGCGCAGTTCGACTGTTGGCGGCTCCCAGTCCTCGGCGGTTGTCGCAGGATCGACGAAGGTGTTGATCCCGACCAGAGGCAGTGCACCGGAGTGTTTTTGGTGTTCGTAGTGCAGGCTCTCTGACTGGATTTTACCGCGCTGATACTGGGTCTCCATCGCGCCGAGCACCCCTCCACGCTGGTCAATCCGATCGAATTCCTCGAGGACAGCCTGCTCCACCATATCGGTCAGGGTCTCGACGAAGAATGAGCCCTGCATGTTGTTCTCATTCTTCATGACACCGAATTCCTGGTTGACGATTTTTTGGATGGCCATCGCCCGCCGCACAGACTCCTCGGTCGGGGTTGTGATGGCCTCATCGTAGGCGTTGGTGTGCAGTGAATTGCACTGGTCTTGGATGGCCAAGAGTGCTTGCAGTGTGGTGCGGATGTCGTTGAACTGAATCTCCCTTGCGTGTAGGGAACGACCAGAGGTCTGGATGTGGTACTTCAGCTTCTGACTGCGGCTGTTGCCACCATACAGACGGTCCATGGCGATGGCCCAGATGCGTCGGGCCACACGGCCGATGACGGTGTACTCAGGGTCCATCCCGTTTGAGAAGAAGAAGCTCAAGTTGGGGGCAAAGGCATCGATGTCCATCCCACGGGAGCGGTAGTACTCGACCAGCGTGAAGCCGTTGGAGAGGGTGAAGGCCAGCTGGCTGATGGGGTTCGCTCCGGCTTCAGCAATGTGGTACCCGCTCACGGAGACCGAGTAGTAGTTTTTGACCTCGTTTTCGATGAACCATGACTGGATGTCACCCATCATCTTGAGCGCGAATTCCAGCGAGAAGATGCAGGTGTTTTGTGCCTGGTCCTCCTTGAGGATGTCGGCCTGTACTGTGCCCCTGACTGTGCTCAAGGCTGACTGCCGTATGGATGCCGCCTCCGCTTCATCAGGGCTTCGGCCATTCGCTTCCTCGAACTTGGTGATCTGCTGATCGACCGCTGTATTCAAGAACATGGCCAGCAGAATTGGTGCTGGCCCGTTGATGGTCATCGACACCGATGTGGTTGGTGCACACAGGTCGAAGCCGCTGTACAGCACGCCCATGTCATCCAGGGTGGCGATGCTCACGCCGGACTCACCAATCTTTCCGTAGATGTCGGGACGCTCATTCGGGTCTTGCCCGTAGAGGGTGACGGAGTCGAAGGCTGTGGACAGTCGGTGGACGGGCTCCCCCTTGCAGAGGAAGTGGAAGCGCGCATTCGTCTTCGCTGGTCCACCTTCTCCAGCGAACATGCGCTTGGGCTCTTCGCTGCGTCGCTTGAGCGGGAATGTGCCTGCAGTGTAAGGGAAGCGTCCGGGGAGGTTCTCCCGCATCAGCCATCTGACCCGGTCTCCGTGTGCGCGGTGCTTCGGCAGCGCGATGCGAGGAATCGGCAATCCGCTGAGGCTCTCATCGGTCAGGGGTTGTTCGATGTCTTTGCCCCGGACTCGGTAGGTAAAGGTGTCCCCGCCGTACGCAGCCTGCATGGCATCCCACTCGTCCAGAGCTTTTTGGGCCGCAGGATCGAGTGTGGCACTCAGGGTGTCTCTGGCTTGTGAGACCGCCGCCGCAGCCTCCTCTCCAAGGAGCGATGCAGTGGTATTGATGGCCTGCAGTGAATCCACTCGGTCGGCTTGGGTACTGACCCAGCTGTGGTATCCGCGGACCGAGTCAGCGATGTCGCCAAGATACCGGAGTCTCCCAGGTGGGATGATGCGTCGCTGAGGTGGAGAACACCGGACGCCCGGGTCTGGGATTTTGCTCTCGTGGCGGTGTCCACGTCGCTCGTCGACGGCGGCCATGAGTGCGAGGTAGGCAGCGTCTACCCCGAGGTCGTTGTACTGAGACGCAATCGTCCCGAAGACCGGCATCGTGTCCGGAGCAACATCGAAGGCACCGCGATTTCGCTGAACCTGCTTGGCCACGTCACGAAGCGCGTCCTCGGCACCTCTGCGGTCGAACTTATTGATGATGACGAGGTCGGCAAAATCCAGCATGTCAATCTTCTCGAGCTGGCTGGCGGCACCATACTCAGGAGTCATCACGTAGACGTGGACGTCTGATACGTCAGTGATTCCTGAGCTTCCTTGGCCGATACCTGAGGTCTCGACGATGACCACGTCGACGCCAGATGCCTTGGCCAGAGCGATGGCGGGCTCCACACTGGCCGAGAGCTCAGCCCCCGCCTGCCGTGTGGCGAGCGAGCGGACGAAGCATCGCTCGTGACGGGCGCTGTTCATCCGGATTCGGTCTCCGAGGAGTGCCCCACCTGTACGCTTTCTGGTGGGGTCGATGCTGATGATGGCTACGCGCTCGTTCGGACGGTCGAGGAGGAACCGTCGCAACAGCTCGTCGGTGAGGGATGACTTCCCGGCTCCACCTGTACCCGTGATACCGACGACGGGGACGCTGCGTGCTCGACCCTCGCTCATGAGGTGCTCAATGTCTGCTGGAAGGTCGACGTCGCCGTGGGTCGCGGCCTCAGCGAGGCTGATGGCTCGGGCGAGCGCGGGTCGGTGGCCATCACGGACGGCCTGAGCGTCAAAGCTCCAGTCGAGGGTGTGCGCGCTCTGCGAACGCTCAAGCATGTCCGAGATCATCCCTTCCAGGCCCATGCGGCGACCGTCTTCGGGGGAGTAAATGCGCTCGACGCCGTCTGCATGCAGGGCGCGAATCTCGTCTGGGATGATGACGCCGCCGCCACCGCCGAAGACCTTGATGTCACCGCACCCATCGTCATTGAGTAGGCTCACCATGTACCGAAAGAACTCGTTGTGTCCGCCTTGGTACGAGCTCACTGCGATGGCGTGCGCATCTTCCTCGATGCCTGCCTTCACGATGTCGGCCACCGATCGATTGTGGCCCAGGTGGATGACTTCCGCACCCAGCTGCTGGAGGAGTCGCCTCATGATGTTGATGGCGGCATCGTGTCCATCGAAGAGGGATGCAGCGGTGACCACGCGTGTGCGGGTCATGGAAGGAGCGGGAGAGGTGTCGTGTGCATGTGCCATGGATGCGATCTAACAAGGCGACCTCACCTGTGCCGACGGTTAGGGGAAGGCAAAAGGAGGTTCAGATGCCCGCCAACCCAGATGACTTCAAGGCTGCACTCGGTCGATTCGCCAGCGGAGTGACGGTCGTCACGCTCGGTGGAGAGGAAGACCACGGCATGACTGCGAGTGCGTTCTGCTCCCTCTCTCTCGATCCGCCGTTGGTGCTGGTGTGCGTCAAGAACGGAAATAGCACCCACGGCAAGCTGCTCGAGGCGGAGGGTTTCGGTGTCAGTATCCTCGGTGCGGATCAAAAAGATCTCTCCAACCGCTTCGCTGGTTGGGGGTTTCCCGCAGACCAGGACAAGTGGGCGGATTTGAACATCAGTCGGGGGGCCGTGAGCGGTGCGCCGCTGCTTCCCGGCGCGCTCGCACATCTCGACTGCAGTCTCTACGGCACGCGCGATGGTGGCGACCACACCATCTTTATCGGCCAGGTCGAAAACGCCGAGAGTTTCGGAGACCGAGCGTCTCTCGACGCGCTCCTGTACTTTGCGGGTTCGTACCGTTCGGTGGGTGATTCGCTGTAGGGCGATTCGCTGATTCACCCGGTGATCGGGCACACATCGCCATGATGTGTTAAGTGGGCGGGCCGTTGGCCGAGCAGTCGAGCCAGCACTGGAGTTTAATATGCCCAAAGCCCCCCACGTGGTGGTCACTGGTGGCGGACGCGGAATTGGCGCGGCCACTGCGCGGTTGTTCAAAGATCAAGGCTACCGCGTCACACTGATGGCTCGGTCTCGTAATCAAATCGAGACCCTTGCGGATGAGATCGGCGCCTACGCTGTGCGTGTCGATGTCGGCGATCCCGCGAGCGTAGAGGCGGCCTTCATGGCGGCTGGACCCGTGGACGTTTTGGTCAACAATGCCGGAATGGTTCGTACAAGCCGTGTCATGAAGACGGACGTACGTGTTTGGGAAGAGCACCTCAAGGTCAACCTGACAGGCTCCTTCCTGTGTGCCCTCAAGGTGCTGCCAGGCATGGTCTCACGGGGACGTGGACGCATCATCAACGTGTCCAGCATCGCTGGCGTGAGAGGACTTCCTTACCTCGCGGCATATTGTGCATCCAAGCACGGCCTCATCGGATTCACTCGGGCCCTCGCTTCAGAAGTGAATGACAAGGGTGTCGTCGTGAATGCGCTCTGCCCAGGCTACGTGGATACGTCGATGACCAAGGAGGCTTGCGAGTTTATCGCAGAGCGTTCCGAACGTACCGAAGAAGAGGCACGAGCGTTCCTGGCGGGCGAGAACAAGGGCGGTAAGCTGCTCACGACTGACCAAGTGGCTGAGTCCATTCTTTGGCTGGCGACTCAAGATGGTGAAGTCAAGAACGGCGAGTACCACGTCCTCGAGGGCTGATACAGCTCACGGTGTCGAGAGTGCGGCGTAGGTCGTTCGCGCGAACTCGCTGACTTGTCCGTCAGGGTCGCTTCGGCTCCGTTCAATTCTACTGCGAGCTGCGGTGTCCGCGCTTGAGTTGAGCCTGCCTGCTCGGATCATGGCCCCGAGCGCCGCCAAGGTCACTCCACGCTCTTCAGAGTCTGTCCGCGCGATTCGATCGGCGAAGACCCTGACGGTGGCGAGTCCTCCTTCATCGATCAGCCACGCCTGGAGCGGGGCTCTGGCCTGGTGGGTGGCGGGTAGAGCGGTGTAGATGCCAAGCATGAGTCGCTCTGTATTGAGCCCGAATGAGTCCAGCAGGAGAAAGGCATCTGGCTCACCACAAAGTGCCGCCGTGACGTACAGGCGAATCGCGTCTTGCTGCCGCCCTTCCGTCTCCAAGTCCGCTCCGGTCTTCTTCCAGTTGCCGTCGACCGGACCAATGGACTCTGCCAGAACCAGCGCGCTGTAGGCGACCACATGTCGCTCATTTCTGCCCAGGCGCTCTCCCTCCGGACCGACAGGCTCATGTTTGCCGAGCCAGTCCGTGACGGCACCATGTCCAGGCTGCTGGTAGCTGTCCCTGTGAACCTGCCGCTCACGCTGAGCGATCAGCTTGATGGCGGCCTTGGCGTGCACTTTGATGGAGTGCTGTTCCTCGCTTGCCAGACTCTTCAGTAGCGGGAGATGCTCGGCAGACCCAGATGTCGCGAGGTCGTTGAGTGCACCAATGACGCCGACGGCCTTCGGCATGGCCCCAGGCTCGAAACGAGAGAGGAGTGCTGCGGCATCGTCCACAGTCAGCTGTGGACTGGCCACTGCGTGTGGACTGAGTACGAGGGATAGCAGGAAAAATAAACGCATGGGTCTGGAGTGGACCTGGCGTTTCCTGTGCTGGTGGGCGTGGTCTGGAATCCCCTGTGCTGCGTCGAGCGGCGCCGGGGACCATCCCACGGAAACGCCACGCCCTTACTTTCAGTATTCGGTCAGACTGGGGGGGCTGCTGAAGTTTTTTTCTTGCATTCCACGGACGGCGGGCACGCTGCCCATCAATCAAACCCGCTGGTTAGCTCAATTTTTTGCGAGGCAGACTCGATTTCTACCGCTTCTCTTCGACTCGTAGGCCGCCTGATCAGCGCGGTCCATCCAGTCCTTGATGGGTTCGCCTGGGAGACGTTCAGCGACACCAAATGAGCAACTGACTCGCAGGCCAGGCGCCGTTCTATCCCAGTCGTGGCTAGCGACAGCACGTCGGATGCGCTCAGCAACTTCTGAAGATCGTGTGCCAGGACTACCTGGCAGGAAGAACACAATTTCGTCGCCACCGTAGCGGACAGCTGGGTCGTTCTCCCGTACTCCGAGCATCAGCAGTCGTGAGATACCGACGAGAACCTCGTCGCCGACCTTGTGCGAGTACTGGTCATTGATGGACTTGAACTTGTCGAGATCGACGAAGGTACAAGAGATGGGAACCTCGGCCCGGTCACACTTTTCGACCAGGCGCTTTAAGCCCTCATCGATGTAGCTTCGGTTGAGCAGACCGGTCAGCGTGTCGCGGTTGGCCGCCTCAAGGCGAGAGACGACCCGCCTCAGGTGGCCGAGCTCTTCCGGTGAGAGCATGTCAAGTCGTAGGGATACGCCACCGATCTCCAGATGGTCACCGGGTCGGAGGATGGTTCGCGTGATGGGCTGTCCGTTGACCGCGGTTCCGTTGGTAGAGTTCAAATCCACCACCAAGAGTGAGCCGCCTGTCTCGTGCATCAGCTTTGCGTGTTGTTTCGAGACGGTGGCATCGATCAGTTGGAGGTCCGCGGCCTCATCTCGTCCGACGATGACAGAGGAGTCTTCAGGGATCGTGATGTACGACAGCATGTCAGGACCCGCGACGACGCGGATGGTTGGAATCACCTTCGCCTGTGCCGCAGCAGCACGCGGCATGGCGATTCGCACTGTTATCTCGTGCATATCCTCGATCTCTGCGAGGCCTGCACCGGGCTTGTCGTCCTGCGGGCTCACGTCATCTCCCCATCACCTTGAGCACACCGAATCGTAGCACGGGTGATTGCCGAGCATGCGATCTCTTTGTTCAGTAGTCCCATAAATCGAGCACGTCGTACAGTTTTTGATGAACTTGTTGGGGGCCTGTGGGCCGTCGTCGAGGAGCGATGGCTCACCGTGATGACGGGCCCTGTACGTGAAACTCTACCCGACGGTTTGTGGCGCGCGCCTCCTCCGTGTCCTCATCAACAAGCGGCACAGCCTCACCTTTACCAACAGCATCCAGTCGCTGGGATGAGACGCCGGCATTGATGAGGTAGTTGACCACCGCTGTCGCTCGATCAGATGAGAGGGTGAGGTTGTCGTTCTCTTGGCCGACACTGTCGGTGTGTCCTTGGACCTCTATCCGTCCGAGATCGGGGTGATCGAGGATGAGCAGCGCGACCTCGTCCAAGAGACCGTGGCTTTTGGCGAGTATGGATGCTGATCCGGTCTCGAAGAAGACCTTGTCATCGATGATGATCTGATCGTCTGTGATGTTGGCGCGGGACGCAGAGAGTGAAACGAGCAAATCGCGCTCGGTACCCGCCTCGATGGTCATCATGCGCCGCAAGGATGCATGTCCTGGTGCAGAGATCCGTATGGTGTGCTCACCTGCGCTGAGGCTGAGAAGTGCCACACCATCGTCGTTTGTTGTGACACGAGTGTCTGTACTCTCGAGCCACAGGTTGGCCTCGATTGGCTCGCCCCGTGAATCAGAGGCACTGATGTGGAGTAGCCCCTCGGTGTGTGGTGGCCCAGCAGGGGGCTCAGCAGTGGGAGGGGTACTCGACGGCTCGGGGCGGCGTTCGATGGAGGCCCGAACGGGTGAGAATGACAGCCCCGCCACCGTTCGAAACGCGGGGCTTCCGATGCCCCGAGAGAGGGCTGTCCCGGCTCCCAGTGAGGCGATGAGGTTCTCAGACAGCGCCAGTCGACCGACGAATAGCGCCTCTGCAGGGTTGGCCCCCGGTGCACGGATGTCGTCGATGTGGTTGGTCCCGCTGAGCTCGACTGACGTCCACGCTGTGTTGGTCAATTGGGCGTGTAGTGCAAGCCCCCAGTGTGTACGCGAGCCCACCGATGTGCCCGCCAGATCTGCTGTACCCATACCTTCGAACCCCAATTCGACTGCTGTCACCACAGACGAGCCAGCGGATGCGTGGACGCTCGCTGTGGCCGACGTGGTTTCTTGGCGAAGCCACAGGGTCGCGTCGCCAGTAGGAATGGTGAGGCGAGTTGTGAATCCGATGCCAACAGGGCTCGCTCTGCGGTCAAGCAGTGTGTACTGGCCCATGGCGCTCAAGTCACCCATGGCGCCCCATCGGGTGGTGTCTTGGCCGCTTGCATACGCGTGCACAGGAGCGGAGAAGCCGATTGCGAAGCGGTCGAAGACATGGCCTCCAGCCAGCTCGGTTGACCACAGCTGTCCAAGGAGCCGAATGTCCGTCCTGTCTGCGGAGTCGATTCGGTAGATGAGTGGGTCTTTTGCCTGGGTCAACACGACGCTTGCGGTCCAGCCTGGGCTGCTGAGAACCGCGTCGGGGAGTGTCAGGAAGGTTCGCTGAATTTGAGTTGAACGAAAGTTCTGTGCATTGACTGAGTCAGCATGTCCAATGCTCGGCATCAGCAAGGCCACAGCCAGAGTTCCGTAGCGACGCCTCGCGACCACCAGTAAGCCTGCCATGAGTGCGAGTGCCAGCGAGGTGCCTGGGCCTGATTGGTTGCATCCGCCGCCAGTAAACGACCCTCCAGACAGACCGTTCTCGCTGTCGTCGGGTATCAGCGGATCGGGTGTGATTGGGCCATCCGGGTCAATGGCATCGTGCAGTCCGTCTCCGTCGCTGTCCGGACCACAGTCTCCGTCTTGAAGCTCTGCCGAGTCCCAGCGTCCATCAGCATCTGTGTCGGGATTACAGGGATCAGTCTGACAGAGTGCCTCGGTCTCGTTTGGCACACCATCAGCATCGGGATCGGGCGTGGGCAGGCATGGATCTGTGCCGCACACATCCAACTCATGTGCATTTGTGATCTGGTCGCCGTCGTTGTCGCCGTCTGGAACAAACTCGACCCTGTCATCGAGGTAGTCGGCAACGCCATCACAGTCCTCGTCGAGATCTTGATCGGGACTGCTCGGATCGCAAGGGTCTGTGCCGAGTGTACGCTCCTCGGCATTGGTCAATCCGTCTGCGTCGGTGTCTTCCTCCGCTACGCACGGATCGCCGCCGCATGCTGCTTCGTCATCATTGAGGATGCCGTCTCCGTCGATGTCATCACTCGCTGGCAGCACCTCGTCATCGGACCAGTCAGGGATTCCGTCGCAGTCATCATCGGTGTCCGTATCGGGGCTGAGGGGATCGCAGGCGTCGAAACCCAGCGAGATCTCGGTCTCGGTCTCTATACCGTCGAGGTCGTGATCAGTTTCAGGGACGCAGACATCGGTTCCGCATGCGAGCTCCTCAGCGTTGCTGAGTCCGTCCGCGTCCGCATCTGCATCCGGGTCGAGCGTCGTGTCCGGATCAATCTCATCGGAGAGGCCATCGCAGTCGATGTCCACTGATGGGTCAGGATCGACCGGGTCGAAGGGGTCAGTATCGTAGACGGTCAGCTCATCGCCGTCGGACAGCCCGTCGCCATCTGTATCGGCATCTACCGGAGACGTGCCCCATTCATGGACCTCATCACCATCTGTGAGCCCGTCTGCGTCGGTGTCGACATCCAGCGGATCGGTGCCGTACAGCTGCTCGTCTTTATCGTTCAGGCCGTCGTCATCGGTGTCGGGATCTTGAGGATCCGTACCGAATTCCCACTCATCATCGAGACGGAGTCCATCACCATCACCATCCATCCCGACTGGGTCGGGCCAGGATTCGACGAGCGGGAACTCGTCGAGTACATCGGGGCGATCCCCGTCCATGCCGGTTGAAATGGGTCCCAATCCAGTCACGGGAATGGCTCGAATGACGGCCTCGTCCGAGGACAAGCCAAGCCAGGTGCGGGGGACCGCGATGTCCAAGAAGGCATTGTCGGCGTCACCCAGTGTTGAGTCGGCGTCGGTCACGACGAGCTGATCGCCAGGCCAGGGGTCGTCCTCGCTGTGCAGCACCGTGTCGGGTGTGGCGTCTGCACCTGGCGTTCCGCTGCCACCCCACACCTGGATAGCATCAGCACCATCGGGAATGGCCAGTAGTCTCTCGTATGCGGTGAGGTCGGTGTCGTCGTCGATCAGGGTGCCCCAAGCACACTGAAGGGGAAAGCAAGAGAATTCCGACACACTGGTCAGGTCCAGTGGAGAACCCGCCAGTCGAATCCGAAAGAAGACCTCGTCTTCGTCGATGGACCAGAATGCTGCTGGGTAGGTGCCGTCACCCACCAAGTCGATGGCGGCGATGGGGAAGGTGTCGTCGGCCTCATCAGTGATGGGCACGCCGTCGATCTGTAGCGGCAGCCACCGGTCTTCCTCGATGGGAAGGCCGGCGAGAGCAGTAGACAAAAAGATGAGCGGGCAGGGGACCACACGCGCCTCCGGTACGACGCCATAATCCGCTCATGGGCTTTGCGTGGAATGGGCGATGGGGCCCCTTCGGCTTAGGAGGGCGACATGGAATCCGTAGAACCCAGGTTGGCCAAAGAACTCTCCGATGCGCGTGCACGGCTGGTCACGGTTCTTGAGGACATGGGCAGTGTCTTGGTGGCCTTCTCAGGTGGTGTGGATTCAGCGGTCGTCGCCGCAGTTGCCCATGAGGTGCTTGGTGAAGATGCTGTTGCGTTGACCGCCATCAGTCCGAGCTTTCCGCCTGAGGAATTGGCCGAGGCGCAGACACTTGCATCGACTCGAGGTTTTCGCCACGTACTCGTCGATTCAGCTGAGCTTGAGGTAGAGGGCTACGCGGCGAACAACGGCGATCGTTGCTACTTTTGCAAGTCCGAACTCTTTGAGTTGGCCGGCGATAGGGCCAAGAGTCTGGGACTGCGCTGGGTCGCCGACGGGACCATCACGGATGATCTTGGGCACCACCGCCCGGGCTTGAAGGCGGCCGAAGAGAATGCTGTGCGCCATCCACTCGTTGAGGCTCGAATGGACAAGGAGAGTGTTCGTCATCTCGCACGAGCCATGGGCCTGACCGTCTGGGATAAGCCCTCTTTTGCGTGCCTTGGAAGCCGCTTTGCACCCGGCACGCGTGTCACCAAGGGAAGACTGGACCAAGTACTGGCCGTAGAGTCTCACCTCAGGACCATCGGTGTGCGACAGTTCCGGGCTCGTTGGCACGAGATCGATGGTGACATGATGGTGCGCATAGAGGTCGGAGCCGATGAGATTGCGGTCTTGGCTGAGCCAGGACTGCGGGCCGGGATCGTGGACGTCTGCAGGGCCGAGGGCTTCCGGTGGGTAACCCTCGATATGACCGGCTACGGCGAGTAGATGGCCGTGAGTCGGCCCACCCGCAGAGGTGTCTTCACTGAGCTCACAGTCATGTGGCTGGCCACGTTGTTGGTCATACGCTTGGTGGTGGAGTTGCAGGCGGGTGCGGGTGCGCCTGAGTGGATTCTCGCTGTTGTACCGCTCTTGTTCATCTATGTCCCTGTGATGTGGTGCAGGGTCAAGGGCCTCGACTCTTGGTCGTACCACCTCAGCATCCCGAGTTTCTCTGATCGTGATGCGTGGTCGGCAGTCCTGAAGACAAATGCACGCTTGCTTCTGGTCGTTGGGCCGGGCTTTGTGGTGGGCTACCACCTCTACCAGTCGCTTCTGTTCGGTCACGGTCCAGGCCATGGGTGGCCGAATGATGTCTTGACCCTCGTGGCATACCAGCTGTTCTTCGTCGCCATCCCGGAGGAGTTTTTCTACCGCGGTTACTTTCAGACACGACTGAATGAGGTGTTTCCACGGCACACCAACGTGTTCGGCGTGCCCATGGGCATGGGCAGCATCTGGGCAGCACTCTTCTTTGCCTTTGGCCACACCTTGGTGCTGTTTCAGTGGTGGCATTTTGCCACCTTCATTCCAGGCATGGTGTTTGCCTGGCTCAGGGAAAAGACCGACTCAGTGATGGCCGGAGCCATCTTCCACGCGATTTGCAACATCGCCGTGATTCACTTGGACACCCACTACGGGCTGATCTCGCGCTGATCAGCTCGGGGAGGGAAACCCTTCGAGCCGTCCGCGTCTCCACTGCTGGTAGTGGCGACCACAGAAGCCTTTGGAGCGAACCGGCGAGTCGCACCCGGGGACCTTGCAGACTTTGGACGCTGTGGACTGCATCACCCCTTGTTCGACGGCCTCTTCGAGTTTTGCGATCCTGGCCTCGAGCCGATCGAGCCTCGCCACAACCCGCTCGATACCTTTTGTTGCACCCCCGACCTGGCCACGCAGTGCATTCACCAGGTCTCTGACTTCCTTGAAGTCCGTACGGGTCGGTACCTGACGGTCATCCAACGTTTCGTAGACGGTGTCTTCCATGGAGCGTCGAAGGAGGGGTAGCAGGGTATCAGCCAGCCCAGATGCAAGGAAATCACGTGTCGTGCCCATGGCCAACCTCCAGAGTTTGATCGGTATGGGCTGTTTAAATGCTTGTCAACGCTTGATAGATTCCGCCCAGCAACCGATATTCAGTGTAATGATCTGTTCGCGTGAACAATTGCACCGGACTTCTTGGACCTCTCAATGCCATCCTGCCCCTTCTGCCAGGCCACGATTTCTGAGGAGCTGTCCCTCTATGGTGGGCACTGTCCGAGCTGTCTGATTGAGATTCCGGGTGAGGAGGCGGTCACCGACCCGGGTGTATCTGTGGCATCGAACGAAGAGGATGCCCACAGTAAAGGCGGCTCAGGGGCAGTGCTCGGGGCTGCGATCGCGGCCTTGATTGTGCTCGTCGCGGCTGCCAGTTGGTGGGCGACACAGGGAGAGGATCCTCTACCGCCCGCCCCGGTGAAGGCTCAGGCGGAGCGACCGCGACAGGACTTCTCTGCTCATCAAGACGCTGCGTACGAAGAACCCGAACAGGCTGAGGACGCGGAACCGGTCAAGCGCGTTGTGACACGACGGGTGACCAGTCGAGGACAACCGCCTCCACCAGTCGACATGGCACCAGCTGACGCATCGGTTGTCCCGACAAAGAAGGCGGCAGGCCTGGGCTCCACATCGGACGGTGTCTTTGGGTCTATCGGCGCGGCTCCCCGGTCACGCGCTCCTGCGAGCATCATCCTCGAGGACTCGCTCAAGATCGAAGAGATGGTTGGTCGGGTCTTGAACCGAGGCGCCAAGCAGTTGGAGCAGTGCTACAACAAGGCGCTCAAGCTCGATCCCAACGTCAAGGGTGCGTGGTACGTCGACTTCACGATTGTGAAAGAGGGCAAGCCGGTCACGGTATCCGTTGAGCCGCTCGAGACTCCGCACGCTGAGATCGAAGCCTGCATCAAGCGTACTGTTCGGCGGTGGCGCTTTCAGCGGGTTTCAGAGCCTGTCGATGTGGCCCGTCGTTACCGGTTTGGCGGATAGTTAGAGGCCTTTACTGGCCCCCCAGCCACAGTCCGGCGCGAACGGTTGAGGGTTTGCAACCGGCTGGACGGTCAGGTCTTCTCCTGCGTGCGCTCGGGCCAGAACCTGGAGCGCCTCGCCAGCTGTGAGACCGTAGTCGCCGATGGTGATCAGCGCGGGGACCTGACCAGAGAGACGCTCATGAAGTTGTCGGGCCACCTGTTGAACGTCTTCCAGAGACAGCTCGACTGGACCGCTAAGCTCTGTACGGGCGCAGCTCATGGGACCCGCGAGGTGACCCAACGTGACCGACTCGGACTGGGTCTCATCGGCGATCATGGTCACGAGTGCGAAGTACGATTCGGTCAGATTGAGCTCCGGTGTGGCGCGCCGGGGTAGCGGGTTCGAGTGGATGAGACGCTGAGCCGCGGCCTTCATCGCCTGAGGTGTCACGCGCTTGGCGACTGCGACTGCAGGCGGAGGCTTACTCGGGCGGTCTTCAGCTTTTGCTGCACGCTTGGCCATTGCCGTCGCGGTGAGGACGGTCCACTGCTCCGCGAGGACGACGTCATCCAGCCATTGCGTCAGCATATCGCTCACGCCATCTGCGCTCGGGAGTCCGATGCGAACCCACTCCGCTCGTGCTGCTGCGTGGGTCGCTCTGTCCAGCCCGGCTGGTGTCCAGTGAGGCAGAATGTGACCACAGCCGTCGGGGTATCGGCCTTGCCCGATCACCCGGGCTCGACCCTTGGCACGATCAGGTCGGGACACGCGACGAGGTTTGTCTCCAACAGTTCGTTCATTGGGTAGAACGGCCTTGAATGCCAGGGCATCGGTGGCCAACTCACCAATGGGTGTGAGGGTGCCCATACCGATCGCTTTTGGTCTGACGCCGGATGCCCTCTTCACGATCGACCTGGCTCGACGGATGGCATCCACCCAGTCGGAGAATGCCGGATCTTGGGCGTATGCGCCGGAGAGGCCGATGTCTTCGCGAAGAGAAATCCACAGCCCCACCTCATGGCCCTGCTTTGCTGCAGAGCGAAGGAAGTCACTGTGACGCTCTGCCCAGTCAGCAGACACCATCAGGGTCGCCTTCAGATCGCGATCACTCAGGACCTGAATGATCTCGGTGGGCTCAGGCACAGCACCAAGCAGCGGCACCTCGATAATCACCGAACCGAGCGCTGGTGCTCGTGCGCCGATGGGTGCTTTAGGGTGGTTCAGTGGGGGGGGATCGCACGCCGCGTAGCCACTGGAGGTGATGAGTGCGTAGAGTAGTGCAATCACGATGCCTCCCATCTGAGAACCAGGGCGTCCTCGCCATCGCTGTAATAGCCAGAACGCCGGCCGACGGTATTGAAGCCTTCCCCGCTGTACAACGAGATGGCGGCAGCATTGCCTGCGCGGACCTCGAGGAAGACAGACTGAACGTGCCGTTGTGTGATGGCGCCTATGAAGGCCTTCACCAGCGCCAGCCCGATGCCCTGCCTTCGGTGCTCAGGGGCCACGGCGACGTCTGTAATCTCGGCTTCGCTACCGAGGTTCAGGCCGAGGATGACGCCTCTTATCTCCGAATCGACCAGCACCACACGGTCTGGATTGGTGATCCACGAACCGATCTGATCGGGACGCTGTGTGCCGCCGATGGTGAGCGCAAGTAGGTCAACGATCCCGAACACTTCATCGGGCTGGGCTGGCCGAATCATGGTGCGGCTTCGGTGCTCATTGGTGCCACTTTTCGAACCCGTACCCGCGCGCGCTCTTGCTCGAGCCAGGAATCAAACCGTGTCGTCCACAGCGTCATGTCGTCTCCAGGTTGGCCGACGACTCGGCTCACGACACGCTCGATGACCAGTCGTCGCTCAATGGCCCTGTACAGTCGCTGCTGGTCGAGGCCTAGGCTCAGCAGGTGGGTCTCCCAGACATCCACTGACGGCCACTTGTCTCGATATTTGGCGAGTCGTGATCGGACCTGTGCTGGGTTGGGCTGGTAGACCGAGATGCGTCCACCAATGGATCGGATCAGGGTCGCAGAGATGGCATCGTCCAGTAGGGTCTCGGGGTCCGCCCGAAGGACAGGGACGAACGACTCATCGTGGGCGCCGAGAGACAGGTGCAGCTTGAGGTCTGACGCGGTGACGATCTCGTTGTCGACCAGGGCGACAGCACGATCCGCCACAGTGGTCTGGGGTGCTGCGCGGACGGGACCAGCGAAGGCGGCCATCAAAATGAGACAACTGAACATCTTGGGATTCTTTACCCTTTGCTGGTGCCTCATTACACTCCCGGCGGTCCTTTGCCCCTCGGACAGGCTTAATTTCGATGATTGTCGCTCAGAATCTCAGCAAGCACTTTGGCGCCATCACCGCCGTGGATGGTGTCAGCTTTGAGGTTGGTGCTGGACAGGTCGTCGGATTCATCGGTCCAAACGGAGCGGGGAAGACCACCACAATGCGAATTCTGACCGGCTTCATGCCGGCGTCGGCAGGTGTGGCGACCGTTGCAGGCTTTGACGTGTTCGAGGAGCCCATGGCTGTGCGCTCTCGAATTGGGTATCTGCCCGAGAAGCCGCCCTTGTACTCGGACCTCAGCATTGGCGAGTACCTTCGCTTCATTGCGGACATCAGAGGTGTTGAACGCTCACAGTGCATGAGGCGCATCGGCGAGGTGATGGAACAAGTGGGCCTCGGGGGCTGGGAGTCCCGCATACTGGGCTCTCTCTCAAAGGGCTACCGACAGCGGGTTGGCCTGGCTCAGGCCATCATTCACGATCCCAAGGTCCTCATTTTAGACGAGCCCACCAGCGGTCTCGATCCCAAACAACTGGTTGGTATTCGGGCATTCATTCAAGGGCTGGCTGAGGATCGCACAGTCATCTTGTCGACCCACATACTCTCTGAGGTAGAGGCGTTGTGCGAGCGGGCCATCGTCATTGATGGTGGCCGCGTAGTGGCGGACGATACACTCGATGGCCTCCGCGCTCAGGTGGGTGAGGGGGTGCGCTATTCGGTGGAACTTCGTGCAGACGGCGACGTGGCCCCCAGTGTGGGTGCCTTGGCGGGCGTCAGTCGTGTGGATGATCTCGGCCATCACGACGGGGTTCACCGACTCATGGCTCACGCACTCCAGGATCCTCGACGTGAGATTTCCGAATTGGCCACTCAGAAAGGCTGGTCGGTCCAAGCGATGGAGCGTCATGCGCCCAGCCTAGAAGAGGCCTTCCTTCACCTGGTGGGGGCTGAAGGATGAGGGCGTTCATTGCAGTGCTCAAGAAAGAACTTCGGGTCACCTTTGTGAGCCCGCTGGCCTGGGTGTTCCTGGTTGCTTTTCTCTTTCTCGCGGGGCTGTTCTTCTACCTCGGGGTGGCCACCACTGGGGCGGCGAGCCTGCGCACGATGATGGCCAACCTCAGCATTGCCTTGCTCTTTCTGCTGCCGATGCTCACGATGCGGCACTTTGCGGAGGAGTCTCGGGATGGCACGCTGGAGCTCATGATGACGGCGCCGGTACCCCTCTGGAGTCTCATTTTGGGTA
>Ga0115012_10000831_pt1 | contig 17555 bp, 15 predicted proteins | sample TroAtlMetagenome_FD_88706 | JGI IMG/M metagenome (GOLD analysis project Ga0115012, IMG submission 88706) | Marine eukaryotic phytoplankton communities from Atlantic Ocean - Tropical Atlantic ANT10 Metagenome | ecosystem: Environmental > Aquatic > Marine > Oceanic | place: Tropical Atlantic...
AGAGCTAACTCCTCCTCCTCCAGACCCAACCTCAACTACTGAGCCGCCTGAAGTTTTTGTAAACAAACCTCCATCAGAGGTATTAATGGCAAGTTCACCTACAGTTAAATCACTTGCTGAAGGGTCAGCAGCTTTTCTTTTATGTAGTATATTTGCCATTTACCATGTACCACCATCGAGAACTGTAAAGTCTAATTGACCAGTTGATGAGTTAAATGTAAGGTTAGAACCACTCTTAGGTCCGAGATCACCTGTAGCTGCTGTTGAAAATAAAGGGAAGCATGTTGTATCACTTGATTCATCAGCAACTGTTACTGTAGTTGCTATTGCAGCTGTACCTGTTGTATCTTGGTTAAGTGTTCCTACGACAAGATCTATTGTTCCATCAGCATCTTGATATGTTGCTGTAATACCTGTTTCAGTATTACTAGTGAACATAGCACCAACAACATCCTGTATCTCTTCATCGGTTTGATCTGCAGTAGCTGAATCTTCAATAGCGTCTAGTTTAGACTTTAAAGCATTAGTAAAGTTATTTTGTGTTAAACCACCGTCGCCTACAGAATACGTGGTATTAGTATCAGATACAGTATTAGTAAAGGTTATCTTATCACCTGATCTAGCTACTGATAAACCAGTACCAGCTTCTAAAACTACATCATCAGTACCTGATCCATCTCCACCTGCAGTTAACCGTATTTTCTCTTCATCTGAATTATCTCCATCTACACAGGAAATTGAATACGTAGTATCTGTTCCAGATAATGAAGCCCAAGCTCCATCTCCTCTTAAATAAGTTGAACTAGATGCTGTACCACTAACATTAAGCATAGCCATATCAACAGCATCTGCTTGAATGGTAGCTGTACCTGTAACATTACCTGTACCATCAAATGAAGCTGATGTCCAAACTACATCTCCTGTCATTCCAATAGTTCTACCATTTGCTAGAGCTGTAGAAGTAGCAGAGTTACCTGTACATGATCCAGCAGATCCACTTGTATTACCTGTTACATTACCAGTTACGTTACCTTCTAAGTTACCTACAAGTGTACCTGTACTAACTGTTAAGTTACCAGTTGAATCAGCAGTAGCTGTAGTTGTACCTAATAGAAACTTATCTGTTGATTCATCCCATCCAATAAAAGCATTATCACCAGTTGAACCTCTTTCAATTAATAATCCGCAATCATTAGCGTTCGAACCAGCACCACTATTTAATTCAAGTAGATTATCTGAAACAGTTGTATTTGTAGTTGCTACGGTAGTTGTTGTACCGTTAACAGTTAAGTTACCAGTAACTACAACATTATTACTAAATGTCTTATTACCAGCTACTGTTTGTGCATTTGTTAAATCAACAAACGCTCCTGATCCACCAATCTTAAGTACACTAGCTGCATTACTACCACTAGTTCCTTCACCATAATAAAGTATATCATTACCTTCAGTAAACGCTAATTCTGCGTTTGCTAAATCTGAACTACTAGGTGCGGTTGATCCAGTAGATCTTTTTATTCTAATTTGAGCCATGTTTTAAAAGGAGCCTCCGTCCACAATAGTTGATTTGGTTGTTGTTGAATCTGCATAGAATTTAGAAGCAGAAGAATTATAATAAATAACAGAACCATCTACTGCAGCTGTCTGATCAATAATAAAATCAGCAAACCCATCTAGTTTGGTTTTGTCTTCATCAGTCATGAGTCCCCATGCTGATGTGGTGGCGGCAGGTAAGTCTGTATTACTACCTGATGAAGATATTAAAGATAAACCAGCTCCAGAAGTTGAGTATGATAGGTTTGTTGAACCTCCACCTCCACCTCCACTGCCAGTTACATCAATTAATTGGGAACCTTCTTTTACATATAATTGGTTTTGATCTTCAGCATAAACAATTTCACCTTCTTGTAAATCATCTAAGCTGGCATATAAATTTGAATAGGAACCCCTAGCCAATTTAATAGGGGTTCTAGTTGCTGGGGTTGCCATAATTTAAGATCCGAAATCGCCTCCATCGAATGTGTCTGGAACAGTCACTGATGAAGATCCGTTATCAAAATTACCACCATCCATAAAGTGACTTTGTAAATATGAGTTCAGTGTATAATGTGCTGAACCGAATCTACCATAATGAATACTTTCTACTAACCCTGCATCTGAAGGCCAGCCAATATTCTTACCATTAGCATCATAGTTTCTATAAGTCATATTTATACATCCACAGTTAGAGTTCCCATAGTTTCTTGAGCAGTGAACCAACTTACAGCTCTTTCCCTCTCAGCGTCATCAGAGTCACTAGCTGATCTATTTATATATAGAACACCAGCATCACCAAGCACGACTTGTATAGTATATTTAATTTTATTTGGTGTAATAACACTACCAGGATTATGTAATAAACCTGCAATATTTAAACTAGATGGGGTTGATGTAGAATCGCTTGTATAGTCAGAATTTGCCATAGTCAGTACTGGTACTCTATTACTTCCTTCTATACCTATATTTAGATTTGCACCTTTATTTTCATAACCTGATGAAGCTACACCATTAACTGTAGAACCTGCATTATGTACTGCAGAACCAGTATAGTTATTACTTAGATACGATGTTGATTGAACTACATCTGAACTATTTAAAACTTCAACTTTAATTCTAAAATTAGTAGCATGATCTTGAACGCCTTCAAACATCATATGTGAATTTAATAGTATTAAACTAGAAGATATCTGTGGAGTTATAGTTACAGTTACAGGAGTATCATAAGCAGTATCCGCTGTTAGATTACCTGAAACCGCTACTCCTGCAGCTGGATTTGTTATACCACCACTCGCTACACCATATGGTTTAGAATATACATTAGATTGTACATTAGATGCAGCCCACTCAGGAGCTGTTGCACCATTGTTAACTCTTAACTGCTGTCCAGCTGTACCTTTAGCTAATCTATTCCAAGCATCAGTACCTGTACCATAAATTATGTCTCCTTGTACTATTGATAAATCAGTCTTAGGAGCTGTTATCTGGTTATCTGCTATATGAACTGTATCTATACTTCCGTCTACATATTGATCACTGTCAACTGAGTTAGCAGACATATGAACTAGATCTATACTTCCGTCTACATATTGGTCACTGTCAACTGAGTTAGCTGACATGTGTTCTAAATCAATTGAACCAGCTACATAATGTTCAGAATTGATTACGTCATTCTGAATATTATCTCCATCTATACAGTCACCCTCCAACATTGCATGTTCAACTGCACCAGTATCTATAGTCCAAGTACTACCTGATACAGTTATATCACCTTTATCACCATTAGTTAAAGCAGTACTTGTTACATTAGGTAACTCTTCTACTTTATATCTTAGTTGATTAAAGCTATCATTTAATTCTTTTGCTGTTATAGTACTACCAGCATTAAATGTATTAATAGCTGTAGTAACATTTGTTACTCTTTTTACTAATACTTTAGTAACATCATCAGATAAAGCTGAAGTAAAAGTAATAGTAGCCGAACCACTAGTACCAGATATACTATAATCTGTTGTTTCAGCTTTTTTAACAAATATTTCTGCAGTAGCAGCTGCTCCAGTACCACCTGATATATTACCAAATCCTACAATAGGAGCAGTTGTATAACCACTGCCTTTATTAGTTGGTACACCAGCATTATCTAGAGATACTTGACCATTAGCTACGTCTACTGTTAAAGCTGCACTACTACCATCACCACCTGAAAATTCAAGAGCAGCATTAGTTGCGTCAGCATAACCAGCTCCAGCATTATTTAATACTACTTTTTCAACTTTACCTTGTCCTACATATATCTCTAAATCTGATGCATTCACGAAAGGAACAGTGACACCAGATACCACTGTCGGTGTTCCACTAATTGGAATTGTTTGTTCTGTTGCCATTGTTATTTATACATTGTTAAAATGTTTGCTGTTTCTCTTGTTTTAGTTTGACGCTTAAGATCTTTATCTAGCTGTTCTGCTTTTAGTTCCTGAATATCTCTATCCATAACAATAGTACTCCAAGCTATAGCTCTAGCTTTATCAAAAGCTTTACCTATTATGATATTATGATAATAATCTTTACTCTCATATGCGCCTCTATTACCATTCCTTATATCTCTATGCATTTCTGCAACAGAAGCTATAATTCTAGGATCTTCAGCTAACTTATTAAGAGTACGTTCTAGATTCTGCATACCTAAAGCCTTCTGGAACTTAGATCTAATGATTGGTGAATCAGTTAAATTAGTACCATCTGGACCGTAATAAACAGACAAACGTATATCATATCCACTATCGAATAATAGTTTTCTACCAGGTGAAGGGGTAAGATTTAGTTGTATAGGACTTACTGCATTCCACATTCTAGTGACAGGATCCCACTCTTTGACAGGTGTGTTGGGTTTCAGCATATCCCATTTAATAGGTAATGGTTCACTAGCTATATGTTCAGTTATTAAGTTCCTATTTCTTATAGCATTATCTATACCAGAACTTAATTCTCTAGTATATGGTGTAAATAGTTTACCAATTTCATTCCTTAAACCAGCTAAAGGTATTGTATTATTAGCTATATTAGCTAAAATACGTTCTGCTTGTCCAGGTCTACCTCCTACTAAATCAACAAACTGTTGCATACCAGCAAGATATGACTTACCAGTAACACCTTGAGCTAGTAAAAGAGATACTTTAAGTAGTTGATCTTCAGTCCACTCTTCTCCCATTAATTGACTAGCATCACCAATGTCAGCTATCATGGAGAATATTTGGTTGAATGGTTCAATAGAATCATATCCAAAAGATATTCCTCCTGGTAGTGTTATATTTCTTTGCTTATAACCACCGTCTATCCATACCTGTCTATTTTGTCTATCAATAGGACCGTTACCAGTTAGATCTCCTCTCATCCATGCCTGACTAGCCATGAATACAAGAGCAGAACCAATACCTAATCTACCTGTCTGTAATGCCTTAGCATTAGCAAGTTCAGCAGGACTAGTTATACCATATTTAGCAACATTCTCTAAGTTATTAGGAGTAGCAAAAGCTATATCATTAAACTCTTTAACTAAGAAGTTAAATCCAGGTGTATGTTTAGCAGTTAATTGTAAACCATTTACTCCAGTCCTAGCGAATAGGAAGAAAGGTTTAGCCCATGGATTAGCTTGGAAGACTTGGTTAAGACCACCAGCAAATCCAGTTAGTTCTTGAGTAAGAGTAACTTCTTTACGAGCAAACTTAGTAGCTTCATCAATTATATCTCCATTAGCATCAAAGATCTGACGATAGAAATCGTCTTCATATAATCTGATTAATTCTGGAGTTATCTCAGTATAAGCTGTTAGTTTACCTTGAGCCTGAGCGTCCATAGCAGACCTCATAGCCTTCTCTCTCATCTTAGCTCTACCTAATATATAAGCAAAAGCATCATCAGTTGCAGCCATCAACTTAGTGGAGTAAGTTAAGAAGTTAGTATTGTTCATATTCCTAGCTAGATTAGCCATGTTGAACCACGCTCTATCTCCTATAGAAGCTCTTCCACTATCTTCAGCCCATCTCCTTAAGATTTCCCAGTTATCATCACCTTTAGTATATTCAGCGAATCTAGTTTTAACAGTAGATAGATCTCCTTTCCAGTATGAATTTAACCTAGATTTAAATAAGTCAAATGATTCTGGTATGGATTGTATCATAGCATTCATTGAAGCTAATCCAGATCTAAGTGTAGCAGAATCTCCAGTAAAAGGATATCTAACAACACTACCTACAGCAGTAGACATAGGTCTGAGGAAGGTTGCTGTGCTTGTACCTAAAGCAGCTCTCATAGGGGTCTTAGGACCACTTAGGATGCTGTGTATCATTACACCTTCTAGTTCCCTCATAACAGCACCAATCTGTGCTTTACCTTCGATCTCTCCACCTTTGATCATCTTTCTAGCCCATGCATCAAAGTCATCTAGACTGTTGACAGTTTGCATAGAAGAGAATGCTTCAAATAGAGCCATCAATAAATTGTCATCTTCACTCTTATTAACGATATTAAGTATAGATTGAATAGATTGTCTAGTATCGGACATCTCCTTAGAGAGTGTCTCTTTTAGAAATTTTCTTTTTTTACCTGCACCTAATTCCCTAAAGTTTTGTGATTTAACAATTCTAGCTCTTTTAGTTTCTGTTAGAGCTACCATCATAGTATCTACTATTTGATCCAATGGACCATCAATACTATCAAGATTAGCAAAGTCTGCTATTTCTCTACCAGATATACCTCTATCTCTTATCTCTTGCAGTAGAGTACCAATGACCATATCAGCTACTACTACATTTTGACTTGTAATAGTTTTAACAGCATCATCTGTACCTCCATCAAATATATCGAATGATTCAAATAGTTCTTTCAAGTACTCTTCAGCTGGCATATCAGCTGGATTCCTACCTTGTGTTATACGTTGATGTGAGATAATAGAATCACCAAAGACTTCAACAAGTCTCTTTCTACTACCACCGACACTATCTAACACCTTCTGGAATCTTTCAGTACTCATCAATCTTTTTAGAGTTTGTTCAGCAATATCAGGATCTACATTACCTTCTCTTGCTACTCTTTCTTTTTGAACTGGTCTTACAACAGTACCAGAAGATCCTTCTTCAGCACCCCATTCCGACCTCTGTCTCTTCTGTCTCTCCCATACAATGAAAGGATCATCTTGAGAATAGTGAGCAGCTTGTTCAGGGTTAGCTATAGGTTTATTCTTACTGCCTCTGAATTCAAATTCATTCTTTCTTAGTTCTTGTAATCCTTTTCTAAGGGTTTCAAGTTCTATACTCTTACCTCTATCAGCTGCAGCTTGTATTACCTTTGAAGAACCTTTACCTAAAAGTATAGTAGCACCGTCAAATATAAGACCAATACCCATACCTTCAGTTATATTCTTTATTTTCATCCAGATAGGATGATCAGTATCTTTAGTACTTAATGGTGTATCTACCCAGCCATAACGATCTCTTAGCATACCTAATGCATTATGTCCATCTGATTCCTTAGATATCAAATCGGACGCAGCACCGACGCCAGCAGCTCTGATTAGACTATTAGCCATTATACCACCACCTGTTATACCTGCTCTAGCAGCAGTAACTTTAGCAGTAGGTATGATAGCAGCAGCCATAGAACCGAAGTGTACTACACCTCTAGCTAATTTACCCCACCATGTTTTAGTTTCATAGGTATTACCCATGTTTGCAAAAGGATCCCACTCAGGTTTGTATTCTCCTTTTTCTTCTCTTTCTCTTTGGATTTCTCCAGTAAGAGCATCAACAGTACGTTCTGGAAAGGTGGTAATAGAGGAGGCTGTATCCTGTAAGCCTCCTGCACCGATTGATACTAGTTCTTTTGCGTATGCCTTAGCACCCCATTTATCAGCGTTTCTTGGGTCTTGTTGTTCTGATACAGCTTGCTGTTCTTCTGATTGCTGTTGTTGTTGTATTTGTTGATTAGCTTCTTGTTCTTCAGCTAATCTATCTAAATACCTATTACCTTCTTCAGCTTCTTCAACGAGACTTTCATCACGTATATAGTTTGGATTTATTTCCATTAGTAAATCAATTTAATGTTTTTTCTAGAATTCTTTCTAAAAGAGATTCGGGCATAAGATCTTGCAATGTATATAGAATATCTCCTATAGGAGCACTACGTAAAAAATCTTCTAAGTCTTCTTCAGCTTCTCCACTAAGAAATCTTTCTACTAACTTTCCTAAAGAATTAAGATTACCATCATCATCTCTTAAAGCGTTATCTATAGCCTTTCTTGTACCTACTCCTGCTTTATATAAACCAGTTTTTTCGATAGATTCTCTAGTAGTTTCTGTTCCACCTAACATAGAAACATCTTTTTCAGGGAATGCTTCTTGAATTTGTTCTACAAAAGATTTTTGTTCTACTTCTGGTTCAGCTGGTGATGAAAAGTCTTCAGTGAATGCCCTCATACCTAATTTACTATCTATCTGAAAAGCAGCTAAATCAGGTGGCATTGTTCCTGGTTGCGAATATGGTTCTTCATCACCTGTTATTTCTTTATAGGCATCACTTAAGTCTTCAGAAACATACCCAGACATTATCCAATCATTATTAGTAGAATTAAATTTATACTGTGTATTTTGATTATATATTAATGCTCCATAAAAATCCGCCATTGTTAATTCAGGTTTAGATGCTGCTATCATTTTAAATGCCCAGTGAGGATCCCTACTAGCAGCTATTACATTAAGTGTATTAGCTGGGCTAGTTTTACCTAATAGAAGATCTTGTAATGGACCAGGGACTATCTTTCTTTCTGGATTAGGTTCATAAGAACCTTTCTCAAGAAAACCTGTAGATACAAGCCTCTGAAAACCAAGCTCACGTTGAGTATATAACCTGTTAGTTTTAGGATCTCTTATTCCTGTTTGATAGAATCTAGCATCTATTTCCTCTTTTCTAGCATGTGCTGCAGCCATCTCAACTAAAACTTTCCTTTCTGCTTCACTATGAGGGACATCTATATTTAGATGGAAATCACCTTTATTTATGTCTTTAGAGAAGTTGACAGAAGCTCTTTCAAAAGTTTGATCATAAACATTAACTGCTGTACCATCATAAAAACTTTGGTAATCTTTCTTTATAGTATCTAGTGTTCTTTCAATAAGTATTTCATCACTTAGTGCTGAACCTCCAGGTTGAGCTAATATAGTATTACGGATTTTTATATATGCTACTTTAGCTTGTCGATCTAATCTAGATTTTGATTCTTCATTTAAAAGATCACCTGTTAAATTCTCTTCTTTAAGGAATTGAGCTATTGAGGCATCAACATAACCAAAGTGTTGGTCTTTTTGATCCTCTGATAATTTCTTTTCACTAGCATCAATCCATCCTTTTATTTTTTTTAAGTATTCTGGATCAGTTATTAGATAAGCATCTTCTTTAGTTATATAACCATATTTCTTGAATGTCATCTCAAGTCGTTCAAATCTATTCTCTTCTGTTTCTTCAGCAGTAGATATAAGTTTTTTCACTTGCTCTGGTACTTCAGTAACACCCCAACTTTTTGAGTCTGTTAGAAATTTAGCATATACTTCTCTAGCTTTTTCTAATGTCATCTCGCCTAATGGAATACTAGCTACATTTTCTTTCACCCATTGTGTAGTTAATTTCTCCTTATAATCTTGTTTGAATTCGTATTGTTGTGTTTCTAATTCCTTTATTGCATTAAGTATAGGACCAGTCTCTTTAGGTCTTTGTACTTGTAAAGATGTTTCAGAACCATCAGCCCATTTTTGAACATAATTTAATACTTCTCTGCCTGTACCTGGTGGTAATTCTCCATTTAGGATACCTTCATGTACTATAGATAAAGCTTCGCTGAATGCGTCTCCTCTATTTTCAAATTCAGCTTTAAATCTATTTACATAATCTACTACTACTTTACCAGCTGCATTAGGATCTTTTCTATTTTTTAGAACGTTATCATATATGTATGACTTCTTAACTTCTGTAGCTTTCTCTGATAAAGCTAATGAGTTTTTAAGCTTCCATTCCTTATATAATGTATCATATAAATTTCCGACTTCTGGTCTAACAATATCTTGTATTTCATAATCGGAGACACCTTTTGTATATAAAAGATGTCTAATAGGTGCAGTAAGATCATTAAAAGTCTTTGTAAACTGCTCTTTATCATCTGCACCTAATAACTCAGTTTCTCTTAGAAAAGGTGAATAATAGTCAGTAAGTTGTTCTGCAAATTCTAATATTTCTCTTTGTGAAGGATTATCAGATAAAGCTATACCAGCATTATAAAGATCAGGATTACCTGTTTTGTGTAATTCTTTTAGGAATTCAATCTCAGTTTTTTCTGCTTCTTCTCTTTTTGCTTCAATTTCTTCTTTAGTAAATTTATCATAACCCTCATGCCAGGCACTATTAGTACCTAATTTATCTTTTATATACTTATCTGCTTCTTTTAATTCTTTAGCATACTTGGCTATTTCAAAACCAGTTTCAGTTAATTCAAGTAAAAGTGGTGATACATCTTTTAATCTTAAATACTCTTCATTTATCTTCCCTTGTCGTGCAAAGAAAGTTCTATAATCTTCTGTATTTTGATCTATTCTTTTATTTATAGATTCAGAGAGATTAGGTTCAGACTCAGTGTAATTATAAGCACTGATATCTGGGAGTGGATTATTTGGAAAAGATGATGTCATAATTAATATTTGATAGCTGAACCTATACCAGACATTGCACTACCTAAAAGCTCTCCATGTTTAGCGAGGAAAGTACCTGAAGCTGCTGACGATGCACCACCACTAGCAATAGCTCCACCTATTGTCAAACCTATCTTAAGTGCTTGTGTCAATTTATTTGTCCGAGGTATTAAAGTTGGTGGTAGTTTACTAGGAGGTAATCCTAATTCTTGTCTATTCCTTGCTCTTTGTTCAGTAAACTGTCTCTGAGCTCCTAAATATTGTCTAGCTAAATTAGATCCAACAGTATTACTCATTTGATACTCTAACATATTCTTCTTAGCTAGATGATTCATAAGTGCTTTTCTACCAGCAGTTCTAGATCTACCTTCTTGACTACTTAATCCTGATTCTTTACTGCTTAAATATTCTCGTAAAACATTTTCTGCTTTACCTCTAATAGAACCTTGTGCTCTTATTGATGATTCAGAGATATCACTAATAGTACGACTTAAACCCATAGCAGTTCTATGTAATCCTGTTACATAGTATGCCCCACTATTTAAGTAAGAAGTATGTCTATTATATGTTTCATGTATTTTCTGTTGATGTGCTGCTTTAGCTTCAGCAGCTCTAGGATCTGCACACACGGCAAAACTCGATAAAGGACAATTGATTAGGTCCATGTTTAAGTTCTCTCAAGAACTTGAAACCTAAAAATTTGAGTAGTTTTAAATGTACTATGTTACGTCGATCTACAATATTCCAAAGTAAAGGTTCTGTTCTACTCTCAACAAACCTTTTGGATTCTCTTGCAAACGTATGTGGGTATTCTTTAATAGCTTCTGTGCAAAGCATCCATATAGCTCCTTCTGGATTTACTCCAGCCATACCAGCAGTCTTGCCGTTAGGCACCGTGAAGTACACAGCAGAGCTCTCCTGAGAGATGAATTTAGCATATTCTATAGGATCGCACCCGTGACCCTCTTCTAGCTCTCTACGGTCTTCTAGACGTAGATTAGAGGCTACCTCTATAGCAGCCTCCAATGTTAGTGGGTGAATGTATTTAGACACGTTTATAATATCTTTGTGTATAATCTCCTTCCCAGCTCATTGAATGTAATGTAGCAGGTGTAGGGTTAGTTGATTTAAGTGTTATATCTACGTTTGTATTTCTTTCATATACTGGAATAGTTTTAATTGTTTCTGATGAATATGGAGCATCTCCTAAATCATAAGAATCTAAACTACTAGATTCATAGATGTCAGTATATGGATCTTTACCTACTTTACTAGTTAGTGTAGTTGCGTAAGAACCTATCTTACCAAAGTTTAAATTAATCCTATGTATAATTAAAGAAGCATTAGCATCTGTTCTACTAGTAGTACCTTTAGTTGCTGATAAATATAGTGTAGGAAAGTCTACTTGATAATCATATAAGAAACCTATATCTACTGCAGAACTAGACCAATCTTTTGGTACTTCAAGATAAATACCATTTCTAGTACCTATACTATATTGTCCATCAGCGTCAATAACAACTATGTCATTAGTACTAGATGATACATCAGATAACCATGTAGTAGTAAATGTAGTTGTATTATTAACAGAATTATACACACCACCAGTAACGTTAGGTATATAATTATCTAAGTGTACTAAATAATTAACTCCATCTTCATCAATACTCTGATCATCATCAGATTGTACTAAACTAACTTGTTGTAAGAAATTATCATCATCTAATATAAAAAATTGATCATCTATTATAAAATGATGCTTAATTGATTTGTTGAACTTCCATTTAAACCAAGATAATTGAGGTCTTTGTTCACCCATATTTAGATACTTAAGTCCATATACTATATCATTATTTGTATCAGTAGTACTAGTAAATAATACTATTTGATTCTCTCTAGAATTAGATATAATATCTATACTCTTAGGTAATAAACTTGATACTAATTTACTGGTCTCTACAATAATAGGTTCTCTTTCTCTGTCTACTACAGACATTTCATTAAACCTACTATACTTACCAGAATTATCTATATAACCTATAGTAGTACCTAAAGATATAGGTGGTACACTTTTATTATAATTGTAAGTAGATACACTTTTTAATTTAGCTGTATCTGGATTAAGTATAGTATCATCAGAAGTAAGTAAGAATTGTTGGTTAGTACTGAATACTAAAAGACCAACTGCTAATTCTATACCGTCAAATAAAGCAGCTGGAAATGTAGAACTACTAGCTATATCAATAGGATCAATAGCACTAGTTGTTATAGCTGTTTCAGCCCAGAAATTAGGTGTAGCGAATTCACCTGGTTGAGATGCTATTACATTTTCACCAGATAAAAATACTAATCTATTACGAAAGAATAAGACTTTATTTATTTTCTTATTAGCAAATGTAGGTAATGGGTTTGTTGTATCATCTCCTATTTCTCGATCAGCCCATGTATTCTTCTTAATTAAAAAGTCTCCATCTGCTTGACGTGAAAGTATATGAGGCATAGTAGTAGCATCAAAGCTTTTAACTATACCTGGTGCTGCACACTCCACCCAGTCACCATTACCATCTAAACCACCTTCACCTTTAAATTTCAAGTAATGATCATCTTCTTCTGATATAGAAGAGTTAACCACTTTAACAATATAGTTATCTTTACATTGATTAGGTAATAAACTTACATTATTAACTTCTGACTGCATTACTCTCATTAAGTCTGGATCATTTATTTCTACATTAAATGAAGAATCAGAATATAAATATATTCCATTACCAATGACTTTATAAGATATACCTGTACCTTCTAATTCAGCTGTTATACCTCCTATTATAGTATCCATAGTTATAGCTGTATCAGCATCAAATGGTGTTGGATCAGGACGTACTGCTTTTATATTTGCCTTTATATTAGTTGTTTCTATTTTATCTACGTTTAGAGTATACTGTGGTTTAGTAGTATCAAGAACTCCAACTACTGCACCACCAGCAGCACTTAGCATGGAAACTATAGCTTTATCATCTGTATCCCAACCTTCACCACCATGTAATAAGTTTACTGTTTTACTATAGTTACATACAAAATCATTAGCATCAACACTACCATCATCAGATGATGAGTCGTATTGACTATTCTGACCTAATGTAGTTATTCTGAATATTAAATTTTTTTTATTAGATGCTGCATTATAAGCTGAATCTGAACTATCAGTAACATTAATTGTAAGATTATCATATGAATCAGCAGAGTTAACATAGAATACTTGTGTACCTATACCTCTACAACTTCCAGTACCAGCATCTGTTGATAATGTATCAGATGCAAGTCTTATACTAGTAGCTCTTTTTATAGTAACTAAGTCTGCATCTGCATCACTATTGTATAAATTTAAAGAGTACTGTCTACCATTCTCTGTTCTTAGTATCTCAACATAAGCAAAGTGAGCATGGTCTCTGGCAGTAGTTGTACCTGTAGTATTAACAGTTTTAGTTCTATTATTTATATAAGTAGTATCATTAATACTTAACGTTTGTAAATCCTCTGTAGCTGTAGCAGTACTAGGAGTTAAGTAAGTAGTTATAGCAGCATGATCAGAATTAGTTGAATCATATGCACTGTTATCTGTATGATACCAGACATCTTTTTCAGCACCATCTTCTTTTACACTCCATACTCTTACCTTACCATCACTAGCTATCTGTCCTATATAACTACCTTCAGACTCATCTCTATAGTAATGGAACCAAGAACCATTAGACTGTACATTAGTTAGTTTATCAGTTCCTATTCTTTTACTGCCAGGTCTTTTATATAAACCTGATACTACATCAGGTATAGCATTTAATATACTTTTAGTCTGACCTGGGAATTTCAATTGATCAGGCTGTTCTGACATACCTGCAAAGTAATTAGGTATTTGTTGTGAAACTCCAGTCATTATCTTCTAAGATTCCTCCAGGGTTTATAAGTAGATATAGAGCTGTCATCTGGGAATCCAAACATACTATGATTACCTTGATTACATTCATACTCCAGGCAAGCTGCCCTTGCAAGAGCCTCTTGTGAAGATAATAGCTTAACTAGTTCAGGGTTAGCTACAAGCTGTGTAGCAGCCATTCTTGACGCTCTGTGGGTTATGTATCTTCTAAAGACTATAGGTATGTTTTCAAATTCATATAGGTATACAACATCTAAATCTATTGCTTCAGTCCATGTTTGAGTATGATCTAACTTATCATATAATTTTCCATTCTTATTTATTACATCATATTCTCTAGAAGACCAATCATCAGACACATCTAGTTTAAGTATATTATCTGCTATAGTTATTTCGTCATTAACTGGAGTGAATTCTACATGATTCTCTGTGTTGAAGTGCCAGCCTTCACTCTGTACATCAACATTAGAATCTCTAAGTAGATTAAATATAAATGCTACTTCTGGATTTTCAAAGGTTAGGGAGGAAATGGGAGACTGTCCTATAGCTCCCAGTATTGAATTTACTGCGGAGAGTTTTGTCTCGTTATCAATTGTCGTGGTAGCCATAAGGATTATTGTTTAAGGAGGGAGACCGAAGCCTCCCTATGTGTTTAAGTTACATCGCAGCTTATACCAGGATAAGCAATTCTGAGGTTTTGAGTTTCAGATTTGATAGCATTAGAACTACGAATATCGGTACCCCCACCATCGGTGCGAGATACGCTTTCACGGACTGCAACAGCAGCACTACATACAGCAGTGTTACCAGCAGCGACTGAGTTAGCCATAATTATTTATTTAAGTTAGCAAGCTCCATATTTCAGAGCTGTTAATCCATTAGATAATACAGTTCTACCATATTCTCTAGGAGTTGGCATATTCAGATTGATGGATAGTACTCCACCTATGCCTGTAGTATTAGTTTGCTTCTTGCAAACCCCAGGAGCAACTGACATAATATATACCTCTTATGCGCTGTTAAGAAGTTCGATTGAAGCAGCAGGGTTAAGTGTACCAACTCCCATTGCTAAACGACCTACGATAACATCACCTTGATAGAGTACTGATACGTCACCTGAAGTTACTTGAACTTGAGGACCAATTGCTTCTACAACAGCAGCGGCATCTTTATAATAGATTAGACCACAGTGGTTAGAGAAGTCTGCTGAATCAGCAGGTTGACCTGTACCAGCAGCACTGTTAGAACCAGTCTCTTCAGTTACAGTACCAGCTAAGAATGGTAGGTTATTAGAACGCTTGATTTGAATACCAGCGATTTCATATAGACCTTCACCAGAGTTTAAGTTACCCTGATTGTTACCATAGTCTCTGTTGAGAATGTTAGAAGATACCTGAGATACTAGTGCATAGTACTGACGTGGGTTTAGCACAGCAGTTCTGCCTTGCTTAGGCATATTCTTTTCATCAAGAATAGAAGCTGCTTCAAAGAAAGCATCAACTAGTGCTTGAGCATCATACTCTTTACCAGAACCAAGTTTGATCTGAGATCCACCAGGCTCAGGGCCAGGTGCTGCAGTGATTGGAGAAGCTTGTCTAGCTGACTTAGCAATAGCTCTGAAGACTTTCTTATCATAAGACTCAGCTAAAGCATGACCGATCTTCTTACTGATTTCTCCACGAAGTGAGTAATGAGCAAGTGTTTCATCTAGGTCATAGATAAATGCTGAACTGATAAGGAGGTCATCACAAGTGATGGTCTTCTCTGCTACTGGAGGATCACCTGAACCAAGTATAGGTGTTCCTGGGGTATGATATGCAGCTTGCATACGACCCGTGAAGATGAACTGTAAAGATTTACCGTTCTTTAGTGAACGTCTCTGTACTGTATCTCTTGCAATTGTTGCTGACTCATAAGCTTTGAAGAGCTCTCCTGAGAACAGCTTAAGGTAGGTTCCATACTTACTATCATAAGCATTAGAACCAGAAGTATCAGATACCAGCTTATTAACTGAACCTAATACTGACTGTGTGGCATTAGCCATTGTTATTTAAAAAAATGTATTTGTTTACTGTCTTCCAGCTGAAAATTTTTTGATCATTTGTTGTGGTCTATCCCACCGTCTAGACGGCTAAAGGGTATCCTCCATAGAGGGCCAAAAGCCAAAGGAAAAGGAGTCCGACACTGAGGTGCTCCTGATCCGAAGTCATTTAGAACTTCTTGATTTCAACGTATGATCCTTCAAGAACAATTACAGGAGCTGCGTTGTTAGCTACTTGTCCAAATTGAAAATTAACAGTACCAGCTGTAGCACCATTTTCAATTATACTTTCCCACTCTAAGTAACCAGCTGTACCAGCTACATCTATTTCTTTTACAGGATCAGCTGCTACATCTACATCAGAAACCAAAGTTCCATCAGGTTCTAAACCAGTAGCTGCTGAATGAATAGAAGTTACTGTTGGAGTATCTAGTTTAAACTTAGCTCTACCAGTAGTATTCTGTGTATAATGGATGCGATACTTAAGGACTAGTCTTTCATACTTACCTATAGCAACATTGAAAGGTGTGATAGTTCTGTAAGTAGCACCTTCATCAGTTGCAGCAGTTTGATTACCAGCTGGACCATATCCAGCAGCATCTGTTTCCCACTGTTCTGCTAGTACTTTGATATCCCAAACAGGAGAACTATAAACTACACCACCTGTAGTGGTGTTGACATTAAAAGCCATTATTAAATTAATCGAGTCCAGTATGGTTCCGCCATACCAGTGTTAATCCCTGACCGACTACAACGGACCGTAGCGGTTTAAGGTCAAGGGAATTAGTTAGAGATCCTACACTGAGGTGTCTCTAACCTATGGTATTGAAGGTGTGATTCTTCAACATAAATAAAAAAGGCCAGCAGTCCGAAGACCACTAGCCATAGTTCATTGAATTTCTTCACAGAGTAGAAAGAGCTTCTTCTAAGGAAATATCCTCATCGAATAATTCTTTAGTTTCCTCATGCTCTTCTGGTTTGTCGTGATGAGATTCGGTTTTAGGTGTTTGATGAGTCATTAATTACTTTGTAGTTTTGGTGTACTCAACGCCACGATATACGTAAGTTACAGTCATGTGTAAAATCCATATACCAAGCCCCGTTCCATGCTTGGGTGTCATGCGCCTCTGATTGAAAGAGGTGAACGGACGTTGTTTAATATTTTTTTGTTTTAACAGGTTTAGGTTTACCTACTTTTACTTTAGGCATTTAATGTTACCTCTGTTGCCGCTAAGTCTAGCGGGAAATTGTGTGCGTTTCTTTCATGCATTACTTCCATACCTAGATTAGCACGGTTCAATACATCTGCCCAAGTGGG
>Ga0115012_10000832_pt1 | contig 17551 bp, 13 predicted proteins | sample TroAtlMetagenome_FD_88706 | JGI IMG/M metagenome (GOLD analysis project Ga0115012, IMG submission 88706) | Marine eukaryotic phytoplankton communities from Atlantic Ocean - Tropical Atlantic ANT10 Metagenome | ecosystem: Environmental > Aquatic > Marine > Oceanic | place: Tropical Atlantic...
ATCATCGGGCCGAAACCCTAGAAGCGCGATATACAGACGTTTGATCCATCGAATGAACCAAGGTCGCCCACATATCTCTTCAGATATTAGCGATGTCAAACAGCGTGAGAGACAAAACCAGACAAGTGCGCCCTAACTTCCGGCGCGCCGCCCGTCACTCCTCTCGAATTTTTCGTCCGCCTCGTCTGCGTCAGCTCCGCGTCTCCGCCTCGCCGCCGCCCCGTCTGGCGCCCCGTCGTGCGCCTCAGCGCCGCCGGTGAAGGGGCTTTTACGGATAGCGCCGGGGAGCCGCAAGCACTTTCTGCGAAGAAATCCGATTTTTCTCGATTTTCTTCTCTGCGCCCCTATCCCTGCCTCTGTGAGGGCGGTTTCATCGGACTTCCCCCTCCCCTTTCGGGTGCTGCGCGCACAGAACACCCATGTAATCCAACTTTATGTGCACATGTTTGGGAGACTCACCGCCCCCCTGCCACGCTGACTCGGTCGCAACGCCCCCTGCCCCGGTCCGACTCGTGAAAAGGGCGGGGTCTCGCAGGCCCCGCCCCTTCTTGCTGGTGCTCTTTGCTCATGGGTCGCGGTGGCTCAGCCCCGGTCGAGATCGTCACCGGCGGTGACCCCGCTCACCAGCTGGTAGGAGAGGAGGTCGTGAATCGTGGCCGGATCACGCACCAGCGGTGCGCAGCGCCCGGCCAAATCGCGCAGCTCTGCCTCTTCCGGGCGTGCCGCCGCCAGCGCCTCGTCGAGCGACACCCGGCGTGGACGCAGGATCGCCCCCGGTGCCGCCTGCGCCACGATCGGCAGATCGGCGGGGAGCACTGTGCCGATGCGGGGGTAGCCGCCGACGGTCTGGCACTCGGCCATCAACACGTAGGGCACCCCGTCGCCGGTCATCTGGAGATCGCCCGGGCCGATCAGGTCCGAGGCCAGCCCCTTGGCGTGATCGGTCGTGAAGCGCGCCTCGGCCGCGAGTTGCACGCCCTGCCGGTTGCCGCGCGGGCCACGGGTAAAGGCGGTGGCGTAGAAAGCCTCGAGCACGTCAGCATCGAAGAGCGCCGTGTGCGGCCCGTCGACCACCCGGATGGTGCCGCCGTCGAAGCGGCTTTCAGGGACGAGCCCGTGGGCCGGGCGCTCGGGCGCGGGATCATCACCGCAGGGGAGCGCATCCCCGGCCGCGAGCGGGGTGCCGATGCCAATGCTCAGATGGGTGGCACGGCTGTCGAGCCAGGGCTCGGAGGTGATCCCGCCGGCGGCGGTGAGATAACCGTAGACGCCCGAGCGCGCGCCGCCGATCTGCAGAAGCTGGCCGGGCTGCAGCAGATGCGTGGCGTTCCAGCGCAGCGCCTCACCGTCGAGCGTCGCGCTCATCGGCGCACCGGTCAGGGCAATGCGGGTCGGGGCATCGACGGAGAACTGCCCTCCGGCGCCAGCCATCTCGATCGCCGCAAGCGGTGCGCGGGCGCCAAGCAGCGCGGCGGCCTCGAGCAGCGCGCGCCGGTCCATGGCGCCGCCACGGGAGAGCCCCTGCGCCAGATGGCCGGGGCGGCCCATGTCCTGCACGGTAAGGATGCCGTCGGCGCGTTTGACGGTGAGCGCGGTCATCGCAGCACCTCCAGCTGGGCGCCGCCCATGCGGTCGTTGTCCTCGGAAAGGCGCGCGATCTCGTCCGCGGAGGCGCGGGCGAAGCGGATGGCGTCACCGCCCCGCAGTGGCATCGGTTCGGCGCGCTCCGGCACGAAGGTGCGGAAGGCGGCGCGGCCGACCTGTTGCCAGCCTGTGGCCGACTCGGCGCCGAAGAGCACGAACTGGCGCACCGCCACCACCAGCGCACCCGCCGGGACCGACGGGTTGAGCTCGGACATGCGCGGCAGGTTCCAGTGCTCGGGCATCAGGCCGATATAGGGCTGGCCGGGGGCGAAGCCGATGGTGAGCACGCGCAGGTCGGCGGCGCAGATCTCGTCCACCGCCTGTGTCTCGGTCAGGCCCGCCGCCTTCGCGGCCTGTGCCAGTTGTGGCCCCTCCTCGCCGCCAAAGGCGACGGGAACGGTCCAGCGGCGGGTGGGCGCGGGCAGATCGAGCGGGCCGGAGACGATCTCGTCCGCGATGCCTTTGAGATGCGTTTGCAGCGCGGCCCGATCCACGGATGGCTCGAACCGTACCATCACCGAGACCAGCGCGGCGGCAATCTCGACAACGCCTTCGGGCGTGGCCTCTTCGATGCGGGTGGCAAAGCGCCGGGCCGCGGTCATCGCCGCGGGCTCCGGGGTGAGCGCGAAGCGCACGAGGTAGCCGTCGAGACCGACGGGCAGCACCTCCGGGTCGAGGGCGCGCGTGTCGGTCATGACGCTCACGCGGTAAGCCGCTCGGCTATGGCGAAGAGCGCGGCATCCGCGCCTTTCACCCCGACCAGCATGGTCATGGAGAACGCGGGCGTGAGCCCCGGCGTCGGCATCGCGAGTGCACAGCCATCGACAAGGTTCACCAAAGACGTGTTGCGCAGCATCTCCATGTTGAGCCGGTCGAACTCGGCCTCGACCTCGGCGATGCTCGGCGGCAGGCGCATGAGTGTCGGTGCGACCAGCGCGTCCAATCCTTCCATCGCGGCGTCGAACTGCGCCACGATGGCGGCGCGCTTGTCATAGGCCTCTGCGATCTCGGCGTCCGAGAGGGTCTCGGCGAAGCGGATGCGCGACAGCACGCGCGGATCGCCGAGCTCTTCGAGCCGATCGAGATCATCGGCGTAGATCCGGTGCGCCTCGACCGAGACGATGATCTTGTTGAGACCGACGGCGGCCCCGATGGCGGACATATCGACCGGCACCAACTCGTGGCCCATCTCCATGAGCCGCGCCTTCTCGGCCTCGAAGAGTGCCGCAACCTCCGGAGAGAGGCCGTCGGTGAAGGCACCGGCAGGGATCGCGAGGCGCAGGGTCTCGGGCACCGAGGTCGAAAGCCCTTGCACCGCCATGACCTCGGCCAGCGCGCGGGTCAGCGGCAGGCTCGCGGCCATGGGCCCTGGCACATCATATGTGGGGGCGAGCGGATGCACGCCGGAATCGTCGATCAGCCCCTGGCTCGGCTTGAAGCCCCAGATGCCGTTGGCCGCGGCGGGAATGCGCAGCGAGCCGCCGGTGTCGGTGCCGATGGCAGCGTCGGTCAGGCCCAGCGCCACGCAGACCGCCGCCCCCGAGCTCGAGCCGCCGGGCATGCCGCCCTGCACCAGAGCAGAGGAGGGAGTGCCGTGGTGCGGATTGAGGCCAACGCCGGAATAGGCGAACTCCGACATCGAGCTGCGCCCGAACATCAGCGCACCGGCCTGCTTCAGCTTGGCCACCGAGGCGCAGTCGTGCGTGGCCGGTTCGCGTTCGGCCAGCAGGCGCGAGCCCGCGCCCGTGACCTCCCCGGCCTCATCATAGAGATCCTTGACCGAGACCAGCGTGCCGAAGAGCGGCAGATCCTCGCCCGCGTCCTTGCGGGCCTGCAGCGCCTCCGCCTCGGCGCGGATGCGCTCGGGCGAAAACGCTGTGAAGATGGCGCGGCGCTCGGCCTGAGGCAGCGCCAGCGCGCGGGCGATGGCCGCGTCGACCTTGCTCAGGAATTCCGTGCTCATGCGACCTCCGGCAGGGTGCGGGTCTCGTATTCATGGGTGATGCTGCGGCCGGTCTTGGGGTCGCGCATCTGCATCCGGAACTTTGCCGCCGGGCGCACGCCCCCCTTGGCGCCGAAGGTGCCGCAGAGCATGGCGACGGGCCCGTCCTTGGCGAGCTCGGACAGGCGGCTTCCCGCGATCAGCTCGGCCAACGGACGGATCGAGGCGATGGTGCCCGACTGGTACGGCACCCAGTCGCCACCCTCTTCGATCCAGCTTTCCAGCTCGATCTCTTCCAGACGCTCGGCGACCTCATCCCACTCCCAGAGCTCCAGCGCACAGGGCTTGGCGCAGACCTGCTTGGACATCGCCACCGAATGCGCCTCGAGCGCGCGGTCGGTGTGATCCGAGGCAAGGCCGAGGTAGCGCTTGCCGTTTGCCTCGACGATCAGCGGCTCGACCTCGCCCGAGGACGCCTCGCCCACCGCCTCGATCAGCGGCGCGTCGGTCAACAGCGGTGCCGACACCCTGTAGTAAAGAGGCGTGTCCGAGGGGGCGGGCACGCCCAGCTCCGCCAGCTCGGCGATGTGGTGGGCGATGGCGTCGGCGTCGCGCCCGGTCCAGCCAGCGACGATCAGGTGCGTCAGGTCAAGCGGCAGCGGCGCGCCGTTGACGCGGAACGAAAGGGTCATCTTGTGAACTCCTGTCAGAGGATGGAGGGCAGCCAGAGCGCGAGGCCCGGCACCGCGATCAGCAGCGCGACCATGCAGAGCATGACCAGCACGAAGGGAATGACCCCGAGGATCACCTCGTTCATCGAGCCCTTGGCGCGGGCGCTTTGCACCACGAAGAGGTTGAGGCCCACCGGCGGGGTGATCAGCGCCATTTCGATCAGCACGATCATCAGCACGCCGAACCAGACCTTGTCATAGCCCAGCCCCGCGATGATCGGCACGATGATCGGGATCGTCGCGACCATGAGCGACAGCGTCTCGATGAAGAAGCCGAGGATGAGGTAGAGCAGCACCACCAGCAGCAGCGTGCCCAGCGGCGACAGGCCGGTGTTCTCGAGCAGCTCGGTCAGCGCCCGACCCAGCCCCGCCGAGGTCATGGCGAAGTTGAGGAAATAGGCACCGGCAATCACCAGCATGATCATCGCCGAGATCCGGATCGTGCCGTGCAGCGCCTCGGCGATGGTGGCAAGCCCCAGCCCGTTGCCGAGCGTGACGGCGATCAACGCCGCGATCACCACGCCGATGGCGGCGGATTCGGTGGGTGTCGCCCAGCCGGCGTAGATCGAACCGATGACCACCACGAAAAGGATGATGATCGGCACCAATTGCACGAGGCTGCGCAGACGCTCGCCCCAGGTAAAGCTGCGCGAGGGGCCGCCCAGGGCGGGGCGTGCCTTGCAGATCAGAGCGGTGACGACGACGAAGGCCAGCGCCATCAGGATGCCGGGCACAAGACCGGCCGAGAACAGCTGCGGGATCGAGGTCTCGGTGAGAAAGCCGTAGACGATCAGGTTGATCGAGGGCGGGATCAGGATGCCCAGCGTGCCGCCGGCGGCGATGGCGCCCGAGAACAGCTTGGGATCGTATTTCAGCTTTTCCGCTTGCGGCATGGCGACGGTGGCCACGGTGGCGGCGGTCGCGACCGACGAGCCCGACGTGGCCGAGAACATCGTCGCGGTGGCGATGTTGGCATGGATCAGCCCGCCGGGCAGCCAGCTCAGCCATTTGTCGAGCGCGGCATAGGTGCGCGCGGCAACGCCGCCGCGGACGAGGATCTCGCCCAGCAGCACGAAGAGCGGCACGGCGATCAGCGTCGAGGAGGAGGACGACGACCACACGACCTGCCCCAGCCCGCGCAGCAGCGGGAAGGCGGAATAGAACTCGCCGACCCCGATGCCGAGGATGAAGAGCACGATCCCCACCGGGATCGACAGGGCCATGAGCCCGAGAAGAGAGGCGGCAACCGTCCAGATCATTGGTCAAGCTCCGAGCCGAGGCCGATGGTGTTGGCCAGTTGTGCCCGCTTGCCGCGCGCGAAATAGGCGATGCCGATGAGGCTCAGCGCTGTGGCGCTCAGGGCGAACCACGCCCAGCCCGCAAACCAGATGCCCTGCGGGATCCAGAGCGGCGTCTCGAGCGGGGTGTTGGCCCGCGAGCCGCGCTCGATGGTCTTCTGCAGCACCGGCCAGCACTGGTAGGCGATCAGCAGCACCACGCCGTTGGTGACGATCATCGCGAAGATGTCCATCAGCCCCTGCCCGGTGTCATTGAGCTTCTGCCGGATCAGGTCGATGCGCACATGGGCGCGATCGAGCAGCGCACAGGACAGGCCCCAGCTTGCCACCGCGGCCATGACGTAGCCCGAGATCTCGTCGGAGCCGCCAAGCGAGCCCCAGCCGGTCTTGCGCCCGATCACGTCGATCAGGACGAACAGGACGGTGCCCACCAGCGCCACGCCAAGAACCAGCGCCACGAGGCGGTTGGCGCGCCGCAGCGCGCCTTCCAGTGTTTCGATGCGGCTCACGCTGGCGCCCCTTATTCCGAAACCGGAACGGTCACGCCGACGGTGGCGCCGACGGTGTCGTTCCAGCGGGTTGCCCACTCGGCACCGGCGCGCTCGGCCCATTCGGGCAGCACTTCGGTCTCGAGCGCTTCACGCGCGGTGGCCATGTCTTCCTCGGAGGCCTCGACCAGAGTCATGGAGGCCGACTCGCCCGAGGTGCATTCGCCCTGCCCGGTCAGGCACGCGATGTCGTTCTCGAGACCGCCCTGCGCCGCGGCCCAGGCCTTGTCCGCCAGACCTTCGGTCACAGCGGCCTTCAGGCTCTCCTGGTCTTCGGCCGACAGGCCGTCAAAGGCATCGCCGTTCATCGCGATGACGACCGGATCCCAGCCGCCCAGCGGCAGCGTCAGCAGGTGGTCGGAGACTTCCCACCAGCCGGCGGAGTAGCCCGAGCCGGCACCGGTCACGGCGCAGTCGATCACCCCGCGCTGCAGCGAGCCCGGCACTTCCGAGAAGGCGATGTTGATGCCCTCGGCGCCCAGCGCCTCGAGCAGCTTGGTGGTCATGCGACCCGAGCCGCGCACCTTCTTGCCCTCGAGATCCGCAAGGGAGCCGATTTCGCCCTTGCAGAACACGATCTGCGGCGGGTACGGCGCGATGCCCAGCACTTCCGAGTTGAAACGGTCACGCATGATGTCGTCGACCATCGGGCGGGCCGCCTCGACCATCGCCTGCGCCTCGTCGGCGGTGGTGGCGACGAGCGGCACGTCGAGCCCCTCGAGTTCGGGCGCGTCGCCCACGGTGTAGTCGGCCACGGTCTGGCCGACATGGAAGACGCCGTCGCCCAACATGCGGTAGACGTCTGCGCCCGCGATGCCCATCTGATCGAAGCTGGTCAGCTGCGCGGTGAAGGCGCCGCCGGTCATCTCCGAGAGTTCCTCGGTCCAGAACGGGGTGGTGAACTGCTTGTAGAGCGGCAGGCTGGACCAGCTGCCGACCACGGCAAGCTCTTCCTGTGCGAGCGCAGGACCGGCCAGCAGCGCGGCGGTCATTGCGGTCATCATGGTCTTTTTCATGGGGAGTCTCCTGTTGGTGTTGGTCTTTTTCGTCTGACCGTGAAGTGCCTCAGGCCGGGTGAACCCCGGTGAGGCGGCGTTCTGCGTGGCTCGACGGGATGTCGGTGACCAGCATGTGCCCCGGCGCGTGAGTGATCGCGAGGGCGGGTTTCGCGGTGGTGATCGCCGCCTGAGGCGTCACCCCGCAGGCCCAGAACACGGGGATGTCGCCGGGCCGGATATCGGGCGCATCGCCGTAATCGGGCGTGTGAATGTCCTCAATGCCGATCTGGGCCGGATCACCGATATGGACCGGCGCGCCATGCGCCAGCGGAAACCGCCCGCAGATCGAGATCGCCTCGATGGCGTCGGCGGCGGGCATCGCCCGCAGGCTGACGACCAGCGGCCCAGAGAACCGGCCGGCGGGCCGGGTTGCGAGGTTGGTGCGATACATCGGCACGTTGCGTCCGGCGTCCTGATGGCGGACCGGAATGCCCGCCCGGGTCAGCGCATCCTCGAAGCTGAACGAGCAGCCCAGCGCGAAGGACACCATGTCGTCGGTCCAGAGGTCTGCGATGTCGGTGGGCTCGCCCTCCAGCTCGCCATCGCGCCACACCCGGTAGCGCGGCACGTCGTGGCGCAGGTCGATATCGCCCAGGCTCGGCAGCGACGGGTCGCCCGGCTCTCCCACCGCCAGCAGCGGACAGGGCCGCGGGTTGGCCTGACAGAAGCGCAGAAACTCCTGCGCGTCCTTTCCCCGCAGCATCACGAGGTTGGCCTGCAGCGCCTCGCCGCCATGCCCGGCGGTGGGCCCGGTGAAACGGCCCTCGCGGATGCGGGCACGCAATTCCTTGGGAGACGAGATGGCGCGGATTTGATCGGTCATGGCAATTCTCCAGTTCCCCAGAGCATTCCGCAGAGTGACCGATTAGATCAATAGTTCGATTTCAATCACAACTGATCTTCTCAGCAGATCAGTCGCACCCGGCCTCGACCGCCGCCCGCGTCACCTCGCGACCGATTTCTTCATTTCTTTCAGGATCATGGCAGATCACGAACTCGAGCCGCGGCAGGTTCGCCTCGGGCAGAACATCGATCTCCTGCAGCATGGTCTGCGGCCAGGCCTCGACGATGTCATGCGGAATCGTCCCGATGCCGAATCCCTGCTGCACGAGGTTCACCATCGTCGCGAGCGAGGCGGAACCGTGCACGGTCGCCGGCTTGCGCCGGCCCGCGGTCATCACCTCGAGCACCTGCCGGTGCGGGATCGTCGTCTTCGGGAAGGAGACGATGGGCAGCGCCGCAAGGTCGTCGATCCCCGCGGGGCTCGGCAGGGTGAAATGCTCTGGCGAGACGAACCAGCCCATGCGCACCGGCGGCAGCGGCGTCAGCGCGATGCCGCGCGGCGCCTGGTCGCGCAGCATGATCACCACGTCGAGCGCATCGTCGCGCAGCGCCTGGCCCATTTGTTCCGAGGTATCGACCGAGATTTCGAACCGCAGCATCGGGTGACGGGCGCGCAGGGTGGTCAACATGCGCGGCAGCAGCGTGTGGGTCATGGTCTCGGCCACGCCAAGGCGCACAACGCCGGCCATCACCCCCTGCGTCAGTTCCTCGAGGATGCGGTCGCGCTGCGCGATCAGCATCTCGGCCTCGTCGCAGAGCCGGCGCCCGGTGGCGCTCAGCCGCACGCCGCGCCCGGCGCGCTCGAAGATGGTGATGCCCATGCGATCCTCGAGATGGCGGATGCGGCGCGAGATCGCCGACTGCGCCAGCCCGGTGGCATCCGCCGCCGCGCGAAACCCGCCGTGGCGCACCACGGATCGGATGATCTCGATATCCTTGAAGCCGAACATGGGTGGCAGCTAAGGCCCCGCGCGCCCGGGTCTGTCAAGCGCTCCGGGCAGGCAAGAGGCGAAGAAAACCATCGCATTGGCGCTCGCACAGGCGTAGAATTGGCACAGCGACCCCGAAGCTGTGGCGCGCGAGGCTCGGAGCCGCCCAAGTGGAGGAGACGAAGCCATGAAACCCCTTGCCATGATACTGGCGCTTGCCGCCCTTTTCGCCCTCGGCGCCTGCGAAGGTCACGACAGCTATCCGCTGTCCGGCGAACCCTGCGCGCCCGACGATCCAGTGCAGGAGCTCGAGGCGCGCGACTGCGTGATCTGAGGCGACCGCCCTGCCCGGCTCAGCCGAGGCGCGTTGCGAGCCAGATCACCCCGAGCAGCACCGGCTGGTGCACGAGATAGACCGACAGGCTATGCCGGCTGATCCATGTGAGCGCCGCCGGCAGGTGCAGCGCGGGCAGCGCGCGGAGATCCACCGCGCGGGCCAGCGCCATGCCGAAAAGGAACGGCGCGAGCCACGGCACCAGCGGCAGGAAATCCAGCGACGGCCGAACGGTGCTGCTCAGCCCGGTCCATGCCAGCCACACACTGTCGAAGAGCGCCCGCCCGATCGTCAGGTGCAGCGCCACGACAGCGGCGCCCGTCAGCGCCATCCCCCATGCGGGCAGGCGCAGAACCGCGAGGCCGATCAGGCTCGCGGCGGCGATGCTGTGCAGGATGCCGAAATAGACGAAGCGCTGCGGGAAGGCGGCGTAGGTCGCAAGGCTCACGAGACCCGCCGCCCCGACGATCATCAGGAAGCGTCGCCGCCACGCGCCCCAGCGCAGGCCCGCGCCATGGGCCAGCACCAGGCTTATCCCCGACAGGAACACGAAACTGCCCGCCACAAGCCGGGCGAACAGCGCCCAGCCACCGCTCATCGTCAGGCCATGCGGCACGAGGCCGAAGATCTCGAGATCTCGGGCGAAGTGGAAGACAACCATGCCCGCCAGCGCCGCCACCCGCGCCAGATCGATCCAGCCGACCCGGCCCGCGGCGCGGCTCACGAAAACGTCCCCGGCACCTTCCTGCTCGTCACGGACTCCCAGAACTGGTCGGCGCGGGCCTCGAAGGTGGCGCCGCCGCGGGCGTCGCTCTGATAGAGGCTGCCGGGTTTCAGCCCTGGAACGTACTCCTGCTCGACCCAGCCGCGCGGATCGTCATGCGGGAATTGGTAGCCCACGTGCCCGAGCTTGGCCGCCCCGGCATAATGCGCATCGCGCAGGTGCTTCGGCACCAGTGCCGGCGCCCCCTGCTCGACCGCCGCCAGCGCCGCGCCGATGCCCCGGCAGGCTGAGTTCGACTTGGGTGCACGCGCCACGTGCAGCGCCGCGTGGGCAAGGATGATACGGGCCTCCGGGTAGCCGATCTTCTCGACCGCCGTGGCCGCGGCGACCGCGGTCTGCAGCGCGGTGTTGTCGGCCAGCCCGACATCCTCGGAGGCATGGATCATGATGCGCCGCGCGATATAGCGCGGGTCCTCTCCGGCGTGGATCATCCGCGCCAACCAGTAGAGCGTCGCGTCCGGGTCGGAACCGCGCATGGATTTCACGAAGGCAGAGACCACGTCGTAATGCTGATCCCCCGAACGGTCATGGTTGATCGCCGCCGAGGCGTAGGCCTCTTCCAGCATCGCCTCGGTGATCTCGATGCGCCCGCCCGGGTGGCCCACGGCGAGGCTCTCGAGCGTGGTCAGCGCCCGGCGCGCATCGCCGCCGGAGCGGCCCGCCACCAGCCGCACCTGCTCGGGCGTCATCTCGACATCCAGACCGGTGCTGTGCAGGTGATCGATGCCGCGCCGCACCACCTGCTCCATATCCTCGAGACTCATCGGCTCGAGCTTGAGAATCGTCGAGCGCGACACCAGCGCCGGCGGCAGCGCGTGATAGGGGTTGCCAGTGGTGGCGCCAACGAAATCCGCCGTGCCCTCCTCGCAGATCGACAGCAGGTCATCGGCCTGCGTGGCCGAGAAGCGGTGCACCTCGTCGACGAAGATCAGCAGCGGGCGGATGCGCGCCTCGTCGGCGATCTTGCGCAACTCCTTCACCCCGTCGCGGGTGGCGTGCAACGGGCGGAACTCCTTGCCCAGCATCGTGCCCACGGCGCGGGCGATGGTGGTCTTGCCGATGCCCGGCGGGCCGTAGAGGATCAGGCTGCCCAACGCGCCTGCCTTGATCCGGCGTCGCAGGATCGAACCCTCGGCGGTGATCGCCGGCTGGCCGATGACATCGTCGAGGGTTTCGGGCCGCAGCGCGGCGGCGAGCGGCACATGTCCCTCGCGGGGGGCGGCATCGAACAGGTCGGTCATCGAATCCTCGGTCCTTGCGGTCGGCGGGTCGGCAGCACCGGCCCAGAGCCAGACATACGCAAGGCGGGCGGCAAGGAGAAGGCTTGGCGCCAACGCAGCCCTGCGATGCCAACGCCGCGCGCCACGGCGATCAACCGCGGATTGCACCAATCTTCGCCTACCGACCAAGAATGTTTAGACATTCCGCTGACCTTGGGTAAGGTTAATCCCATTGATTTGTCCATTTTGGAGGAGCAGCGCCGCCATGTCCGGAGGAGACCAGGTGACGTCGACGCGCACGCCGACCGTGCGAACCACCCTGTCGGTGCTGACTGCGGGTGCGCTGTGCCTGCCCGCCGCAGCCCCTGCCCAGACCGCCAGTCAGGTCACTCCCGAAAGCTTCCAGCCACAGCTGCAGAACCTGCAGGGCTCGGTGGTGTTCTCCGGTGCCACCGGCACGCAGGCGCCTCCCGGGGCCGAGCAGATCGGCATCACCCTCTCGGGCGTGTCGCTCGATGGCGGCCTACCGCAGATGGCCGAGGCCAATGCCGCGCTCGAACGCCGCCTGACCGGCGGGCGCATCCCGGTGTCGGAGATCTTCGAGGCCACTGCCGATCTCGAGGCCGCCTATGCGCAGGCGGGCTACGTGCTGGCCCGCGTGGTGCTGCCGCAGCAAAGCCTGCGCGATGGCGGCGTGCTTTCGGTTGGCGTGATTAACGGCTTCGTCGAGGCGGTGGACACATCGCAGGTGCCGCCCGAGGTGCGTCCGCGCATCGAGGCGCTGACCGCGCCGCTCGTCGACCGCCCCGGCGTGACCCTGACCGAGCTCGAGCGGCAGCTCCTGCTCTCGGGTGACGTGGCGGGCGTGGCGCTCGGATCGGCGCTGACCACCGGCCAGCAGCCCGGCGGCACGGTGATCGCGCTCGACCCTGAATTCCAGAAGGTCACCGGTTTCACGGGCTTCGACAATTTCGCCCCCGACGATCTGGGCGGCTTCACCCTCAACGCCGGTGTCGAGTTCAACAGCCCGCTCAAGTTCGGCGAGACGATCTATGGCCGGGTTTCGGCGACGCCGGACCAGATGTTTTCGGCCGATCCGACCTATCGTATCCTCGCCGCCGGCGTGGTGGTGCCGCTGGGCAGCTCGGGGCTCGCGCTCAACTACGAGTACACCAGCGCCGACACCACGCCCGATACCGACGACATCCCCACCCGCTCGGATTTCGACCGCCACTCGCTGCGCCTGATCTATCCGTGGATCCGCTCGCGCCAGCTCAACCTCACGACGCAGATGATGCTCGACCACGCGATCGACCGGCAGGAACTGATCGACGGCGGCATCGAGATCTACGAAGACCGGCTGACCGTGCTGCGCGCCGGGGTCAACGTGACCTACACCCACGAGGACGGCGCCTTCTCCGAGGCCGCGCTGCTGCTGTCACAGGGACTCGACACGCTCGGGGCCCGCACCGAGAGCGACGCCAGCGGCGACACGCCGCTGTCGCGGGCCGATGCCGATGCCACCTTCACCAAGCTCAGCGGCTCGGTCACGCATCGTCGGGCGCTTGGCGAGGATGTTTCGCTCAGCCTGATCGGGCGCTTCCAGACCTCGTTCGGGGAGCCCCTGCTGACCTCCGAACAATTCAGCATCGCCGGGGCCGGAGAGCTGTCGACCTTCGATGCCGGCGGCCTGCGCGGCGACAGCGGCTGGGTCGTCCGCACCGAGCTGTCGCGTCCGACCAATGTCCAGTTCCAGAACACCCCGCTCGTCGTGAGCCCGTATATTTTCGCGGGCATCGGAGCGGTACGGATCGAGAACCCGACCGCGCTCGAAGACTCCTTCGAGCAGGCCCGCGCCTATGGTCTCGGGCTCGACCTGTTCTCGCAACCGGCATCACGATTTCGAGCAAGCTCTTTGAGACTAGAATTTGGCAAGGGAGAACGGGATCATGGCCCGGACGACACACGCTTCAGCCTGTCGGGGAACTTCCGCTTCTGAGAACAAGACCCGCCTGAAGGCGCGGCTGCTCTGCAGCACGCTGATCCTGATCGCGCCGGCAATTGCGGCCGCCGATCAGCTGCCGACCGGCGCCAGCGTGGCGGCCGGCGATGTCAGCATCGCCACGCCCGGCGCCCAGTCGATGACCATCACGCAAGGCTCGGACCGCGCGGTGGTGAACTGGAACAGCTTCTCCATCGGTGCCGGCGCCTCGGTGGACATCCGCCAGCCCTCGTCGTCGAGCGCCATCCTGAACCGCGTCACCGGGAGCGCCGACAGCCGCATCCATGGCCGTCTCACCGCCAACGGGCAGGTGCATCTGGTCAATCCCAACGGCATCTTCATCGGCAAGAGTGGCCGTGTCGAGACCGGCGGTGGCTTCGTGGCCTCGACGCTCGACGTGATGGATGGCGATTTCATGCAGGGCCGCCTGCGCTATGGCGGCAACGGCCGCTCGGCAAAGGTCACCAACAGGGGCGCGATCACCGTGGGCCGCGGCGGCTATGCGGCGCTGATCGGCGGACGGGTCGACAATGCCGGCACCGTGGTGGTGCCACTCGGCAAGATCGGCCTTGCCGCGGGCGAGCTGGTGACGCTCGACGTCTCGGGCGACGGTTTCCTGCAGGTCGCCCTGCCCTCCGAGGATGACGGCAATCCCGACGCACTGATCACCAACTCGGGCCGGGTCTCGGCGGATGGGGGGCTGATCGAGATGAAGGCCGCCACCGCGCGCAACGCCGCGCGCAACGCCATCAACCTCTCGGGCGTGGCCGAGGCGCGCTCGGTCTCGGTGCGCAACGGCGCCGTGGTGCTGGGCGGCGGCGGAGGCGGCACGGTCCGGGTGAGCGGCCGTGTCACCACCCGCGCGCCGCGGATCAGCGCCGAGGCGGTCGCCAGCTCGCTGCGCCCGCAGCAGCGCCCCACCGGCGGACGCATCGACATCACCGGCGCGCAGATCGCGCTCGCCGGGGCCGAGATCGACGCCAGCGGCGATGGCGGCGGCGGGCTGATCCGCATCGGAGGCGATTTCGCCGGCGCGGGCATGTTCGCCCGTGCCGACACCGTCACCGTCGATGCCAGCACCGAGATCCGCGTCGACGCGCTCGGCCAGGGCGATGGTGGGCGCGCGGTGATCTGGTCGGACCTCGCGACCGAGTTTTCGGGACGCATCAGCGCCCGTGGCGGCGCGCATGGCGGCAATGGCGGCTTCGTGGAAGTCTCGAGCGCCCGCGCGTTGTCCTATTCCGGCCTCACCGATCTGCGCGCGCCCGCGGGCGACTTCGGCACGCTTCTGCTTGATCCTGACGACATTCTCGTGCCCGGCACGATCTCGGAGGCAGATGTCGAGACCGCCCTGTCGCTCGGCAACCTCACGCTCGACACCAGCGAACTGTGCTGTGGCAGCGATCCGGGCGACATCATCGTTCGCGCCGATATCGACTGGACCACCGGCACCACCTTCGAGCTGGTCGCCGACCGCAACATCGACATTCTCGGCGCCATCAACGGCAACGCCGATCCCGCCGCGGCCTTCGTGCTGACCGCCACCGGCACCGTCACGCTCGCCGCCACCAGCGCCATCGACGTGTCGAACCTCAGCATCGCCGCCGATACCGTCAGCGCCAGCGGCAGCGTCATCGAGACCGGTTCGGGCGGCAGCATCGTGGTGCGCGATTTCAACATGAGCTCGGGCACGTGGCGGCAGGCGGGACCGGCGCTGTCAGCCTTCGCCGTCACCGACTTCCAGCTTGGCTCCGGCGCCAGCTTCCTGCGCGTCGCGGGGGGCAGCGGCACCGTCGCCGCGCCCTACATCCTGACCGATGCCTACGGTCTGCAAGGCATGGATTCCTTCGACCTGCTCGACAGTCATTTCGCCCTCGGCAACGACATCGACGCCACATCGACCAGCGGTTGGGGCGCCTTCGGCGAGGGCGCGCTGGGGTTCAACCCGATCGGCAATTCCGAGGTCGGCTTCTCGGCCTCGCTCGAGGGCAACGGCTTCACCATCGACGGGCTCTCCATCAACCGGTTCTCCGATGCCGGCCTGTTCTTCTCCACGGAAGCGACCGCGTCGATCTCGGATCTGGCACTGACCAATGTCGACATCACCGGCGACAACACCGGCGGGCTCATCGCCAGCAATGCAGGCACCGTCTCGGATGTCGACGTGACCGGAGACGTGACCGGCTTCGCCCAGGATTTCGGAGAGGGCACCGCCGGGGGCGATGTCGGCGGCCTCGCCGCGATCAATATCGGCACCATCACCGACTCGTCCTTCACCGGCACGGTCGATGGCACAGGCTCCGGACTGCGGATCTTTGCCGGCGGGCTGGTGGGATCGAACAGCGGCGCCATCTCCGGCTCCAGCTCGGGCGGCTCGGTCTCGGCCAGCGCCGACACCGTCGGGCTTGTCGGCGGCTTTGCCGGGATCAACATCGGCACGATCTCGGACAGCAGCTCCTCGGCCAGCAACACGCTCTCTGTGACCACCGTCACCGACGAGGTCGGGTCCCAGATCGGCGGCTTCGCGGCGGCCAACGCCGGCACGATCTCCGGCTCGGAAGCGACCGGCGACGTGACCGCCTTCGTCGGCGACTTCGACCCCGAAGAGTTCGAAACCACCGGCAGCCTGATCTCGATCACCCCCGGCGATACCGAGCTGAACACCGGCGGCTTCGTCGGCTACAACCTGACCAGCGAGGGCCTTCCGGGCACCATCACCACGTCGCGATCCGAGAATTCCGTATACGTTCAGGGCGGTTACGGCGATACCTTCGTGGGCGACGTCGCCGTGGGCGGGTTTGCAGGGCGCAACGAGGGAAGCATCAGCGATGCCCGCGCCGACAGCGATGTAAGCGTGCTGCTGACCGAGGACCTCGCCTCCGACGTGGCCGATCTCGCTCTCACCGTTCGGGGGCTCGGCGGCGGCTTTGCCGGCGTCAATGCAGGCAGCCTGTCCGAGACCGGTGCGACGGGAACCGTCGCGGTCGAGGAGTACCACGCCGTCCAGCAGCTCTTTGCAGGCGGGCACACCGGCGGCAACGAAGCCGGGCTGATCTCGGACAGCTACGCGCAGGGGCCGGTGAGCATCACCTTCAACAACTCTGCCGGCACAGGCATCGTCGGCGGCTTCGTCGGGCGCACCTTCGGGGGCAGCCTATCGCGCGTCTACGCCTCGGGGCTCGTCACCCCGCCCCCCGTCGGGACGATCCTGTCCGGCGGTCTGATCGGAGAGAACTTCTCCTTCGATCCCGATATCGTCGCCACGCCGATCACCGCTGCCTACTGGGACACCGAGACCACCGGCCAGGGCACAAGCGACGGCGGCACCGGCCTTGCCACGGCGGCCTTCCGGGACACCGCAGGCTTCTTCGCGCTGGCTGGTGCGGCGGGCTGGGATCTCGACACCGTCTGGGCCCCCGGCGACACCGGCTTCCACCCGGCGATCTACAGCATCGACCAGGTGGTCTTCGCACGCCCCGACCCGGTCACCCTGCAATATGGCGAGACCCCGACCGCAAGCACCACCGGCAGCGTCGCCGGTGGCCCCTCGGTCTACGTCTTCCCGCCGTCTGACGACACGCTCGACAGCGCTCCGCTCTTCGCCGACCTCGTCTTCCCCTCGGACGACGTCGGGACCGGCACCTTCACTCTCGCGACCACGTCCCTCACCAGCACGCTGGGCGAGAGCTACCGCGTGGTCGATCTGCCCGGCAGCTACACGATCACGCCCGCCCCGCTCACCATCACCGCGGACGACCAGGTCAAGACCTATGGCGAGGCCTTCACCTTCGCCGGCACCGAGGTCACCATCTCCGGGCTTCTCTTCGAGGACAGTGTCGACAGCGTCGATCTCGCCAGCCTCGGCGCGGCGGACACCGCCACCGTCGACGGATCGCCCTACGCCATCACCGCAAGCAATGCCTCGGGCTCGGGCCTGACGAACTACACCATCGCCTATGTCGATGGCGCGATGACGGTGGACCCGGCGGCGCTCACCATCACCGCCGACGACCAGGTGAAGACCTATGGCGAGGCCTTCACCTTCGCCGGGACCGAGGTCACCACCTCCGGGCTGCTGTTCGAGGACAGTGTCGACAGCGTCGATCTCGCCAGCCTCGGCGCGGCGGACACGGCCACCGTCGACGGATCGCCCTACGCGATCACCGCAAGCAACGCCTCGGGCTCCGGCCTGACGAACTACACCATCGCCTATGTCGA
>Ga0115012_10000833_pt1 | contig 17538 bp, 16 predicted proteins | sample TroAtlMetagenome_FD_88706 | JGI IMG/M metagenome (GOLD analysis project Ga0115012, IMG submission 88706) | Marine eukaryotic phytoplankton communities from Atlantic Ocean - Tropical Atlantic ANT10 Metagenome | ecosystem: Environmental > Aquatic > Marine > Oceanic | place: Tropical Atlantic...
CGAGGTCGTGATTCCAATGATTCGACCGTTCTGCTCAAGGAGGGGGCCTCCGGAGTTTACGGGGTTGATGCTGGCGTCTGTTTGGATGAAATCCTGGAACACTCGGTCGTCCGTCTCGAGCGAGCGCGAGGTGGCACTCACTACGCCAGTTGTGACGGTATGCCCGAGGCCAAATGGGTTCCCTATGGCGATGACTGGCTCACCCAGTAGCAGCCCTTCGCTCGAACCCATGTCTACCGCTGTCAGAGAGGGCCGTATTGGGACCTTTAGGACGGCCAGGTCCATGTCTTCAGCGAGGCCAATCACGCGCGCCTCGGTCTCGACGCCATCCGAAAAAGAGACGATGATCCTGCTGGCCGAAGACACGACGTGTGCGTTGGTGAGGATGACTCCTCCGGTGTCGATCACCACGCCGGAGCCATCGCTTGATGAGGGCGCTGAGCGCCGGAAGAGGCGAGAAGGTGGCTGCTCGGTCGTGATGGAAACCACACTGGGCGCAACCCGCTGAATGGCCCTCGTTGTGGGTGTATGCCGCGTGTCGATGTTTACGCCGGCCGCCGAAGCGGGGTCTTCCGATGGGTCGGAGGAGCTGGTTGCCTCCCGTCCGAATCCATTGAAAGCGATTGCGACAACGAATCCGAGGGCGATCCCGACTCCCAGCCCAGTCCACAATTTCTCTTTACCGTTCATTGCGACTTACAACCCCCAATTGACAAGACCACCTCCAGGAAATCCTGAAGATGGTCATTGGCTACGATTCGCCTGACGGCAAATCGCTGAAGCTACGCATCAGATACGGTCAACACCGAGCTTCTTCACGTTGGACTTCCAGACCTTGTCACCAAGCCATGATGGGCCGTTGCTTGGGGCAGCAACTTGCTCGCGCCAGCCCTTGAAGTTGTGGACACGGTTTGTTCCGCGCTCACGAAGGGAGATGGTGGTGTGGCCACGGGACGCAGCCTTGAGGGCGGCACCGCGGGGTTGGCGAGATGCGAACACGATGTTTGAGTCCTTACCGCTTTCCTGGAGCACGAAGTACTTCTTGTCAGCCATGGTTTTATTTCCTGTGTGGACCTTGCTAATTTCGACCGCAGCAGGTCCAGGCTACGGCCGGGGTTGGAAATCGCAGAGTTGGACGGAAACCGCCTTCCCTCCTGCCTGTTTGGCTTAATTGGCTTTGTTGACCCGGCAACAGAAATTGTAGAGATGTACAGCGTTCTTGGCGAAAAACATGATCGGACATTTTTCAATCAAACATCTAAGCTATTGAAATTAAACCGAAAATTGAATTCAACCAGTGAATCCTGATGTCGCAAAAAAGTTCCAACTTGAGCGACGTCCCTCATTGGGGTGGACGAGTTTTCCACAGGTAGTCGACTAATTTTTGCCGAGTTCGATGGGTTCAGTTCCCGCTTGTCCAAAGACCAGCCGGGGTGTTGAATGGGTTCGAAGCCATCCCTGATTCCTGCGCCAAATCACCGGTAGGCCTCCAAGGGGCCTCTGGGCAACGGTACTCTGGGTCCAACCGAGGGACGCCTGCTCGAATAAGACAATGCTCGAGGTTCCCACAGCCAACACACGTCCGGGCTCGACGACATCGATCGAGTCGATGGTGTAGCTACCAGGAATTTGCCCAATTCTAATTGGGGTCTCGAAATTTGGCCCTGGTAAGACCGCCAACATGGCCTCGGCCTGTTTCGCGTAGCGGAAGTGCCAGCCATCAGCAAAAAGTAGATCAATATGGCCGTCACCATCCACATCACCCAGAGACAGCGTGCGCACGCCCCGAACGGTGGGAACCTCACGTGGGGGCTGATCTGGCGTGTGGATCTCCAGCGTCCCGTCTGAGCGAGGCGTGTCCCCGTACAGCCGCCCTATGGCTACAGTGCCGTCCCTGTGCAGGCTGCGGGCTTTGAGCCCCATGACGCTGCTGGCAAGGATGACGGTACCCGATTCGGTGACATGCAACGTCTGTGTTCGCTTGTCCTTGTATGCAACGGTAAGGACGACTCCGTCGGGGACAACTTGGATGTCCGTGAACCGGAACGCGTTGATGTCCATCTTCGTCAGTCCGTCACTAGAGAGCAGCCAGGCCGTGGGCTCGGCCTTCGGCGCAGCCTTGCTTCGGCCGAAGATGATTCCCAGGCCTTCGCGTCCGCCAGCCAAGGTCCCAACACTGTGCCCGATCAGGCGACCATCGATCTCCTTGGACCCACCCGACCACTCCAGGGATCCTTCGCGCCAGGATACAAGCTGGTCCGTTCCACTAGCGTCGAGGTCGACGGCGATGAGCTGGTCGACTGTGCGGGTCAGCGGTCCGGGAGGTGGAGCGACATCCGTGCAGGCGAAAAGCAGTAAAATGGAGAATACGGTCGTCATGGACGCTCCTGCCTCTTTCCTGACTCGATTCGAGCAACCCCACAAGGGCTTAGACACTTCTCCTTAATTGAGCGGACGGTAAAGTCGCAGGCCAAGGGCCCCACCAATCTCGTCTCAATGATGCCGCCCACAGTAGTCATGCCTGACCTCCAGCAGGACGTTAACCGAATGCTTTGCAGCGCAATTCGGGGGCCCCATGTTTCGACGAATCCTTATCGCTAACCGTGGCGAGGTTGTGTCTCGTGTCATGCGGACGGCGCAGCGCCTGGGTGTCGAAGTGGTCGCGCTCACCACAGATGCGGACAAGAACCTATCGTTCCTGGAGGGGGCAGATGAGGTGGTCAATCTCGGGGCAACCCGCGCCTATCTGGACGGACCGGCAATCATTGCCGCGTGCCGTGACGCTCGATGCACTGCGGTTCATCCAGGCTGGGGATTCCTGTCCGAGAATCCCACCTTTGCTGCGCAGTGTGAGGCCGCAGGCATCACGTTCGTAGGCCCATCGGGCGCCACGATGCGCCAGATGGCTGACAAGGCCTCCGCGCGTGAAGTGATGGCCGCGATGGGTGTGCCAACCATACCGGGGTCAGACGGACCTCTCGCGACTGCATCGAAGGCAGCAGAGGTCGCCGAGACCATTGGATACCCGGTGTTGCTCAAGGCCGTGTCAGGCGGCGGTGGGCGCGGCATGCGGATTGTTCGTCAGAGCGGCGACATTGAGGCGGCGTTCGACGCAGCCAGCGCGGAAGCCGTTGGCGCATTTGGAGATGGGCGGCTCTACATGGAGAAGCTCATCGAGAACGGACGGCACATCGAGTTTCAGGTAATGGGCGATGCGCGCCGGGCCCAGGTACTTGGTGAGCGTGAGTGCTCCATCCAGCGTCGGCACCAAAAACTGCTTGAGGAAACACCGAGCCCGGGGCTATCGGGAGAGTCCGGAGCGCAGGCCAGGCTCGATGTTTCAGCCATCGTTGTCCGCGCCTGTGAGGCCATGGGGTACCGGGGAGCAGGAACCATCGAGATGTTGATGGATAGCGAAGGAAACCTGTACTTCATGGAGATGAATACACGACTCCAGGTGGAGCACACCATCACGGAGGAAGTGACGGGTGAGGACCTGGTTCAGCGTCAGCTCGAGGTTGCTGCGAACCATTTTCTCCCGGACTTGAATGCGCCCTCTGGGGCTTCTATACAGTGCCGAATCAATGCCGAGGACACCGCGGCAGGGTTCAAGCCCACTCCAGGCGAACTCACACGGTTTGAGCTCCCAAAGGGTGAGGGGATTCGGGTCGATACGCACCTTCAGGTCGGTGATAAGATTTCTCCACACTACGACTCGATGATCGCGAAGGTGATCGCAACCGGGCGGACACGGGCAGAGGCAATTCAGGCGATGAAGGATGCCTTGGACGGCCTGGTCATCGAGGGTGTACCGACCACTGCGCCATTGCTGCGGCGTCTGCTCGACTTGCCACAATTTAATGACGGGGCGACGGACACAGGTCTGCTCGAGCGCCACCTCGAGGAGCTCCTCGCATGAAGCTTAAACTTGACCTTATCGGCAACGACCTCGCCCTTTCTGATGCGGAGGTCGCCGAGAATCAAAACCATCATGGTGCGGCTGGAGAGGCCCTCGACTCGAAGCGGTCCATTGTCCGAGAGGGATGGGGTGCAGAGCGGGCCCACCGAAAGGGCAAGCTGACCGCCTGGGAGCGAATTGAGGCCCTGTCAGATCCTGGCAGTGAGGTATTCCCTGTGGGGACGCTGGTAAATTGGGCCCGGGAGTTCCCTGGCAGCAAGCGCCAAGCTCCGGGCGCTGGTGTGATTACGGCGTTTTGTAGGGTCCACGACCGCCACGTAATGGTGATTGCGAACGACAACACCGTCGCCAGTGGGGCATGGTGGCCGGGGACCCCAGAGAAGATCCAGCGCGGCCAGGAGATGGCCTTGCGACTGGGTATACCCGTGGTCTATTTGGTGGACTGCTCAGGACTGTTTCTCCCCGAACAGAGCAAGTCATTTCCTGGTAGACGGGGCGCTGGGCACATCTTCAAGAAGAACAGCGAGCTGTCGGCCGCTGGTGTGCCTCAAATCGCTGGAGTGTTTGGTGATTGCATCGCTGGTGGGGGCTACATGCCCATCATCAGCGACCGCGTGTTCATGACCGAGGCGGCCTATATGGTGATTGCAGGCGCCGCCCTCATCAAAGGGGCGAAGGCCCTGCAGCTCACGAGCTTAGATATCGGCGGTCCGGAGGTCCATGTTCATCAATCCCAGTGCGCAGACGTCCGGGTTCCTGATGACACCACCGCGGTGGCCCTTATCCGTGAGGAGGTCTCGAAGACCTGCTCGTCAGCGGTTCCTTTCTATCGCCACGGCGCGAAGCCCGAGGCGCCCCTGAGGTCCTCAGGCGAGATCGAATCCCTGCTGCCCAAAGACCACCGACATATCTACGACATGCGAGAGGTCATCGCTCGGCTGGTTGATGGCTCGCTGTTCCACGAGATGATGCCCGGGCAGGGCCGTGAGATGATCACTGGTATCGCCCGGGTCTCCGGGCTCTGGGTCGGCATCATCGCCAATGACCCGATGCCGCATCCACACCCCGATGGTCGGGGGATGAGGCCTGGTGGGATCCTCTACCGCGAGGGCATCGCCAAAATCGCGGCCTTCTCGCGAGCCTGTAACGCGGACGGTATTCCCATTGTCTGGCTTCAAGACATCGCGGGTTTCGATATTGGCGCGGAGGCAGAGGCCCAGGGGCTACTTGGCTACGGGTCGAGCCTGATCTACACGAATTCCACGAATGAAACACCGATGTTCACGGTGCTGATCAGGAAGGCCTCCGGCGCGGGGTACTACGCGATGGCGGGCCACCCGTACGAGCCAGTGGTTCAGCTCTCCACCACCGCCAGTCGGCTCAGCGTGATGGAAGGACGGACGCTGGCCATCGCCGCCTACAATACGAAACTCGATGAGAACTTTGAAATCGCCTCGTCAGACCCCGACGAGCGCGCGTCTATCGCGGCTGGCATGGCTGAAACCGAGGCGCGCATTGAAGCGGACATGGACCCTGTGCGCGCTGCAGCACAGATGGACACTGACGAGATCGTGAAGTTGTCCGAGGTTCGCCGCTGGGTCGAGCTGTTTGCGGAGGCGAGCTACCAAGCCAGCGGGAGGAGGCGAATTAAGAACCCCAGAATCTGGTCCATGCATGACCTGGCAGTGCTCACCTCTGGTACACGGGCCGCGGAGGACCGGGTGCCGCAGGCGGCATCTCTGTCTGAGAACCGGGCCGCACCAGAAGACGGTGCCACGCCCGTCAGCGCGCCAATGGACGGAAGCGTATGGTTTAGTCCCAAGCCTGGGGCCCCGGCCTTTGTCGAGGACGGCGCAGCTGTCAACGCCGGTGACACCGTGGGACTCATCGAGATCATGAAGACATTTTCGCCGATTCGCATCACGCGCGGCGGTACTTGGCTGGGGGCTGCACTCGAGGACGGAGCGGCCGTAGAGGCTGGCGGTGTCATCGGATGGCTTCGCCCCGATTAAATCCATGCTAACGTCGGGCCATGACACCAAAGAGATCAGGCCCTGCGCTCGTGATGTTCCTCGTTGGCGGCACCGCCCATGGGCAGTGCCCTCCCTACACTGCGACTCAGCTTGGGGAGGACATGGCGAGCATGTCGGCCGCCCTTCGCGCCGCCAGCCCCGAGGAGTTTCAGAAATCGGGGGCGGCCTTGGAGGAGGGTCTACCATGCATTCAGGAACCAATGGCGCCGGTCGTTCTCGCGAATGTATACAGGTACATGGGGCTGCATGCCTACTTTAAGGCTGATGAGGCTCAGGCCCGATCATGGTTCCGGAGCGCCCTCGAGCTGGACTCAACCTATGACTGGGACGTGGCCGAATTGCCGATCGATGATCCCTTACGGCCGATATTTGAGGAAGAGCGAAGCCGGGCAGGAACGGAAAAGGTGGCAGTCAGCGAGACAGCGGCCCTCAATGTTGCAGATGGAAAGCGGGTGTCAGTTGATGGGCGGATGCTCAGCAAGCCGGCCTTGACTCTGGACCGTCCGCACCTCGTTCAGTTGATCGACAACAGCACGAACACCGTGGAATCTGTGTGGTTGATTGAAGGCAATGCACTTCCGCCACAACTGATTGTCGACGGCGGCGCTGCCTCTGTGAGCGCTGGGCCGGGGAACCAGACCGTTTTCGAGCGGATCGAGCGCCAGCGTCCGCCGTTGAAGACCCCTGCGCTTGTGGTCGGGGGTACATTTATGGCTGCCGGGATTGGCTTGTATGCCGCATCGTTCTCCACAAAGGCAAAGTTCGACAAAGCGACGACCCTTGAAGACGCCAAGGGTCATCGAAGTACAACGAACACACTCGTCGTGGCGGCGAGCGCCGCATTCGTTGGCGGGGCAAGCCTGACCTATGTCGGGTTTATGCTCGATGGCGGCCCAGGTCTGGCCTGGACGGGACGGTTCTAGGACCGATCGCGGTCCCAGAGGTACTCCACCTCGCCCAACTCCCTCGATGCCCAGCGCCCCAGCACAAAGAAGTAGTCGCTCAGGCGGTTCAGGTAGGTGAGTGCAGAACCGTGGTCCGTGGTGCCCTCCGTCAGACGAACCACGCATCGTTCTGCCCGCCTACACACGGTGCGGCATTGGTGCAAGTAGGCTCCGATCGGACCTCCGCCCGGCAGGATGAACTCCTTGAGGGGGGGCAGAGAGTCGTTGAGATCATCAATCCAGCCTTCGAGAATTGAAATGTCAGCTTCACCCAAAAGAATCATGCCGTCCCAACGATCTTCCGTGAGGGTGGCGAGCTCAGCACCCAGATGGAACAGATCATTTTGAACACGTCGAAGCATGTCGTCGATTCGGGAAACGCTACTTTTTTTTGCGGCGCTGTCCTGGTTGAACGTCCGAGCAATACCGACCACTGCGTTGAGTTCGTCGACCGTGCCATATGCCTCGATACGGGCTTCTCCCTTGGAAACTTCCCGACCGCCTACAAGGCGTGTGGTCCCACGGTCACCTGTCTTCGTGTACACCTTTGTGATTCTCATTTGTCCCTCGCTAGGTTCAATGCCTGCCTTAACCCTCTACACGTGATAGGTTGCACTTTCTGGGTCGCTGAGGAGGACCGTACAATGAGCAATGAGACAAAGCGTGTCACAATTGAGGGGCTTCGAGGCGCAGATGTCGCGACCCTCCAGGTTCTCACTCAGGATGTAATTTCACTCCCACTGAACCAGATCCACCCAACCACTGCCTGTGATCTTTTCGCCATCGCGGAGGTTTCCGATCAGGTGCCCGAGCAACTCGCCCAGGACCTCTCGGCGTTCGTGTCGCGGGCAAAGCGGGAGCTGGCCGACATGCCGGATGGGGCTGCAATCGTAGACTTCACACAGGCGCTGCTTGAAGCCGACGCCAGCTTGGTCCCCGAGACCTTCCGCACGATGGTCACAACCATTGAGGCTGGAGACGAGGAAGGCACGGCACAGATTGCCGCCCTGGCTTCCCACTTTGAAGGTGCCGAGGCTGCTCCCTTTGCCCTCGGCGAGTCGTCCAGTATGGCTGCCAAGGCCGCGGAGACACGTACAGTCGCGAAGAAAGCACCCAAGGCGAAGACTAAGACTGCGAAAAAGGACGACACGGAGCGCAGAGAGTGGATCAGCGAGTTCGTCCTGTCCCGCCTCGTAAACTACGAGACTGGCCTCAAGGAGTCGCTTCTTGTCGGCGCTGCACGACACAAGGCGCCTTGGGAGGACATGACGGATCGTGAGGTCCGCAGCGTGCTCCGAGCGATGGGCCGTGACGGGAAGCTCAAGACGACCGTAGGGCGTTGGCTGCTGAATCGTTAGTGTCCGACCCTGAAGGGTTCCACTAAAACGATAATGCTCCGATGGCGGCCTCCATGTGTAGTGGCGGCATGCACGATTGCGTCGAATCGATTATCCGGGCGTGCCCAACATATCCCAGGGCTGCCTGAGCCTCCCCAGTTCGGCGGCAGACCAACGACTCAATGGAGAAGACATGCAAAAGACTGCATTAGCGGTGACACTCGGCCTGAGCCTACTCAGCGCCGTCGGTTGCACCGATGACAAGACTGAACAATCCACCGACACTGGCGCTGCGGATACCGGCGATGCCGGGACCGACGAAGGTACACCCGACGAAGGAACGGGCGATGTTGGAACCCCCGATGAGGGGACCGGCGACGCCGACGATACTGGTGAAGCAGACGATACGGGTGAGGGACCCACCGGCCCGTCGATCTCGGATATCCAGACACATGTGATCCCAACCGGTGAGGTTGTCACCCTTGAGGGAGTCGTGGTCTCGGCGAGCTACACGCCAAATCGAGCGGGTTTCTTCATCTCAGAGCCAGCTGGTGGCGCCAACAATGGCCTCTGGGTCTATGCGCCACACATGAACGAAGAGCTTTCCATTGCTCCCGGGCAGATTTTGACCATCACTGGCACGACGGCCGAGTACGCACCCGATGGTGATGAGGATGGCGACACGGGTATGTCTGATGCTCCGGATCTTCCCGACACAGAAACACAGACTCAGCTCTCAATCGCAGACCCTGCAGACGTGGTGGTGACGGGGTCCGGCGAAATTCCGGCGGCAACGGTCGTGGACGCGAGCATTCTCGCCACCGCCGACAGCGCTGAGTCCTACGAGGGAGTCCTCGTTCAGATCGATGCGCCCACGGTTGAGAGCCCCTACGAGAGTGGATCCTTCACCGTCGCAGGCGGCGGAACCATCGGAAACCTCTACTTGGACTTTGACTACGTCCGCCTTGGTGACACCTTCACGAGCCTCACAGGCGTCGTGTACTCAGCAGGCGGCGAGTACATTGTCAGCCCCCGATCAAACGCTGATGTGGTTGGACACGCGGATACATGTGGGTCTTGCTCCTCAGATGCATGCATCGGGGACCTCACAGCCGGCGACCTCGTCGTGACGGAACTGATGCCGAATCCAGATGCTTGCGGCGACCGGGATAATGCTGGTGAGTACATAGAGGTTTACAACGCATCGGGTGTCACTGTTGACCTCAACTGCCTCGAGCTCACCGATGGCGGAGACCATTACGGCTTCGTTGAAGAGAGCACCGTGGTTGCTGCAGGAGCCTACGCGGTCCTTCAGCGGCGAGGAGATGAGTACTGCTACGACGACGCTATTGCAGCCTCGGGAGCACCCACGGCCATCTACCGAAAGAAGGTCAGCCTCAACAACAGCGAGGACAGCATTACCCTTGGATACGGCGACATCGTCTTCGACTCTGTCAGCTACACCTCTGTGTGGCCGTTTTCCGAAGGCGTCTCGGTGGAGTTCTCGGCGGACCTTCTTGGAGAGAGCCCAACAGACGCCAATGACTCCATCGAGTCATGGTGTGGCTCCATGAGTGTGATCGACGGAACCACGGACATGGGTAGCCCTGGTACTTCGAACGGTAGCTGCTCTGGCATGATGGGTAAGTAGACGGACCTAAAAAAGAAAGAGGCCGACCCCCAAACCACCGGGGGATCGGCCTCTTTTTTGTTGGATCATTTGTCCCTAGGCGGTCTTGCAAACCATCCGGTCGACGGCATGGACTGGTGCTGCGTCGCCGGCCATCAAGTGGCTGATGGCGGAGTACACCAGCCGCTGCTGCTCCAGGATTCGCTTCCCTTCGAAGGCGCTCGACACGACCTCAATCTCAAAGTGTCCCCCACCTCCCACGACCGACGCCTGGGCGCCAGGGATGGCAGTCTCGATAGCTTTCTTCACTTCTTCTTCAATGGACATCGTCCCTCCTCGAGGCGCCCTAACCGTGAGTCGGCTGTATCCGCCATACTTCGCTTCTAATCCCACAGGACCGAAGGGTCTTCAACCACCAGCGCTGTTCGTCACGGATTGAATCGCCAGGCCCCTTTATTTCAACGAAGAGTAGACCCTCTGAGAGCTGCTCCCCGTCGATTTCCACTGCTGGGCCAGGTGGAAGCACAACGTCGGGAAGCCCCTTTGCTGCGCTCCGCCACCCCCTGAGGAAGGGGTCAAGGACAGCCTGTAGGGCGGTCGGGCCAATCGCTTCAGCAATCTCGGCAAGGTCGTCCACACTCCAGCGATGCCAGTAGACACCAGAAATTCGCTGCCCAAAACGGGACGTCCAGCCCTCGGTCACCAGTACGCCCGGGCCACGCTTAAGCATTTCGGCATTTTGCTCCTCGATGAGATCCTGACGTCGCGCTGCAAAGGAATCGGTTCCGAGGTCGGCCGGCTTGGTCAACATGGGCGCCGGCCACGCACCTGACACGTCCGCGAACAATACGGGCTCGTACGTAAGCGCGAACAAGGTGGTCCAAAGTGCGTTCTCTGAACGGAAGGCGTCTCGGCCGGACATCCCCAGCCATTCGACCACTGCGCCCTCAACCGAGGTTTCAGCTTGGTTGGTGGTCCTCCATCTGCGACCGGAGCGCGAATACGGGATGACCAATGTGCGGTCGTGAGAAATGCGAGGAAGCGCAGGGATGGCGTCGGGCTGATTGATTCTCTTGGCTATTCGATGGCCGGTCCGATTGAACTTGAGGCCGGCCGGGCCACCCACAGAGCCCAGCTTGCATACCGAGAGGGCACGATCCGGTATTCCGGCGCGGTCCAGAACCATCGCGAAACGGTGGGCGCAGTCGTGAGAGGGATCGTTGACCACCTGGTTCAGGCGGGAATAACGGTGAACAAGTTCGGCAGGATTTACGATTCCTTCCGCTGTTCTCAAGCGGGAAGCCAGGCCCTCAGCGAGTTGTCGCCAAGCGGAGAACCGTCGCCGATGAGGGGGGGGCCTTGTCTTTAGGTGTGGGCTGTCCAGCATGCCATCGATGTTGTCGAGGAGAACATCGTCCGGAACGTGCTCAAACCGCCATACTGATGCCGCCTCGTAGGCCACCATTTCTCGTCGATTTAACCAGCGGCCTGGCCCAATACGGACGGGATACACAGCCGGGCGCTGAACGCCCATTTCTGACAGGATCAACTTGGTCAGGTCGCCACTGTGGCTCTGTAGACCTGCTCGAAAGAGCCGTCGAAACAGGCGTCGGTGACGGGGCAGCAAGACATCGGGCCCCTCGCCGTCCTGGAGGTGAGTGACACGCCGACGAAGGTCTTCGCGTCGACCAGAAAGGGGGAGGCCTCGTGTCCGGCATACGTCCTTGAGTTCTTGAACCTTCATGGCGTCCAGACGGCGCTCCATCGAGACCGATTCAGTCCTGTCAATAAAACCCTGGGTTTCCAGTCTATCCAGGGCTTGCTCTACATCTGTGATGCCGGGGGGATTGAACCCATCACGGCGGACGGGCTGCCTGTCCCTGCTGATTAGTCGAGCGTACGCATGGCCCGCCTCATGAGGGAGGTCTGCCCATTTTGAGAGCACCACCTGCTCGCCCGCAGTCAGCAGGTGGCCTTCGATGAGGAGTCCGCGCTCGACCACATCTCGAGCAAAGGTGAGCGGATAGTCGGGTGCGAGCTCTACAGTGGCCACCATGCATACACCGTATGCCGAGACGCAGCGGGACGTCGGACAGTTTGAGTCCGATTCGCTGTGGTATCCATGATGGATGCCAGCTCACCCCAAGATTCGAGACCGCGTGCTCTTTTTGAGCGGTCTTTTGGCGGTGTTTAGCTTAGCGGCGTGGATACGGCTCGACGGCCTCGGTGAAACGTCGGCGCTACAGGACAGTATTGGACCCCACCTGGCTGTGGCCCGCATGGACGGCCGCGCGCACGCTGATCCGTATGGCATCCTGCTCTTGCCCCCATACTGGGTCGCGTCGTTTCAAGGGAGCCTCTGGGGCGCCACGGGGTTTCTGCTGGTCGTACACGCTCTTGTCGCCCCGGTCGGCATGGCGGCCATTCATGCATTGAGACCCAGCGCCAAGTTGGTGGGCGTGGTTGCAGGTACAGCGCTCGCCCTTGATCCGGGGCTCTTAGATACCGCTCGGTCGGGCGCTGAGGGATATCTCGCAGCACTCTTTGTCGGCCTCATGCTCTGTAGCCGTGGTGGATGGATATGGCTGATGTTCGCCACTGCTGTCGCCAATCATCCACTCGCAGTGTGCGGCGCCCCGCTGCTGTTCTGGAGGCCAGATAGAGCCTTGAGAACAGAGATCTGGGGAATCATTGCCGCGATGGTATTCATTGGACATCAGGCCCTGGGCTGGCGCACTCCTGGTGTTGGAGGGACGGGCTTTGAGCCCCTGTTGGCGGTCGAAGCTTTCCTGCAGCAAGGGAGGGGAGTGGGCATGGTGATGCTGTTCGGACCCATAGTGGGCCTCCTCAAGGCATCAACCCGTCGGCTGTCTGTGTGCACGCTGGTCGCTCTCGCCCTCCTCATCGGCGCTGGAGAATTTGGTGACTACCTGCGTGACCACCATCTCCGAATCCTGGCGATTCCGCTGATTGCCTGCTGGGCATGGATAAGCGCGCCCGTGGCCGCAGCCATCGCTGGTGCAGCGATGTTCTCGATCGGGCCGGACGATCCGCCTGCCGTGGCACAACAGCCTGGCACCGTGTCGCTGGCCAACTTGGTGAGCGAATCGCTCTCACACATCGATGGGCCAATCCATGTGGAGCGGGTGTGGTTTGACGGCGGACCCGCTGTAGAGCCGGCGGCCATACTTCTGGACGCTCACCTACGCGACGACCCCTACCGGAACCATCAGCCGGACGGAAGGCTGATTCTCATTGTTGCCGGACATGACACAACGATGGCCTCGATTGGTGCCCCGGGTGAGCCCATCATGCGGGGACCGGCCTTCACGGTCACAGCGACGACGGCGGACGAGGCAAGTGCTTGGCTTGAGCCCCTCTGTGACCGGGTCCCACGTGTTGGTGGTTCATGGGATGGCTACAGCGCGGTGCGCCCCGAGACAACCCTCGAGGACATCGAAGCCCGGTGGGCGTGCCGTTGACGATGTTAGGATGAGGTATGAATCTCGTCCTACTCCTCAGCTTGGCCCTCACCAACCCTGCGATGTCTGGCGCTGATCCGGACTCCTACCGGAAGGCCCCTGAGGGGCAAGAGGTCTTCGTCAGCGCAGATGCCGTCGAGGTGGGCGGGAAATACGAGGCGTTCATGATTCGGTTTAAGGAGCGTGAGTCTGCCTTTCTGTCACCGAGCCGGTTTCGAGTCGCCTACACAGAGAATGTGCTCCTGTGCCGCAACGAGGCCGAATTCCCAATCGTTGATGCCCAGCTTGGACAATGGCACAAGGTGAGCTTCGAGGTACTCGCCCTCAAAGAGACGGCTGCAGAGTCTCCAGCTGGGTCTGGTAACTGGACCTGGACCACACAGATTGACTGCAAAATTATGTCGATGAGCCTGCCTTAGTCCGCGAGGCCGCTGTCGCCATCTCCGCCACTGTCAGTGTCTTCACCGTCTTCCCATACGCAGGGCTGAGGCACCTCATCGCAGCTGGAGTCTATCTTGCCGTCATCGGTGATGCAGGCGAACTGGAGCGGGCAGAGGAACACGAGAAGTCTCATCGTTACACTATAGCGCTTGCCCCATTGTGCGTGCACTGTTCAACATAATCGCGCCCCTCTGGTACAGTCCCGAGAGGAGGTCATCCAGTCATGTTCTTTCGCACCACGCTCCTGCTCTTGTCGATGTCGACTGCGGCCATCGCGGATGAAGGCTCGGCGCACCTTGCTGCCGTTGACAAACAGGCCAATGCGCCGACCGATACCTGGTTCAAATTCTCTGCCACCACTCAAGAGGCGGGGAAGGCGCCCCGCGTGATGGGGTTTGAGGTTCAGAATAAGGGCACAAAACGCTTGGTGAAATTCGACGCGCCGAGCGACATGAAGGGCACCCGTGTACTGGTCTTGTCGCGACAGCAGATGTGGGTGTACCTGCCCGCCTACAAGAAGGTCCGGCGGGTCGCAAGCCATGTAAAGCAACAGGGCTTCATGGGCACAATGTACTCCGATGAGGACATGTCAACGACACACTACAGCGATGCCTACGACGCAAGTACAGCGAGCGAGGACGAGGCCAGCATCACCCTTTCGCTGAAGCCCAAACCCGGCGCTCAATCGGGGTACGCTGGGCTCGAGATGGTGTTGCGGAGAGACCTGATGCTCCCGTCGGAGATTCGGTTCTTCAACGCGACTGGTCAGCACATCAAGACCGAGACCAGGCCAGAATATGACTGCGCTGAATCCGTCTGTACACCGAAAATTATGAAGATGATTGACCATACACGCGGCGACGCGTTCACTGTCTTGGAAGCCAAGGAGCGAAGGGTCAACCAAGGGGTCAGCGATGGGTTGTTTTCAGTTCGAAACTTAGAGCGCGGACGATGATTGCCCCAATGGGCCTCCTGGCCCTCGTTTCCTTTCCCTCGGCGAGCGCTGCTGAGATAGACGCCGCAGGCTTCTTTGAGTCTGACTTTAGGCTTCGACTCGAAGACGTGCCCGCGGGCGCCTGGCACAGTCCGGCTGGCGTCAACAAGGGCTTTGAGCGCTTCGATAATACGATTGGCGGAAGGGTTTCAGCGTTTTCAGGTGACTGGACGGTAACTGTCGAGGGTGAGATTAGGGCCAGAGCACAACCCAGCGCTCAAAGTCTACCGGAGCTTTCAAGCCGGCAGGGTGTAGAGACTCTGCAGTGGCGGCTGGACGAGGCCACGCTCGAGTTGTGGGATGCAGGGATCGATGGTTTTGACCTCAAGATTGGGCATCAGGTCGTTCAGTGGGGTGTCGGGGACCAGTTCAATCCCACAAACACCCTCAACGCTGAAAACCTCGAGGATCCAACGAAGTTCGGTGAACAACTGCCGAACACCATGATTCGAGGGGACTACGCCCTATCGCCGATGTGGACCCTCAGTGGTGTGTTTGTACCCATCTTCCAGCCGGCAGCACTCCCTGAGAGCGCATCGATTGGTATGGCCTTTGTAGATCGAATGCCGGTGCTCGAGAATGACGTCCGAAGAGACCTTCAGGCCAAGCTCCAGCTGGGCGATGAGCTTGGATACCCGACGATACTCCACAACACCGAGGTCCAGATGCCGAGGCCCACGCTCGGCAATGCCTCTGGGATGGTGAGGCTGGGTGGCGCCATTGGCATGACAGACGTAGCGCTGTCCTGGTACACGGGCCGTACAGACATGCCCGTCGCCGTGTCCAATCACACCACGCTGAGGAACAGCCCAACCTGTCACCCTGAACGGACCACTGACTGCATCAAGGGGTATCTCCTCACCGATGCGGATCTTGCCTTCCCGAGGATGCATGTTGGCGGTCTCAATGCCGCGGGTGAGCTCAGCGCGCTGGGTGGGCTTGGGTGGCGGGTCGAGGCGGCTCTGGTGTTGCCCCAGCGAACAACGATCGCCATCACAAACGAAGATTTAGACATGGGCGGTGTCGTACAGCCTGCAGGCGAACTGGATTACGGCCTGAGTGGTGAACGGCCAGAGGTGGTATCCAGCCAGCCTTATGCAAAATGGACCGTCGGGCTCGACTACACCATCGGCCCTGCCGTATACGTCAACGCCCAGTGGGCCCATGGCATGGCAGACGAGTTCGGGGCAGGGGACTTTCTGCAGCCAGATTATGTCACCCGTTCAGGTGGGGCGGACTGGGAAATGCGCCGGCTCAGGCAAGGGGACTATCTCGTGCTTGGCGCTGATATTTCGCTTGGACGGATGGTCTTGCGACTCTTCTCAATCACCGACCTCACTGGGTATGTTCTCGAGGAACGAGGTGCCAACTCGGGTGATGTGAGCACATCAAGGTTCTCACCGTTCAGTAAGCGTGGCTTCTCCGGCGTCGTGTACCCCGAATTGATGTTCGACCTTGGCGACGGCCTCGATCTCAGTATCGGTACCGTCCAACTACTTGGGCAAACTCACACCAAGTTCGGGGATCCAGCAGCTGGCGGCGACATCGCATTCACGAAGGCGAACTACACGTTCTGAGTTCAGTCATCGAGCCCAGAGTCAAGGGCCGCCTCGCCGAGGGCGAGCGCCTCACAGTCAGCAAGGGCCTCCTCCAGCAGTGAGGATAGGTTGGTCATGTCGTATTCCTCGGGACAAAGCTCTACGAGACCCTGGCCGAGGTCCTGAAGAAGATCGCGATGTACGCCTGGCAATTCCATTCAAAACTCCAATAATCGAGGATTTGGTGTCCCAACTATAGTCCTTAAGTGTTGACATGTCAACAGTATGGTTGGACGGGGTAATTTGCTGGTCATGGCAGCGATTTCAATCATCATTGAAATTAATTTCGGAAAGTCGAATTGAGCGATTGACGCCCTTGAACGGTGTGATATACGGCCGTGCCAGTAAAACTGAATGGTGATTCATTTTTTGGGAGGAATCATGCTGGATAGGGTGAAAGACGAATTCAAGACAGTCTCAGGACGAATCCGAGAGGTCCAAGGACAGGTTGCCGAGCAAGCGGACGAACTGTTGCATCAGGCTCGCCACAAGGCACATCTGGTGAAGGGTGAGGGGGCCGAGCGGCTTTGGCACTTCGAGAACCAAGCGCTGGATTGGGTCGAGGACGTGCTTGACCGGGCCGATGTGCCAGGTGCCGACAAGGTTCGCGACAACGTGGGTAAGTTGGTAGGACAAGCGCGCGATACCGTCACCGCTTGCCCTGTCGAGGATTACGACAGCCTCAACGCACGCTCGGCTGCCGACGCGGTTCGTCAGCTTGACCATGTCGGTCTACTGAAGATCGAGCGGATTGAGACGGATGGCAAGGGGCGCAAGACGGTGTTCGAAGCGATCTCTCGGCGTCGACAACAACTTCAGAAGCCACCATTTAGGGGTGAGGCGTAAACCACACCTTACCCACCTAAAGGGGCCCTCAGACGGGCCCCTTTTTTGGTGTTGACTGTGTTTGTCCTGTCCCGACGATTAAAGTGGGGCATGCGTGTACTTGTTTTGACATGGATCGCCCTCGCCGGATGCGGAGCCGAGAAGGCAGGCAGGCCTGGGGCTGTAGACACCGGGACGCCGATTCCAGGCCCGGGTGTCGACTCTGGGGATCCTCCAGACAATCCACCTGACGACCCACCTGATGACCCAGCTGATGACACAGGCGATACCCCAGTGGTACCGCTTGGATTCATCGGGGCTCCATGTGAAGCGGA